>Ga0116151_10004736_pt1 | contig 11894 bp, 10 predicted proteins | sample AD_UKC117_MetaG_FD_89893 | JGI IMG/M metagenome (GOLD analysis project Ga0116151, IMG submission 89893) | Active sludge microbial communities of municipal wastewater-treating anaerobic digesters from Hong Kong - AD_UKC117_MetaG | ecosystem: Engineered > Bioreactor > Anaerobic > Digestate... | reverse complement strand
CATGACTACATTGGCAGTACCTGTTACTGAAGCCTCGTCGAGCAACATGTAAGTTCCCCGAAGGTGTGAAGCATCCACTTTATAAAAATGTTCATCAAAGCTGTAATCGAATTTTGCACCAAGCTTCTGCAAACCAATGAAATGGGTGTCGAGCCTTCGGCGTCCGATTTTATCGCCACCGGGCTGAGGGATATATCCCATACCGAAACGAGTGAGCAGGGGGCCTAATATCATGATTGAACCGCGAAGACTTGCACCCTTTTTTCGGAATGTATCAGTGCGCAGATAATCGAGGTTGATGTTTACAGCTTCGAACGTGTAGGTGTTCAGATTTTTTTTACCAACTTTTACACCCAGATCACTCATCAAATCAATCAGGTTGATAACATCGCTGATCAAAGGGATATTTGAAATGGTGACTTTTTCGGGAGTAAGCAGCGCGGCGCAGATTACCTGAAGTGCTTCGTTTTTTGCCCCCTGCGGAGTTATCGAACCGCTTAGTTTTTTCCCTCCCTGAATAACAAAAGAACTCATTGCTTATTAATTATGTTAAGTTGGTAGTTACGAAAATGTCCTGTCATAGGAAACTCTTCCGGAGCTTAGACATGAAAAACAGTAAGAGCACAAAACGAATGTGGTTGTTTTCTCAGGTCATAGGCCGGAAAGTTTCAGCCTTAGCTGAAATATTTATCCCTGCTGGTTATTATATTTGTTTTTTCGACGCTGTCCCTGACTTTTAGAAGATCTTTTTGGTTTCTTCTTTACTCCCTGCTGATTAAGGATTTCGTTGGTATGTTTCAACTGAAGGTCTTCAGAAATTCGAAGGCGATTTTTGGACATTTCTTCCAGGTGCTTTGCTATCACAGTATCATCAACAGAGTCACGATTCCAGATCAGGTAAGATTTTTTTAACTGATTTGCAATATTTTTTATGAGGGTTTCTTTTTCTGTTCCATCTTCCATTTCTGCAACTTTTTCGATGATTTCCTGGATATTTCTCCCATAATAATTGTACTTCATTGCTCCTTTCGGATAGGAAAGATGTTTAGGGGACTTGGTAAGCACCTGTCGGTCGGGAACAGGAAAAGGAGAATCCACATCAAGTTTAAAATCGGACATTATGAAGAGGTGATCCCATAATTTGTGTCTGAGCTCTGGTGAATCCTTTGCAGTAGCATGTAACTGCACCATTATTTCAATGAGCTGATGAGCATACTGGGTTCTTTTTTCACGGTCATTTGTTTTGACCACCCTGTCCACCATTTTATGTAAATTTCTTCCGTACTCTGGTAAAGGAAGCTGAGGGCGTTGTGTATTATACTCCAAATTTTCCATTAATCTGAATTTTAATCATTTAATAATTTTTCTTTTATTGGGCAAAATCAACTTGTTTCTATTTCAGCTTTGAGTCGCTCTGCATTTTCAGCCAGTTGCAACTGGTCAATAAGTTCCTGAATATTTCCATCAACTATTGATTGCAGGTTGTAAAGGGTAAGCCCGATCCGATGGTCTGAGACGCGCCCCTGAGGATAGTTGTAAGTTCTGATTTTTGCCGAACGGTCGCCGGTTGAAACCATGGTTTTTCGCTTGGAAGATATTTCGTCGAGATACTTCTGATACTCCAGTTCATAGATCCTTGTTCTAAGCACTGAGAGCGCTTTCTGATAATTTTTTATCTGTGATTTCTGATCCTGGCAGGAGGCCATAATTCCGGTAGGAATATGGGTTAATCTGATAGCTGAATAAGTGGTATTGACTGATTGCCCTCCCGGACCTGACGAACAGAACGTGTCTTTGCGAATGTCGGCCGGATTAAGCTCAATGTCAAATTCATCAGCTTCCGGCAGCACAACAACAGATGCGGCGGAAGTGTGTACACGACCCTGCGTTTCGGTCACCGGAACGCGTTGTACCCGATGCACACCGGATTCATATTTCATCTGGCCGTAAACATTATTGCCCTTGATATTGAAGATAATTTCCTTAAACCCGCCAACAGTTCCTTCAGTTGCATCAACGAACTCAACTGTCCAGCCTTTGGATTCGGCAAATTTGCTGTACATACGGTAGAGGTCGCCGGCAAAAATGCTGGCTTCATCTCCACCAGTCCCGGCTCTGATTTCTACTATGGCATTTTTTTCGTCAGTCGGATCAACAGGGATTAACATCAGGCGTATTTTTTCTTCGAGGGCTTCGCGTTTTTCGGTCAGATCAGCCAACTCCTCCTTGGCCATACTGCGAAATTCTTCATCCTTTTCAGTTTTTAAAACATCTTTTGCTGATTCGATGTTGCTGATAATCATACTTAACTCGTCGTAAGCCTCAACAATTGGCTGCAAATCTTTATATTCTTTATTGAGTCTGATAAACATTTTCATATCGGCTATTGCCGTTGGTTCATTCATCTTCAATTCAATGTCCTTCCATTTTTTCTTGATGGCTTCAAGTTTTTCAAGCATATCTTTTAGAAAATTTTTGCAAAAGTAAATAAATCGGGTTCAACAGTATTCATTCCCCTGTAAATGAAATGAAAGTAAAATGTTGATAAGTGATAAGGCTAAATTCTTTTCCGCACAAAAAGCTGTGCATTGATGTACTTTACAACTTTTACAGGTTCCCCTTTTTCAATAAAACCTGATTCGGCTGTTGCATCATAGGTTTCGTCATCAATAAGAATTTTCCCGGCAGGCCGGAGTACAGTTTTGGCTATACCTTCCCTGCCAATCATTTTCATATAATCATCATTGGCTGAAGTATATCCCTGGTCGCGCTCCTGTGTTTTACGAAGTGCAAGTTCCCCAAAAGTGGTGGTGGTAAAAAGTTTTTTACTTATCCAGAATGAAAGAGTAAGCGAGACAAAAGCTGCAATAATTACAATAAACAACGAGGTCAACAATCCCCTAAACGGAAAACTGCCAGCCTCAAAGTTTTGGATATCAACCATTCCAAATGCAAGCCCGGCCACCACAAGCACGATACCTGAAATACCGGCTACACCAAATCCGGGCAGAACAAACAGCTCTACTGCTATTAAAATTACTCCGGCTATAAACATGATAATTTCCCAGTGCGTGGCAATACCTTCGATATAGAGGGGCATGAAGTACAGCATTGCTGCAACAATTGAAGCTGCTATCGGAAAACCTATACCGGGAGTCTGTAGTTCAAAGTAGAGACCGCCAATAATTATCATGATGAGAATCCCCGAAACGACAGGGTTAATTAAAAACCGGATAATACGATCTGTAAATTTTAACTCATGCCTGATGATTTTGTATTCGTTGATGCCGGCTATTTCAAGAACATCCTGAAGATTGTCGGCCTCCCCCTCTGCAAATCCGAATTTAATGGCTTCGGAAGTGGTAAACGTGATAACCTGACCTGAATCTGAAACGCCAGGAATTTTTATCCTGGGGTCAACCATTCCTTCCGCAATTTTTGGATCACGCCCTTTCGCTTCTGCTGTAGAGCGCATCATTGAACGCATGTATGACTGGTATTTATCGGGGACAACTTCCCCTGCCTGGTCAACAACAGTAGCAGCACCAATACTTCCTCCCGGGCGCATGTAAATGCTGTCGCAGGCAATAGAAATCAAAGCACCGGCAGAAGCAGCATTGTTATCAATAAACACCCAGACAGGAATTGTAGAATGCAAAATGGCTGTGCGGATGGAGTCGGCTGATTCCAACATCCCGCCATAGGTGTTCATTTGAATGATGACGAGGTCGGCTGCGGTGTCGCGGGCTGTTTGCAACGCTTTTTTTGTAACATGCCAGACCGGTGGGGCAATATTTTCCTTAATATCAAATGTATAGATGCGGTAAGCTTTTGATTTATCTTTAAAAGGATTTTCAGGATGTTGTGCAAACAGGAAACCGTCCGCAAGCAATAGTAGCAGAATAAGAACAAAACCTGAGTGTAGGCGTTGATTCATTTTAGTTGGTTTTTAGCTAATTATAACGGGCAAAGGTAAGGAATGTTTTCTGAATGAATGGTCTCATTTTGTTTCCTGAGCAGCAGCCACAAACCAAAAAAATGAGACTGTCTTTAAGTGTCAGTCAAAATTTCAGCAACGCTTTTTATAGACAGCCTCAAAATATCATCCTTATAAAACTCATTTTGTCAGAGATGAATCACCTCGTCATAAGCAGCAGCAGTTGCTTCCATAATGGCTTCCGACATGGTGGGGTGAGGATGGATTGTTTTAATGATTTCTTCACCTGTGGTTTCAAGCTTTCTGGCTACAACTACTTCAGCAATCATTTCAGTTACATTTTCGCCAATCATGTGAGCACCAAGCCACTCACCATATTTGGCATCAAAAATAACTTTTACAAAACCATCTTTATTCCCGGCAGCACTAGCTTTGCCTGATGCTGTAAAAGGAAATTTTCCGACTTTAATTTCATAGCCTGCTTCTCTGGCCTGCTTCTCGGTCATTCCTACCGATGCAACTTCAGGTACGGTATATGTACATGCGGGAATGTTGGCGTAATCAATCGGATGAACATCTTTTCCGGCAATTTTTTCGACACAGGTTATAGCTTCATGTGAAGCAAGATGTGCCAGAGCTGGTCCTCGGACTATATCACCAATGGCGTAATACCCTTCTACATTGGTTTTGTAAAAATCGTCCACTATTATTTTGCCTTTATCCGTTTTTATTCCAACTTCCTCCAGGCCAATACCTTCGAGATTGGTTGTGATACCAACTGCTGAAAGCACGATATCAGCTTCAATTTGCTCTTCACCTTTCCGTGTTTTAATGGTTACTTTACAACCTTTACCTGATGTATCAGTTGCTTCTACGGTAGAATCCGTCATCACCTTAATACCGGCTTTTTTGAATGAACGGGCAAGTTGCTTTGAAATTTCCTCATCTTCCAGAGGAATAATATTAGGCATGTACTCAACAAGTGTTACTTCAGTTCCGATAGCGTTGTAAAAATAAGCAAACTCTGACCCGATGGCACCGGAACCAACTACAACCATACTTTTTGGTTGTTCCCCGAGCGACATTGCCTGACGATAACCAATTACCTTTTCCCCATCCTGCTTCAGATTGGGCAATTCACGTGATCGGGCACCGGTAGCAATGATGATATGACTTGCACTATATTCGGTTTTGCCACCTTTTTCGTCAGTAACTTCAACCCTTTTACCAATTAAAACTTTTCCGGTACCGGAGATTACCTCAATTTTATTTTTTTTAAAAAGAAAATTAACCCCGGCACTCATTCCGCCAGCCACATCCCTGCTGCGTTTAATCATAGCCTGGAAATCAGGTTCAGGGGATTTTTCCAGTTTAATTCCATAATCAGCAGCATGTTTCATGTAATTAAAAACCTGTGCACTTTTAAGCAATGCTTTTGTTGGAATACATCCCCAATTAAGACAGATACCACCAAGAGATTCTTTTTCAACAACGGCTACTTTCATTCCGAGTTGTGATGCTCTTATGGCAGCTACATATCCTCCAGGTCCGCTTCCTATTACTATTACGTCGTAAGTCATAATTATTTATTGATTAGTTTTTGCAAAAGTACTTCTTATTATACAACCAGCCAGTTTTCCATTGGTTCTTGTCGGGCTGTTAAATATTGTTAAGTTGTTTTGTTTCAATGGGATACACCGATAACCCCAACAACATTATTAAGAACTGCTTTTATGATTTACATTGTTCACTGTTCGGGTGCTTTGATGAATTTTCCCAATATCGCGTAAACCCACGATAAACCAATATAAAAGAAACGCAATTCTAAATCTGTCAGTTTAAAGCTAATTTAAAAAATCCTGGAGAATGGGTCAGTAAATATGAATGGTTATATTTCTTTTTGATACCAGTTTCCCAATGGCAAACCCTAATGCTGCACCTGCCAGTGCATCTGAAGCCCAGTGTTGATCTTCATGCAGTTGTGAAAGTGTAATCATCGAAGCCAATGAATAAGCCACAATAGCGACCCATCGTTTTTCGCTGTAGAAATCAGCAAGCACGGTGGCTGCTGAAAACGATATTGCTGCATGCCGCGAAGGAAAAGAACCATGGGAAAAATCGCCAAAAGGGCCTTCCCATGCCTCTGGATCAGGAAAAGAACCTTCGTTTGGGCGGTATCTTTGAAAAACACCTTTGAAAAATGTAGCATAGCCGGCCGATATCAACGCTGTTTTTCCGGCAAGTAATGCAGCTGTTTCTGTTTTCGAATCCCGGGTCAGCACTCCAAAAAGATACATACCCCCGGTGAAAGCTCCAAAATAGTATGTTGGCATAGGATCAAAAACATACATTGACAATTTATGGCCAGCCTCCGAAACATTTCTCTGACAAAAATTCCGAATATTCTTATCACGGGTAATCAAAAAAAGTGTGGCTCCCCCAACTGCTGTTGCTCCGATCCATTGATTCTTTTTCCACCTGACCGGGCTGGTTGCTGTAGCCGCAACATCTCCGGCAATTGACAAGAGGTAATCCTTGTTGAATTTCACAGGGTCATAACTGTAATATTGCTGACCCTTACAATGTAAACTAAAAATCAGTAATACAGCAAAAAACCATTCAAAACTATGCTTGATCAATTGGTTATAAATATTTTTTAAAAAATCTGTTTTACGTTAACAGCTATAAATTGAAAATCAGTACCTTTTTTTAGAAAATGATTGCAAAAATAATTTTTCTTGCTGTTGTGAAGTGGCAGGCGTTCAATGCAGGCAGGCTTCGTTTAATTCTGATTATCCCTGCTAACCGGTTTTAAAAAAACCAGATACTTTTGTCTAAAAGTTTAAAAATAACACATCATGCCAAAAAAAATAGCCCTGTTCGGTAAATCTATTGACGAGCAAGGTGTTACATATCTTCAGCAACTGTTAAACAAGCTTGATTTGTTGCAGTGTTCTCTTCTGGTGTATGAACCATTTTACGAAAAAATACGGGCAAAAGTATTTTTTCAATGCCCTTTAAATGTTTTCAACACACATGCAGAGTTGAGAAATAACGCTGATATCCTTTTCTCAATTGGTGGTGACGGAACACTGCTGGATACGATTTCACTGGTGCGCGATTCTGACATTCCAATACTGGGTGTAAATCTTGGAAGGCTGGGGTTTTTATCAAGCATTTCGAAAGATGAAATATTATCTGCCATTGATTATGTCATAGAAGGGAATTATACACTCGACAGGCGAACCCTTTTATCCCTATATACCAATAATAATCTATTCGGGGATCTTAATTTTGCCTTGAATGAGTTTTCCATTACCAAATCGAATCCACATGCTCTTGCTGTAATCAATGTTTATGTTGATGATGTTTTTTTGAATACATACTGGGCAGACGGTTTGCTAATTGCCACCCCAACCGGATCGACAGCATACTCCCTAAGCTGTTTTGGCCCGATCATTACTCCTGATTCAGAGAACTTTGTAATTACTCCGATTGCCAGTCATAACCTTACTGTAAGGCCAATCGTAATCCCTGATAAAAGCACTATCCGCATCTCCATAGAAGGGAGAAACGACCAGTATCAGGCAGGACTTGATTCACGCTTTAAAAATATTGACCACAACACGATAATGACTGTCCGGCGAGCCGGATTTAATATTAACCTCATTCAATTACCTAAAAAAGATTTTTTTATTACCATTCGCGAAAAACTCTTTTGGGGAAAAGACCAGCGAAATTAGTTCCTGAGACCTTGCTCTCTTTTCTTACTTTCAGATAATCGAAATTTGTTGTCCTAAAAACAATCATCCTGAAAGTGTCCTCAAAATCTTTCATCCGGATTTTCAACACTTTTACACTCTTGACCATCTGAATATAGGATTAAGGAGTACTTCTGATTTTTGGTATGTCTTAGCAAAACCATTGATTTAAGAGAACCCTTTGCAAATAATAAATCCAAAGAAGTTGAGTTTAAAATGCTGAATTTCGAGGGTTTATTTTTCAATGAAACAATCAGCCGCTGTTTTCTTTTTGTTCACTTTTGTTTTAAGTATAATTTCCTGCAAAAAAATTCAGGATGATAAAATTCCACCTGTTATTTCACTTACCGGGGAAAATCCTGTTTACTGGTTTTCTTATTGCGATTATGAAGACGGGGGATTCAGGGTTTCAGATGATTTGACCGACAGTGTAAACCTGATTTTCCGGACGGATTCGGGCAGTATTTCCAATGCTGACACAGGAAAATTCCTTATCACTTATTATGCTACCGATGCCGATAGCAACACTGCTTCAGCGACCAGAAAAATCATAAAAATACTTTTTGATAATAGTTACTTTGAAAATACAGAATTCACAGCAAAACACGCTGAACTTCCGCTGAACATCAATACATTTACTTCAACAATTCACAGCCAGTTACTTTATGACAATTTTGTACTTCTCAAAAATTTTCATGGACTGGGTGAAGATTTTTCTCCTGTAATCCAGTTTGATACAGTGGGAAATCTTAACATTGATTACAGTCTGGATGATATTACAATCAAAGGCAATGGAACAATGAACTGCAACACAACGGGGTTTTTGCTCAACTATAAGATTAAAATACCAGCCTATACTGATACATTAAGGTACAAAGCAACCTTCACAAGACGCTAAGCAAAAGGTTTTTATTATGAGAATTATTGCAGCCATTTCATTAATATTCAGTCTGATGACGCTTCAACTTCGCAGTCAGGACATTGATATCGGCATATTTGGCGGTGGTTCCTATTATCTTGGTGAGTTAAATCCGGGCCGGCAGTTTTTATTCACCAACCCGGCCTACGGCGGATTAGCCCGATTCAATATTAATACCCGGTGGGCATTGCGCGGTCAGTTATTACAGGGCGAGCTCGCCGGTGATGATGCAGTGAGCAAAGCTGATGAAATGCGCAATCTGCGTTTTAATTCGAAGGTTACCGAGCTGTCGGCAATCATGGAATTTAATTTCCTTGACTATTTCTCAGGCAGCCATGTGAATTACTTTTCGCCGTATTTGTTCGCCGGCCCTGCTTTTTTCACTTTTAATCCGACAGCACAGTACAACAATCAAACTATTGTTTTGAGGGATATTGGAACCGAAGGTCAATTGGAAGGAGATGCAGACAGCCGCTACGATCTGATCAGTTTTGCCCTGGCCTTTGGATTTGGAATGAAATACAGTTTGTCGAACCGTCTTGGATTAACTGCCGAATGGGGTCTTCGTAAAACATTTACCGACTATCTTGACGATATCAGCGGGAATTATTACATTGATTTTTCAACGGTCTCAAATCCTGGATCTATAGAAAATCTGTCTGATCCATCTCCAATAAAACATGAGCCCGGTATGCAGCGCGGAAATTCTCAGAACAACGATTGGTATTCATTTGCAGGTATTACTTTAACCTACCGGTTTTCGGTCGGGGAAAAATCAACCTGTGTGGACTTTCTTGATTAGCTCAAATTGTAGTACTTTTGCAACCCTTTTCATATTTTAATTCATAAAACAAAATTAAAGGCTAAAAAAAACAAAGGCAAACCAACAACACGCCGATGAGTCTAAAGGAAAAAATAGATTTCGAAAGATTACCCGTCCACATTGCTGTAATTATGGACGGAAACGGAAGATGGGCCAAAAAGCAGGGGCTTATCCGTACTAAAGGCCATGAAAATGGAGTGATAGCGGTACGCGAAACAGCCGAAGCAGCGGCAGAACTCGGAATTAAACACCTCACCCTTTATGCCTTTTCGACCGAAAACTGGAACAGACCACGTCATGAAGTGGATGCTTTGATGAAACTCCTGCTAAAAACCATTGACTCAGAAATGAAAACCCTCATTGATAATGATATTCGTCTGATGGCAATTGGTAACCTCAAGGCACTGCAAAGCAAAACGTATGAACACCTGATGTGGGCCATCGAAAAAACCAAGCACCACCAGCGAATGAATATGATTCTGGCACTTAGCTACAGCTCACATCAGGAAATTACCCAGGCCGTTAAAAAAATTGCCATGAAAGTTCAAAATAAAGAACTCGCTGTTGAAGACATCAACGAAACAATGATCTCTAAGCACCTCTATACTAAAGACATCCCCGACCCGGAGCTCCTCATACGCACCAGTGGTGAATTCAGAATAAGCAATTTTCTGCTCTGGCAACTGGCCTATTCCGAAATATACATCACTCCAAAACTTTGGCCTGACTTTCGAAAAGAAGATTTATACCAGGCAATAGTAAATTTTCAGTGCAGAGAAAGGAGATTTGGCAGAACCAGTGAACAAATCAGTGAGAAAGTTAATATCTGAAATGAGGAAATTATTCATACCGTTCAGGCTTTCGTTGGTTTTATCCTGCTTTTCAGGATACTTATTGTTAATTTTGTTTTCCACTCCTGCCATTACCACAGCACAAATCAGCCTGGGACAACAGCAGCTGGAGATCGATTACTTGCAACCGGCAACTTATGAAATTGGCGCTATCACTATAACCGGCATTGAATACCTTGACCCTAATGTTCTCATTATGATCTCAGGCCTGAGCGTTGGCCAGAGTATAAAAGTGCCCAGTGACAGTTTTCGTGATGCAATTGACAACCTTTGGGAACAAGGGCTGTTCGACCATGTAAGTATCACTGCTACCGATGTCAGGGATAATCTAATTTTTCTGAATATTGATCTGCGGGAGCGACCACGAATGTCCAAATACACTTTCAAGGGGATTTCAAAATCGGAAGCTGATAACCTCAGAGACGAAATCAAAATTTCATCAGGTGATGTGGTTACCGAAAACCTCTTAGCTACAAGCCGATACAGGATTAAAAACTATTACACAAAAAAAGGTTTCCTGGATGCCGAAGTAGAAATTGTGCAGGAACCTGATACACTGCGGAGCAACAGCGTAATCCTTACCTATAATATCGACAAAAAAGATCGGGTTAGAATTTATGACATCGAAATTATCGGAAACAAAAGTCTCTCAGACGATAAAGTGCTGAAAACTTTCAAAAACACCAAAGAAAAAGGGGTTTTTAAGCCCTTCAACGACATCGAAATGCTGATCTGGGATGTAACCAGTGCAGCTCTTCATTTGCAGTTCGATACACTTTACATCAAAGCCGGAGAATACTTCAATCAGCATGTCAAAATGAGAATCTTCAAATCGTCAAAATACATCGAAGATGAATTTGAGGAAGACAAACTGGCACTGATTGACAAATATCATGCTGCCGGATATCGTGATGCCCGTATTGTCAAGGATTCAATTTACCGCCACGACGAAAATACCATCAACATACTAATCGAAGTTGACGAAGGCCCTCAATATTATTTTGGTGATATCAACTGGGTCGGAAATACAATTTATACCGACGAATTTCTTGGATCGGTGCTCGGAATAGAAAAAGGTGATACCTACAACAAAGAACTTCTGAATACAAATTTGTCATTTAATCCTACCGGAATTGATGTTAGTTCGCTCTATCTCGACGATGGCTATCTTTTCTTTCAGGCTGTGCCAGTTGAGGTACATGTTGAAAATGACACGATTGACCTTGAAATAAGGATTAGAGAAGGAAAACAGGCAAGAATCAATAAAGTTACAGTAAAGGGAAATACCAGAACCAACAACAGGGTAATTATCAGAGAACTTAGATCACGTCCCGGACAGTTGTTCAATCGTTCCAACATTATTCGTACTACGAGGGAGCTTGCTCAGTTAAGATATTTTGATGCCGAAACCATCAAACCGGATATCCAGCCCAATCCTGCCGACGGAACTGTGGATATCAGCTACGAAGTCGAAGAAACGTCAGCTGATCAGATAGAATTGTCAGGTGGCTGGGGCTATGGACGTATTATCGGAACGCTTGGTCTTTCGTTCAACAATTTTTCATTGCGCAATCTTTTTAAAAAAGATGCCTGGAGGCCTATT
>Ga0116151_10004732_pt1 | contig 11902 bp, 10 predicted proteins | sample AD_UKC117_MetaG_FD_89893 | JGI IMG/M metagenome (GOLD analysis project Ga0116151, IMG submission 89893) | Active sludge microbial communities of municipal wastewater-treating anaerobic digesters from Hong Kong - AD_UKC117_MetaG | ecosystem: Engineered > Bioreactor > Anaerobic > Digestate... | reverse complement strand
GAGGCCATCGCTACGCTCACGCGCTCGCGAGGTGAGAGAGGCGGAGCGAGTGTGAACCCTTCGATGGCCCGGATGAGGGTCAGTGGTGCGATGCCGATCGGATCGCACGCGCACCGACCGAACCTCCGGCGCAACCAACGTGGGTCGCTCACGTGCTGGTGACGAGACGGGTCGTCGACCGACACGTCCCGCGCGGTCGTCGTGGCTCGCACCGATGGAGCGAGGAGATCGGGTCTGGGGCGGACCGACTTCTGGTCCACTACGCGGACTCGGGCCGGGTGCGGGGTCCCGAGCCATGGATCACCTACGAGATGCGTGGCTCCCTGCTGGGCGAGCCGATCGCGTCGGAGGGGGGCTACCTCGCGTGGCCCCGGCGGCGGCTTCGCTCCGGCTCGGATGTCGGAGCCTCGGTGAGGTTCCGGCGGCCGAGCTTCCGTGTGGTGGAGGTGTCTGACGGGGACTGCACGCTGCGTGCGATCTCGTCGGGCATCGGTGCGACGGCGATCGTTCGTGGAGAGCAACGGGTTGCCTCCATCGGGTTGGCCTATGGCCCGTTCGAGGTCTCCGATGATCTGGCCGCGCGCGAGAGCAGCGTGCTCGCCCACCTCGTTGCCTCTGGGGCCTACCGTCTCGTCCAGCGGGGGCGGCTGGTGGATGAAGCCTTGCTCGATCTCGGATCGCCGATGTCGAAGCGAGCAGCCAAGTAGTCCTGCAGCGCCGGTGAGCAACATCGGGCTCGGCCGCTGCCGCTATCGAGCGTGGGCCGATGGTGCCGGGAACTCGGACGGGCGTGCGCCTGCGCGGCGATCCGGCCGCCCCGAACCCGGGTGCCAGGGCCGAGCATGGTGGCTTGGCGCCGATCTCCCCCACGACCTCGCCACGTTCGTGATCGAGCAGGAGCTCGGCTTCGAGCACGAGTTCTGGGGCTGCGCTTCCCGAGGGCGGCGGAATCGCCCTGGCCTGGCGCGACTCGCCGCCTCCATCGCCTCCACCGCTGAGGCGCTCGACGCTCGAGGACCGATAGCTGGCACGGAACGTGGGCATCGCCAGGTTCGGGGCCGACGTCGCTGCGAGCGACAAAGATGGCCCGATGCCCCGGGCGCTCGTGAACGGCATCGACCTCGCGTGGGAGCGCGACGGGGAGGGCGAGCGGCTGCTGTTCCTCCACGGGTCGGGCTCGACGATGGCCCAGAACTCGTTCCTGCGCCGGCCCTTCGAGGATGCCTTCGACGTCCTCACCCTCGACCACCGCGCCACCGGGGCCTCGCAGGTCCCCGACGGCCCCTTCACGATGGCCGATTGCGCGGCCGACGTGCTGGGCCTCGCCGACCTCGCCGGCTGGGACCGGTTTCGGCTCGTGGGCGTCAGCTTCGGCGGGATGGTCGCCCAGGAGGTCGCCGTCACCGCGCCCCACCGCATCGACCGCCTCGCCCTCCTGTGCACCTCGGCCGGCGGCGCCGGGGGCTCGTCGTACCCCCTCCACGAGGGCCCGCCCCCGCCGCACGTCGTCGACACCCGGTTCACGCCCGAGTGGCTCGCGGAGCACCGGCGCGACCGCGTGCTGGTCGACCTCGCCGCGAAGCGGATGGAGGGCAAGGGCTACGACGTCATCCGGGGCGAGGCGCTCCAGCTCGAGGCTCGGCGCCACCACGACGCCTTCGACCGGCTGCCGGCGATCGCCTGCCCGACGCTCGTCGCCTGCGGCGCCTACGACGGCATGGCCCCGGTGGCCAACGGCGAGGCCATCGCCTCGCAGGTGCCCGACGCCGAGGTGCGCACCTACGAGGGCGGCCACCTCTTCGCCGTGCAGGACCCCGCCGCCGTGCCCGACATCATCGGCTGGCTGGCCGGCTCGTCGGTCTGATCCTCACCAGCCCCAGGTGCCGGGCCCGCCCTTGAACGGGCCGACCACCTTCGAGGTGATCCACCCGCCGTAGAAGTCGCCCTCGTTGGCCTGCACCTGCTCGTCGTCGACGAAGCAGGCGTCGACCCGCTGGGGGTAGAAGGCCAGGTGGTCGGCGATGGCGGCGAACCCGGGCGACGGCTCGAGGTAGCGCCAGGCGGCATCGGCCACGCGCGGCGCCCCGGGCACCACCAGGTCGACGTAGCTGGCGCCGCCCTTCCACTCGCACCAGGTGTGGGTGGCGCTGGCGGCGAGGACGGACGTGTCGACATCCGCGATCGGCAGGTAGTAGCCCGGCGGCTGGGAGGTCTCGAGCACCCGGAGCGCGGCGCGGGTCTCGGCCACGAGGTGGTCGGCGTGCACCACCCGCACGAGGGCGTCGGTGGCCTCGATCCGCGGGGGTCGGGGGTAGTCCCAGACCGACTCCTGGCCGGGCCCGGGCTCGATGCGCGTCGGTCGATCCACGGGTGGGGGCTACCCGCTCCAGACCGTCGACATGTCCGTGGCCGTGCCCCGGAGGTGCTTGTGGGCGAGGCCCCAGCCGTCGAGGTGGGCGCGGGTGCGGGCCAGGCCGAGCTCGACGGGGTCGTCGGCCGGGTCGGCGTCGTCGGCGGTGCGCACCTCGTAGCGGAAGCTGAACGACACCAGGTTCCGGTCGTAGGTGAACGAGCCCCACTCGGTGTAGGCCGCCTTGAAGATGTCGTGATCGTCGAGCTCGGCGAGCAGCGCGACCCGCTGGTCGTCGTCGAGGTCGGCGAACTGCCCTCGCACCACCACCCGGTGGACCTTCACCGCCCGCACGCCTCGTTCGCACCCATCGCCCCAGTGTGCCCGCCGAGCGTCGCCGTCCCCAGCGAGTTGCCCGGATGAGCGGGGCGGGGCGGTGGCAGCCGCCGATCGGCGGGCGGCGGGGTGGTGGTGTTCTCGGCGCGGATCTCGCGCTGGTGGCGCGTGATCGGGGTGGAGAACGGGGTGCGGGCGGAACGGTGGCGTTCTCGGCGCGGATCTCGCGCTGGTGGCGCGCGATCGAGCGAAGGATCGGCGGGGCCTCGGGGGCGGGTGCCGGGCCGGGCGAGCGAGGGCCGAGCGTCGTTTACGGTGTTCAGCCATGCCGCTTCCGCGCTGCCTGTTCGATGCGAGCGAGCCGGTCGACCACGACCTGCGGGTCACGAGCGGCACGTGGCCGTCGGGCCTGAGCGGCGAGCTCGTCCTCAGCTCGCCCCACCCCTCCACGTTCGGCGGCCCGCACCCCTTCTTCGGCGAGGGCATGGTCAGCCGCCTGTCGCTGGCGATGGGCGCCCACGGGGCCCCGGCCGACGCCCTCGCCTGGCGCCAGCGGATGCTCGACACGCCCTCGGCCCGGCTGCGGGCGGCGCGCCCGGACGTCTTCGAGGCGACGATGATCGGCGTCCGCTCGCCCTTCGGCCACGTCAACGCGGCCAACACGGCCCCGCTGCCCTGGGGCGACCGACTGTTCGCCACGTGGGACGCCGGCCGTCCGGTGGAGGTCGACCCGCTGACCCTCACGTTCCTCGGCGAGGTGGGGCACCGGGGCGAGTGGCTCGACTTCGAGGTCTCGCCCCAGCCGCTGCTGCCGATGGTGATGACGACGGCGCACCCGGTGATCGACCCCGACCGAGACGTGCTCTGGACGGTGAACACCCACTGGGGCGAGCTCCACGTCGTGCGCTGGGACGGCGAGGGGCGGCTGCAGCGGTGGCCGATCGAGGGGGCCGCGATCCCCCAGTCGGTCCACACCATCACCCAGACCCGCGACTGGCTGATCGTGGCGGACTGCGCGTACAAGGTCGAGCCGCAGGTGCTGAGCGGCGGGGCGCGCACCGAGCCGGCCAACGCGAGCGAGCCGGTGCACCTCATCCGCAAGGCCGACCTCGAGGCGACCCCGCCCGGGCAGCCGGTGCGCTGCACCACCTTCGAGCTGGCGCCGGAGGTGAACCACTACTACGCGACCTACGACGACGCCGACGGGATCGGGATCCTCTTCGAGCACACCGAGGCGGCCGAGCTGTCGATGGTGCAGGGGCCCGGCGACCTCGATGCGCTCGGGCGCCCGTGCGATCCCGCCCTCGCCGGGCTGTACGGCTTCCCGATGGCGCCCGATCGGACGACCTACCTCGTCGTCGACCCGGCCACCGGCGCCATCCGCCATCGGGCCGAGCAGCGCGACCCCGAGCGGCTCTGGAGCCGCCAGCTCAACGCCATCGACTGGAGCACCGAGGGCCGGGCGCGGCCCACGCTCCACCACACGGTCCACCTCGGCTACCGGCCCGAGGCGATCACCCAGGAGATGCTCGCCCTCTACGGCGACCGCGTCGACCGATCGCTGCTGCCGGGCGAGGAGATCGCCCCCCGGGTGGTCACCAGCTCGATGCCCGACCTCGACGTGGTGGCCGACTGGGAGCTGGGCGTCGACGACCTGCCCACCTCGCCGATCTTCGTGCCGAGGGACCCGGGCGTCGATCCGGCGGCCAGCCGCTACGCCGGCTCGGACCCCGGTGGCCACGACGGCTGGGTCGTCGTGCCGGTCCTCAACGACGCCGGCTTCCGGGTCGAGGTGTTCGATGCGGCCGCCGTCGGGGCCGGCCCGATCGCCACCGCTGCGGCCCCGGGGATGCGGCTCCCGTTCGTGCTGCACTCGGCGTGGATGCCCCGAGCGGTGAGCACCAGGGGCGACGGCCGGGAGCGGGTGCGCTTCGCCGACGAGCTGGACCGGATCGGCGAGCTCCCCGACGACCTCCAGCGCGAGGCCCGCCGGGTGGCCGACGACCTCGCCGACGCCGCCCCGCCCGGCGGCTGACCGACCGGCCCGGCGCTGGCGGGCTCGACGCTTGCCGGTTCTTCGCCCCGATGGTGCGCTGTGGGCGCGCGATCGTGGCGACGTTGGGGTGGGGGTGGTTCTTCGCCCCGATGGTGCGCCGTGGGCGCGCGATCCGGGCGACGTTGGGGTGGGGGTGGTTCTTCGCCCCGATGGTGCGCCGTGGGCGCGCGATCCGGGCGAAGAACGGTCGGCGCCCGGGACTGCGCCGGCGCGCTCGGGCGCTCGGGCGACGAGGTGATCAGGCGCCGAGGTAGCCGGCTTCGACCAGGTCCGGTCGGGCGGCCAGCTCGTCGGCGGTGCCGCTGAAGGTCACCCGGCCCTGGCGGAGGAGCGCGGCGCGGTCGGCGATGGCGAGCACGAGCGGGACGTGCTGCTCGACGAGCAGGATACCCGCACCGGTCTCGTCGGCGATCGCCCGCAGCACCGGCAGCAGCTGCTCCACGATGATCGGGGCCAGGCCGAGGCTCATCTCGTCGACCAGCAGCAACGTGGGCCGGCCCACCACCGCCCGGGCGAGGGCGAGCATCTGCTGCTCGCCACCCGAGAGGAGCCCGGCCTTGCGGTCCATCACCCGGGTCAGCGCCGGGAACCACTCGAGCAGCTGCGCCTCGGGGACGGCATCGCCGCCCTTCGGCCGCCCCAGGCGCAGGTTCTCGGCGGCGGTCAGGTCGAAGAAGAGGCCGCGGTCCTCGGGCACGTGGGCCACGCCGCTGCGGGCCAGGCGCCACACGTCGGCGACCGAGCGCCGGCGTCGCTCGTGCACCGCCTGGCCGAGCACCTCGATCGACCCGCCCATGCGGGGCACCAGGCCCGAGATGGCGAGCAGCGTCGTCGTCTTCCCGGCCCCGTTGGCGCCGAGCAGCGCGACCACCTCCCCGGCGCGCACCTCGAGGTCCACCCCGTGCACCACCGCCACGCCGTCGTAGCCCGCGGTGAGGTCGTCGAGCCGCAGGAGCAGGTTGGCGTCGGTGGCCTCGGCGGCCTCGGCGAGCGTCGCGTCGAGGCCGGTCACGCCGAGCGCCCCAGGTACGCGGCGATCACCGTCGGGTCGGTGCGGATCGCCTCGGGCGGACCGGAGGCGACGAGGCGACCGAAGTCGAGGACGTGGACCTCGTCGCACACCCCCAGGATCAGCGACATGTCGTGGTCGACGACGAGCACGCTCGTCCCGATCTCGGGCAGGCGGCGCAGGCGCTCGGTGAGCTCGGCCGTCTCGCTCGGGTCGAGGCCCGCCGCCGGCTCGTCGAGCAGCAGCAGCTTCGGCGACGAGACGAGGGCGCGACCGAGAGCGACGACGTGGCGCTCGCCGTTCGACAGCTCGGTGGGCAGGCGGTCGGCGATCGGCAGCAGGTCGAGCAGTTCGAGGATGCCGTGGGTCTCGGCGCTGTCGTGGCTCTTGGGCCAGAACAGGTCGGTGATCGTCGACCAGAGCGTGGGCGGGTGGGCGGCGACGAGGAGGTTGTCGCGGACGCTCAGGTCGTCGAACAGCTCCAGCGACTGGAACGTGCGCACGAGCCCCGCCAGCGAGCGCTCGTGGGGCGGGGCATCGGTCAGGTCGCGGCCCTCGAAGTGCACGTGCCCCCGGGCCGGGGCGGTGAAGCCGGTGAGCGCGTCGATGAACGTCGTCTTCCCGGCGCCGTTCGGGCCGATCAGCCCGACGACCTGGCCCTCGGCGACGGTGAGGCTCACGTCGTCGAGGGCGATGAGGCCCCCGTGCTTGACGGTGAGGCCGCCGACCTCCAGCAGCGCGCTCACGCCGGCCCGCCCTCGACGCGCGCCACCGCACTGGTGGGGGACTGGTCGCCGGCGCGGTGGGCGGCGTGGCGGAGCGAGGCCACCCGGTCCCGGACGAGCCCGGTGATCCCCTCGGGGGCGAAGATCGCCGTGAGGATCAGGGCGATGCCGCTGATGGCGAAGACATAGGTGTCGGCGTCGCCGCCGCCCTTCGACGACAGGAGCGTGGTGACGATCCCGGCCTGGGCGAGTGCCCCGGCGAGCAGCGCCCCGCCGACGCTCGACACGCCGGCCAGGTAGGTGAGGGCGACGGCCACGAGCGCCCCGATCACCAGGAACGAGGTGGGTGAGAGGGTCGTGACCGAGAAGGCCATCAGCACCCCGCACAGCCCGGCGAGGAACGACGACACGGCGAAGGCGCCGAGCTTGGCCCGGGTCACGTCGATGCCCGCCGCGGCCGCGGCGCGCTCGTTCGCCCGCACCGCCAGCCACCGGAGACCGGTCCGGTTGCGCCGCAGGTTCACCACGCCCAGCGCCGCCAGGGTGAGCACCCCGAGGCACACGTAGCCGAACGCCGGACGGAAGTTGTCGCTGCCCGTGGCGCCCACGCCGACGTCGAGCCCGAGCAGGAACGGGCGCGGGGCGGCGGCGCCGGCGTGGCCGCCCGAGAACGGCGGGCTGGCCAGCACCAGCTCCTCGATCGCCACGGCCATGGCCAGGGTGGCGATGGCAAGGCTCATGCCGCGCACGCGGGTGGCCGGGTAGCCGACGATCACGCCGATCAGCGTGGCCAGCGTGGCGGCGAGCACGAGCGCGACCGGGAACGGCACCTGGTGCTCGGTGAGGCGGATCGACGCGAACCCGGCCACCCCGGCGAAGGCGAGCTGCGCCAGCGAGATCTGGCCGCTGAAGCCGGTGACCACCACCACCGAGAGCGTGAGGAGGCTGAACGCGAGCGAGATGATCAGGGCGTGGCGCAGCTCGGTGCCCGCCGTGGCCAGCATCGTCGCCGCGCCGCCCACGAGCACGACGGTCCACGCCAGCACGTTGCGCGGCTCGGGCGCGGGAGGGAGGCGGCGGCCGCTGACGGCGGCGCGGTCGGGGAGGGCGTCGCCGCGCCAGACGAGCACGGCGATGATCACGAGCACGGGCACGAACTGCTGGATGCCCGTGGTGGGCAGCCAGTCGGGGAGCCACGTGGTGTCGGGGCGCACGGCCCAGCCGAGGATGAGCGACTGCACCATGCCGATCGCGACGCCGGCGGCGGTGGTGATGGCGAACGACTCGAGCCCGCCCAGCAGCGCGGCGGCCAGCGCTGGGATCACGAGCAGCGGCGTGGTGGTGGCGCTGATGCCGGCGATCGGCTCGATCAGGATCACGGCGATGCCGGCGATGACCGAGGCGACCGCCCAGCTCACCGCGCCCAGCCGGTCGGGCGAGATGCCGAGCAGCAGCGCGCCCTTCTCGTTGCCGGCGGCGGCCCGGGTGGCCAGGCCGAACCGGGTGAACCGGAACACCGCACCGAGGACGGCGGCGGCGACCACGGCGAGCAGCAGCAGCAGGAGCCGGTTCTGCGTGACCGTCGTGCCGAGGAGGTCGATCGGGTCGTCGGCGAGGACCGGCCGGTGGCGGGTGGCCACCGCGCCGCTGACCGGGAACCGGAGCCGCACGATCTCCTGCAGGTACAGCAGCAGGCCGAGCGACGCGACGACCCGGGCGAGGGGCGCCGCCTGGCGCAGCGGGCGGAAGACCAGCAGGTAGACCAGCAGGCCCAGCGTGGCCGCGAGCAGCACGGCGACGATCAGCGCGGTCGTCTGCGTCGGACGGGGCAGCAGGTAGATCCGCGCCGGCAGCCCCAGGAAGGGCAGCACCAGCTCGCCGGTCTCGCGGAACTCGAAGTAGGCGAAGGCCACGTACATGCCCATCGCCGCGTGGGCGAAGTTCACGACGCCCGACGTCCGGTGCGACAGCACCAGGCCCAGCGCCAGCGAGGCGATGACCGCGCCGCTGCCGAGCCCGGCGAGCAGGTAGCCGAGGTAGGTGCTCATCGACCGCCGACGCTCAGGCCTGGTAGATCGACCCGACGTCGATCCAGTCGCCGATCTGGGCCAGGTTGCCGTCGGTCATCTCGCCCAGGATCTGCTGGGGCGAGCACATGGCCGGCAGCCCGTCGAACTGCTCGCCATCGCAGGTGTAGGGGTGGCCGGCGAAGCTCGGGGCGTCCACCTGCGCCTGCAGGGCGGCGGTGATCGACTCGGGCGTGATGTCGCCCTCGAGCTGGCGCAGCACCAGGTAGAGGTTCATCGTGGCCCGGAACGTGACCGTGGCGGCGCCCACCGGGTCGAGCCCGTCGCCGTACTGCTCGACCACCGCCGCGTAGAGGGCGAAGTCGTCGTTGGGCTGCTCCTCGACGCCGATCGGGCCCTCGACGTTGAAGATGGCGCCGTCGGCCTCCGCCGCGCCGACCTCCTCGATGATCGCCGGGCTGGCGCAGGCACCGACGAAGTAGCGCACGGCGTCGAGGTCGAGGGCGTCGAGGCCGTCGAAGCCGGCCTTGCACCCGGCGTCGGCCGCCAGGACCATGATCGCGTCGGGGTCGGAGGCGGCCGCGGCGTTGAGCGCAGAGCTGATGTCGGTGGCAAGGATCGGGTACGGCACGAGCTGGGCCTCGACGCCGTGGTCCTCGAGCACCTTGGCGCCCACCTCGGCGCTGTGGGTGATCGAGCCGAACTCGCCGTAGACGATCGACACCCGCTTGGCCTTCGCCACGGTGGCCGCGTGCTCGGCGAACGCCACTGTGGCGCCCCACGTGCCGCCGCTCCACTGGAACGAGTTGGGTGCGGTGACCGACTGGGTGCTCACCGGGATGCCGCCCACGTAGGGGATGCCGTTCTCGCCGAGCGTGTCGATGGCGTTGCCGAACACGTCGATGCCGCCGAGCACCGCTGGCACCTCCTCCTCGACGAAGCGCTGGGCGCAGCTGGTGGAGCCCTCGGCGGAGAACTCGGTGTTGCAGACGTCGAGCTCGAGCGGCCGTCCGTCGACCCCGCCGAGCTGCTCGTTGATGAAGTCGATGGCGGCCTGGGCGCCCTGGCTCAGCTCGGGGTACGAGCCCGCCGCGGTGTTCTCCTGGTTGACCATGCCCAGCACGATCGGCTCGCCCGTGGCCTCGGTGGGCTCGTCGGGGAGGAGGTCGGCGAGGACCGTGTTCGCCGCGCAGGCGAAGAGGTCGTCGGCGCAGGCCTCGGTGCTGGCGACGCGTTCGGGGTCCGACGTCGCGCTCGCGCCCTGGTCGTCGGGCAGCGGCTCGCTGCACGAGGTGAGCGCGCCCGCCGCGAGGCAGGCCATCAGCACCACGATCGAACCCACGGCGATGCGCCTCACGCGGCCCCCTGCTGCGTCGTCCCCCAAGGTGGATCCCCATCCACCTTGCGCCCGGACCCTAGGCCGGTGAACACTGTTTAGCGCAGGGCGTGGGGGCGCGCGGCGCGACGCCAGAAGGGGGCCAGCGATGGCGACGTTGACGAGGAACCTGTTCGCCGGGAACGGCGAGCGAGACTTCCGCCTGCGGGTGGTGGAGGGGCACTGGCCGAGCGACGTGGAGGGCGCCGTCTTCGTGGTGGGGCCCGACAAGCGCGGTCCCGGCGGCCACTGGCTGGTGGAGCACGGGCTGCTCCAGAAGGTCGACCTGGTCCCCGATCGCGACGGTCGCATCGTGGTGCGCCATCGCTCGATCCGCACCCCGGTCGCCCGCCTGCGCCGCCGGCTGCCGTGGCTGTTCAAGCGGCTCGAGTTCATGGAGCTCTCGCCCTTCGGCGTGTCGAACCTCGCCAACACGAACGTGCAGGGCATCGACGGCCGGCTGTTCGTCGGCTACGACGCCGGTCGCCCCGTCGAGGTCGACCCCGAGACCCTGGCGTTCGTGACCTTCGTGGGCCACAACGACGAGTGGCTCCAGGCGGCGCCGGGGGTGCTCGAACCGCTGTGCGCCGTGGCCGCCCACCCCGCCCCCGACCTCGACGAGCGGGCGCTCTGGTTCGTGAACTACTCGCAGGTCGCGCTGCCCGGCGACCCGAAGGAGACGTGGATCGCCCGCTGGGGCCTCGACGGGCCGATCCGGCGGTGGCGGGTGGAGGGCATGTCGGCGTTCGACTCGATCCACGACATCAAGGCCACGGCGAACCACCTCGTGTTCACCGACCTGCCGTTCGTGGTCGAGCCCGGCACGTTCACCGGCGCGCCCCGCGAGCAGCGCAACCAGGAGCACACGACGATGTGGATCGTCGCCAAGGACGAGCTCCACCGCACGCCCCCCGGTGGGTCGGTCGGCTGCCTCGAGGTCCGCCTGCCGATCCCGACCGGCCACGTCTACGCCGACCACGACGAGGTCGACGGCCGGCTGCGGGTGGTGGTGCAGCACGTGCCGCTCGGCGACCTGCTGCTGTCGATGACCCCGACGACGATCGACCACCGCAACCAGGCGCCGATCGACCCGGCCTACGAGGGCCTCATCGCCCTCGCCGTGCAGCCCTCGGTGATCGGCCGCTACGAGATCGACCTGGCCACCGGCGAGGTGCACGACGCCGAGCTGGCCATGGACGTCGACCGGGCGTGGGGCGGCATCCTGCCCACCACCGACACGTACTCGCCCGCGGCGCGAGCCCACCAGCGCAACCTCTGGTACGCCGGCGCCGGCTTCGACCCCGACCTCGTGCCCGAGGAGTGGTGGCGGCTCTACGGCACCGCGACCGACGGCATCGTGGCCCCCGCCGACCTGCCCGACGAGGTGGTGCCCGGGTCGCTCGCCCGCTTCGACCTCGAGTCCATGAAGGTGGCCGAGGTGTGGCAGTACGAGGCGGGCGCCTTCCCGTCGCCCCCCACGTTCGTGCCGCGCGTCGGCGCCGAGGACCCCGACGACGGCTACGTCGTGGTGGTCGTGCACCAAGACGGCGACAAGGAGCTGCAGGTGTTCGACGCCCAGCACGTGGAGCAGGGCCCGCTGGCCCGGGCGACCGCACCGGGCTTCACGCCGAACCTGATGCTCCACTCGACGTGGATGCCCGCCCGGGTCGGCCCCCACGCCAGCGCGTACCGGACCCGCACGGGCCGCGACGTCGTCGGCGCCCTGCGCGGCCTCCCCGGCGTGCTGCGCTCGTTCGCCCGCATGGGCCGAGGCGTCGCCGCGATGGAGCGGGAGAAGCGCGCCGACACCTGAGCGCCGGCCCGGCGGGCGCCCCGGCGGTAGGTCGTGAGCAGTTCTCGCGCTGGGAGCGCGGAAGGTGCTCACCGGTGCGCCGGCGAAGGCGGTGGCCGGGGTGGGCGGTTGGGTCGTGAGCAGTTGTCGTGGTGGGGGCGCGGAAGGTGCTCACGGGGTCGAGGGCTGGGGGTGGGTGGTGGGGGCGTGAGCAGTTCTCGCGCTGGTGGCG
>Ga0116151_10004730_pt1 | contig 11905 bp, 6 predicted proteins | sample AD_UKC117_MetaG_FD_89893 | JGI IMG/M metagenome (GOLD analysis project Ga0116151, IMG submission 89893) | Active sludge microbial communities of municipal wastewater-treating anaerobic digesters from Hong Kong - AD_UKC117_MetaG | ecosystem: Engineered > Bioreactor > Anaerobic > Digestate... | reverse complement strand
TCTCGTCACCTGGAACATCGGCCTCGACGACTCTGACCTGGAGACCGTCGGCATCCGCATGGCTGGCTTCGACGGCGTGGACCTGTGGGGCTTGCAGGAGGTCAACAGTCGCGCTGCGCCGGCCGTGTTGGCGCGCGCCGCCGCCGTGGGCGAAGACGGAGACTTTGCAGCGATTCAGGGGAGAGCCGGGGACGGGCTGCACCTGGTGGCGATCTACGACGCCGACCGCTTCGACCTGCTCGACTGGTGGGAGATTGCCGAAATCAACACCACGGGTAACGTGCGGCCGCCCCTGGTGCTGCACCTGGAAGAGCGGGCCAGCGGCCTGCTGTTCCTTTTCATGGTCAACCACCTCTACCGCAGCCGCGACGCCGAGCGCCACAAGCAGGCTGCCTTGCTGGCCGAGTGGGCGGCCGAACAGACGCTGCCCGTGATCGCCGTGGGCGACTACAACTTTGACTGGGCGATCGTGGGCGGGTCGAACGACCACGACACGGGCTACGACCTGATGACCGAAGGTGACGTCTGGACGTGGGTGCGGCCCGATAAACTGGTGACGACGCAGTGCTCGGGCTGGCCGTGCCGCTACGAAAGCGTGCTCGACTTTGTCTTTGCGGCGGGGCCGGCGCAGAGATGGCGCGCCGAGAGCGAGATCGTGGTGACGGCCGATGACTTCCCGGATGATACGACGACGCCCGACCACCGGCCGGTGGCGGCGACCTTCTGGCCGGCGCAGGCGAGCGCCGGCAACCAGGCGATCGTCAACGCCACCGCCAACCTGCGCAGTGGACCAGGCACTACCTTTGCCGTGACGGGTCGGGCGAAGGCGGGGGATGCGCTGGAGGTAGTGGGAATGAACACCGACGGCTCGTGGCTGGAACTGGCCGGCGGGCTGTGGATCGCCGCTTTCTTGGTGGATGCTGCGCCGAGCGGACTTGGTGTGGTGAGCGAACCCGTTGTGGTAGCGACGCCGGCGAGCGGGAGCCGGACGGCCGATGTGGAAGCTGCACCGGCGCCGGCCGCAACCCTGGCGCCTGCACCGACGGCTGCCCCGGTGGAGGAACCCACGGCGACAGAGCTGCCGACGGCTGAAGCGGCGCCGGCCGGCGGCACGAGAAAGATCATCATCGAAACGATCTTCTATGACGGCGCCGTGCGCCAGGTCGAGAGCGACGAGTACGCTGTGATTGCCAATGTGGGCGATGGTCCCGTCAACCTGGCCGGCTGGCGGCTCAACGCCGACGATCCGGGGCAGGACTTCACCTTTCCCGACGTGACGCTCGCGCCGGGGCAGCGCGTGCGCGTCTACACCGACGAGGTGCACCCGGAGACAGGCGGCTTCAGCTTCTTCAGCGACGGGGCGATCTGGGCCAACAAGGGGGAGTGCGGGCATCTGTACGATGCGGGCGGGGTGGAGGTGAGTACGTGGTGCTATTAGGATTGCAGCGCAATGTCGCGCTCAGCCTTTCATGAGCAGGTATTGCAGTTCGCAAAAACAGTCCAGGGGGGCGTTTCATGCGCAAATCAGCAAGGACAGAAGTCTCCGAGTCGATACTCGGTGATTTGCGTGCCTGATCCTGCATACCTGTTGTCGGCACTGTGTTGTGATGCTGCGCAGGCCATCGCAGGTTTGCCAGATCGATTTTGCGGCTCTCGTCGTGATATGTCGGCTATTGATGTATGCAACGGCTCTGACGGAGCGGGTGAATGCCTGCCCAATAGACCAATAAACCTGAGCGGCAACCCCAGAGGTGCTGCGCACCCTCAACCTAGGAGGCAATCTTGAGAACCTTCGCTTGGCCCACCCTTTGTGCCACACTGATTGCATTCTGTTCCCTCTTTGTCGGCTTGAGTACGCCGGTTATCGCCCAGGACAGTCCAGCACCAACGGACAAGCAGTCGGCGATCTGGAATGTGCTGCTGCTTGTCTATCCCAACATTGATGCCGACTACACCGACACCGACGGGACGTCGCGCCATCTCATATACACCATGTCTGCTGCGGAGGTTGAGGACGGTGTACACGCGTTTCGCCAATACCCAGCCATCGCGCACGATCTATCGGATCAAGAGACATTCGTCACCTACCGTATTGTCTACGTTGACCGCCCAATCACTTCGCTTTCGCCGCTGGGAAACGATAGCTATTGGCCATCACCTGACGATGTTCGCACTGAACTTGACCGCTATGCACCACCTGGAAGCCTCTATGATTCGGTTTTCGTGCTGTGGCCACAGGCTAATTTGACTACAGGGCAGCAGATACCTTGCTACGGGTGGGGACTGGCGCTTGGCGCAAGTTCGTGGTCGAACGGTGCAACCTATGCGGTGGTGTCAAATGCCGAAACTTGGACATGGCAAGTCCCAACGGTTGGTGAGGTCTGGCTGCACGAATGGTTGCACGGTGTCGCTCGATACTACATCGACCAGGGATACCGGCTGCCAGAGAAAGACGCCGATGGCGGTGGTTGGCATGGCTACACGGCATCACCGGAGACAGGTTGGTCATCCTACTATCGAGACTTGATGACCGAGCAAGTGATGGAAGACGGCGTACCAACTGGTATCCCTGCCGCGGCATGGCGGGACGGATCGATTGTCGGCGCAGTCCGACGGGTCTTTGCGGACTATTTCACTGCCGATACGTTGGGGCACTACACCGTTACGGGAAGCGCCGAATGGTACAACAATCCTGCGCATGAGCAGTACGTGCTGCTTGGTTCCGCCGTGTCTGCCGATAACCGCATGTACATTCCATTCACTGCGGACAACTCATTCACCATTACCGCACGAGTTCTTATCCCAAGTTCAGGTATAGACGTCTGGGATTCCGGTGCGGTTGCACTCAGCAACGGGGGGAGTGAGTACTGGGCGATGCTATTTTACGGAACGAACCTGGTAGAACGCAACAGCATTGGCATTTCTCGCAATGATCAGGGTGGCAGTCTCACTCCGCTCACACTGCAACTGGGCACGTGGTATACGATCCGCTTCCAGGCGAAACGCGAAACGCTAACCTTGAGCATGAAGGCTTGGGCTGATGGAGAAAACGAACCTGCTGACTGGCAGACGACACTTCCGCTTAGTGAGGGCTGGGATCCAACGCATATCGGGTTTCGTCACTATGGCCCCGGCAGGGCGTATGACGATCTGGTCGTTGTCGAAGAACCGACGCGCTATTCGACATACCTTCCCGCGATAGTGCGGCGGTAGTTGGCTGCACCAATCGGATCGCGGTGGCGGCTCTGTACCGAGTTATGGCCCAGAGGAACGCGAACGCATCTTGCGCGAAGTGTGGCGACAATCGGTGCAGGCGGACGCCTGCACCGCGACTTGGTCGTTGCTGAACGTGCGCCGTGCCCTTCGCTGCGCGTCCGATGGCTTGACGGATGTGAGTGAAGACACGATTTGTACCGTCCTGCTATAAGCCGGCGTAACTGGCAAAAGACACGGACCTGGTGCGCAGACGACAGCGTGCTCCTGCGTCGGTCCTCGATCCTAACCGCGAGGCAAAAAACGCTAATCGAGAGCGCTTGTCGCATGGTCGAGGCTCTGGGTTTGTCCGTCTGGAACGAGGACAAAGCGGATCCTTATCTGACCAAATCGTATCCGGGTCGGGGTTGGCAGCTTGAAAGGGAGCCGGCATAACAGCTACATGAGTATATACGTGAAGGAACGGCCAAACTCTTGACATTGTTTCATCAGGAGCGCATACCGGTCCACCGACACATCCATCATTTGCCCGTTGTCTCCCACCCCCGCTGCGTCCTACACTATCCCCAACACCAATTCGCATTCACCCGAAAGGCCGCACCCGATGCCCACCGCCACCGTCACGACCGTCACCTTGCCTGACCGCACCGACGCGCTCGCCGTCGTGCGCACCGACGACGCCGGCCGCTGGACCTTCCGGCCCATGTATTTTGCCGGCGCCGGCGCGCCGCTGGGCCGGCTGGCGTCCGTGACCACCGCCGCCGGCCATCCTGATGCCCTGCTGGACGTCTGCCTGGCGTTCTATCCGGAGGTCTTTTCGCGCTGCGCGTCGCTTCCGCTCGTGCGGCAGACCGTCGCCGAGGCGGAACACCTCGATCTCAGCGAACGTCCCCCTGTGGGCTGGCAGGCGCTGCGGGCGGAGGGGCGAGAGACATTGAAGGGGGCGGGAGTGCGGACGGCGCGCGTCGAGGTGGGCTAGGCGTTCCAGGGCACTTCATCCAATCCGCCGATCCGGGCGCTGACCTGTTGCAGTACACTGGTAGTGACCCTCGGCGACTGGCGCGGTGGTCGGGCCAGCAGCGGCCGATGGAGGAGGTTGCAGTGCTGTGTCGCAGTCTATTGTCCGTGGCGATCCTGCTGGCGAGTCTCGCTATGCCCGGCGCTGTCCTGGCGCAAACAGAGGAGCCGGCTGCCCCTGCTCCCGTGTCGGCTGCGCCAGCAGGCGACAGCCTCTTGTTCTACTATCTTGAAAGCGGACCCGTCACACTGGCGAAGGTTGACGACGATGCGGCGCCGGCGATCGCGGCCGGCCACACCTACGCTGCCGACATGGATCTGGTGGTGTGGGTCGAGGCGGACCCATACAGCGGGCGTGACATCCGGGCCGCCTTCGTGTACCACCACAACGGCGCCATGAGTGGCGCTCCCTTTGCCGTGGCAGAGAACACACGGAATGCGAGTGCGCCGGCCGTCGCCTTCGATCCCGTGCACGAGCGCTTCCTGGTCGTCTGGCAGGAAGAAATCTGCACCGGGACGGCGCCGGTCACCTGCGCCAGGGCAATCCGCGGGCGGTTGGTCCACTCCGAATATTACAACCTTCCGGACCCGCTGGCGGGCGATGTCGTGACAATTGCCGCCAGCCCGAACAACGACCTGACCAGCCCGGCGCTTGCCCTGAACGCCGAGAACGGCATCTTCCTCGTGGCCTTTCTGCGCAGCCCGGCCGGCGCCGACCCAGTCGCCGGCGACGTCTATGGCCAGATGGTGCGCAGCGACAGCACGACGCCGGTGGTGCTCGGCCCACCAGATGGCTTCGCCGTGCTCGACCACGCAACCGACCGCGCCGAAAGCGTCGACGCGGCCTGGAGCGACGCGGCTGCCGGCACCTTCTTTGTCGCCGCCCAGATGCGCGACGCCGCGGACGCCACCTACGTGGAAGGTGCCTATCTCAGCGACGCCTACCCGGATGACGGCCAGCCCCTGTTGGGCGCCTGGCGCATTGCCCCCTATGCGCTTGGCGACCACCCACTGACCAACGACCGCTTCCAGCCGTCGGTGGCCTATGATGCGGCGAGCGCTGCGTATGTGCTCGTCTTCGGCTATCGGGTTGCAGCGGGCGCGGAGATGCGGATCCTCTACGGCCAGCGTGTGCGCCCGACCTATGACGGCGCCACATTTCGCTACGACGACAGCTATGCCTTTCCCGTGGCAGCGACGCCCTATCTGGACGTATTCAGCTATGCCGCCCATCGCCTGGTTGCTACGGGCACCGAGAAGGATCTGGCCGTCTTTTTCCTGGCACGTACCGAGGACGATTCTGGCGACGGCGCCATCTCAAGCCTCATCTCGCTCAACGGCACGGCGGCGAGTATTGGACTCGGCCCTTTTGGCATCAGCTACGGCTGGCTTCATTCTCCCCCGCAGGCCGCCTGCCGCAATGGCGCCTGTCTTGCGGTGTGGGCCGAGCCCCTGTTGCAGTCCCATATTAACGATCTCCTGGTCCAGCGCGTCAGGCCGTACTGTAAGACGGTCGAGGTGGAGGTGCTGCCGTTCTGTCCGGGTTGTTCCGTCCTTCAGTCGCCGCAGAACTGTTACGACGGTTACAAGGATAACAGCGTTGTGACCCTGGCGGCGGTGCCGGGGGAGAGCTGTCGTTTGCTTGAGTGGAGTGGAGATGTCAACAGCAACAATCTGTCGGTCAGCCTGACGATGGATAAGCGCAAGCATGTCACCGCCACCTTTGTGACAGGCCCGGCCGGCCCTCCGACGTATCTGCCGATGGTGAGGCAATAGGCGCCAACCCTGCGCTGATCTACTGTGGAGGCGGACCAATTCCTCAGATCCCCTCTGGCAGGGGCACCAACTGTACCGGACCTTTCATCGTCCGGCTCGTCTTGACGCGATGCTCCAGCAGCATCTCCCACTCGCGGTAGCCTTCCGCCTGCACGACGAGGCGGCCGCTGAAGACCGCTGGCAGCTTCACGAAGAAGTCGGTCGCGTCGGCCACCACCAGGTCGGCCGGCTGCGGCTCGCGGCGCACCTGGTCGGCGAAGAGATAGACGGCGGCGGTTACCGGCATACCGGTGTCGCGGTCGACGATGAAGCCGATGTAGGTGAAGGTGGGGTCTGCGTCGGGCGCGTCGCGCGCCGGCAGGTCCAGGTAGACCATGCCGCGGCCTGGGACGGCATCAGGCAGGGTGACAGGTGGCACGACGGCCGCCGTCGCGGCAAGCGGAGCAGCGGCCGAGACAGGCGGAATCGGCGGCTGCGGGCCAGCGGCCGGCGCACTGCAGGCGGCGAGCAGGACAAGTGCGGGCAGGAGCAGGGTGAGGTGGTGTGGTCGCATGGCGGCGCCTCGGGTCAGGAACGCAGGATCGGGTGACGGTCGCCGGCGGCGGTACCCCCTGGAGCGACTTGCGAGACTCTCCCACCGCCGCCGGCGTCTGGGAGTAGGATAGCATGGGGCGAGGCGGTTGGGATCGGGCGGATGGTGGAAGGTGCGGTGTAAGGTGGGCGGGGCGCCCGGCTGACGGCGGGCACCTGGTTAAAAACGCGAGAGGGGCCCGGTGCGGAACGGGCCCCTCTCAGCGAAAGGACACTGAGCATGAAGACGGCTCAAGCATAGCAGCTTCGGCTTCAGAATGCATCGGTCATTTGTTGGCGTTTTGACATTCAGCCTCGGCCAGCAAGCAGATTGCCCGGGCTGCAGACAGCCTGCGTTGCGGACAGTAGAGCAGGGCGTGGCGTGGCGATAGAGGCAGCGGTAGTGGGAGGCGTGCTGGGTTGCGGTGTGGACGACGGCCTGCCGTGTGGCGGCAGGCAAACATACTGCTGCTGCCATGACATTCGCCCCTTGCCGTCACCGGTAACACGGCCCACAATACCTGCTAGACCCAGACCCGCCCGACCCAGGAGGCAATCGCTGGCGCGCCGCCGAGCCGCCCCACCAGAATGGCCCAGGCCATGATCAAGTCGCTCTCCCAACATACGTGCGCCTTTGACTGCGAGTGGGTGCCCTGCCCCACCACCGCACGGCGCCTGCTTGGTCTGCCGCCGGATATCGACGACCGGGCAGCCATGGAGGCAGTGTGGGCGTACTACCGCGGTCCGGACGACGCTCCGGAGAGCAGGCCCTTCCTCAAGCTGGTGCTTTCGCAGGTCGTCTCCATCGCCGTCGTCATGCGCGACGTGGATTCCGACGGCACGGTCCACCTCAAGCTCGGCGCCCGCAGCGTGGCCATGTGCCCCGAGGGCGAGCTGATCCAGCGCTTTCTGGAGAAGGTGGCCGCCGACCACTACCAGCTCTGGGGCTACAATTCGAGCACGGCCGACCTGCCCATCCTGGTGCAGCGCGCCATCGCCCTGGGCATGCCCTGCCCGACCTTCTCCAAGCGGCCTAAAAAGCCGTGGGATGGCTACGACTACCATGACGGTCGTAACTCCGACGCGCACATGGACATCCTGCAACTGATCGGCGCCCATGGTTCTGGCGCCAGCAAACCCAAGCTGCACGAGTTTGCCGTTGCCTGCGGCTTTCCTGGCAAGCTGGATGTCAACGGCGCCGAGGTGGCGGAGCTCTACCTGGCCGGAAAGATCGGGGAGATTGTCGAGTACAACGAGACCGACGCAGTGACGACGCACCTGGTCATGCTGCGTATCGGGCTGCACACGGGGTTGCTGACGCCGGAGCGCTATCAGGTGGAGATTGTGGCCGTGGAACACCTGGTGGCGGAGCAAGAGGCGAAGGGCCGGGCGCAGTTCACCAAGTTTGCGGTGGCGTGGGACGCGATGAAGGGATGACGGTGGGCCGGCCGCATGAACCCCGGACGCTGTGAACGGCAGGTCGTGGATGGGCACGATGTCCGGCAGCGGGGCCGCCGCGCTGGAGAGTGAGAGCGTGCGCCGCATCCGCTAGACGAAGGACGAACAGCAAGTGACTCACAACAAGACTTTTCGCGGGAACGCCAGCCAGTTCTTTGTTGCCGGAGAACTCTGCCGCCGTGGATATGCGGCGGTTGTCACCCTTGGCAACACGCCCAACGTCGACATCCTGTGCAGCAATGCAGCCGGGACCCGCTTCGTGCATATCCAGGTCAAGACCTTCATTCCCGGCAACCGGACGTGCAGCGTTGGTCTGAAGGCCGAGAAGGATTTCGGCGAGACCTTCTTCTGGGTGCTGGGCGGCATCCCGCTGGTGGGCTCGGAAAGGGCCTTTGAGTACTACATCATCCCCGCTCAAGAGATGGCGCGGAATGTGCGTGCGGCACACGAGCAATGGCTTGCCACCCCCGGCCGGAATGATCAGGTGCATCGAGATAGCAAGGTGCGCACAGTGCATCTGCCGCCGTACAAGACAGTCTCCGGCTGGGATATTGCGCCATACCGGGATCGCTGGGACCTGATTGACGCGCTGCTTGAGTCGTGACTAATCCGGCGCCAGCGTTGACCCGGCGTCTTTGGCATGTTTGTGCGGCTGAAGTAGCGATACGGTAAGATTTTGCCTCGCTCGCTTTGATTGCGTTCGGAAATAGGTGACAGATGTCATCTGGATCGGTGCCTTGTACAGTGCTACGATTGACGGCATACCGCTCAACAGCGACCAGAGTCTCACTGGCACCAGCGGCCACAGACGCATCTTCGTAACCATGCCGTCATCGACTCTGGCTGTGTGGCCAAGCGATCCCGATTGGCACAAGCGATGTGCATTTGCCCAGTATGCCCAAAGCGTGTCACCTGACTGCATCTATGCCCAGCAAAGATGTCGGTTTTTGACCGTCTGCTACCCCAGGAGGTCGCTCATGTTTTCTCGCCGAAGCCTTGTTCACCTTGTGTCTGTTGTCACAATCGTCAGTTTGCTGCTCAACAGCGCTGCTCCGGTGGTCCAGGCGCAGGACAGCGGAGGCGGATCCGTCTATCTGCCGGTCATTTCCGCCGGGGGGACGGCGCCGGCCATCGCACCTGGAAGAATCAATCTCTATCGTACACGCATCACTGTACGCACGTCCGCCCAGTGGCAGGATCTGACCCGCACGGGCGCCATAGTGCTCGAACGCGGCGAAGATTGGGCGATCGTGCTGGCCGATGACGCACAATTAGCCGATCTGGCGCGCTGGCGTTTCAACCCTGTGGAGACCAATGCGCTCGGCACCCTGGTCAGCACGGTGTACATAGGCGGCGGCGACAACGCCGTGGCTGCGAGTTTCGGACCGCTGCTGGCGCAGCTAGAGTCGGATAGTAGTGTGGTAACAGCCGACGCGTCTGAGGTTGAAACGCTACGCACCCAACTGCACCAGAGTGTCGCTGCGCTTACGGCAGCACAGATTTCGTGGCTGGCGCAGGCGGCCGGCGTGGATACCGACAGCGATGGGCTGACCGACGACCAGGAAATCATGTGGTGCACTGATCCAGCGCGGCCAGATAGCGACTATGACGGTACGCAGGATGGCGCCGAGGTAGTCGCGCTCAAGGCGTGGCTGAACAACGAACTGTCCAAGGCGCCGAGCACGGGCAAGCCGTTTCAGGGTTGGCCGCCGCAGAAGAGCAACTGCTTCGACGACGACCAGGACGCCGTGCCCGACATGGCGGAGACGCTGGAATTGGGACTGAACGCCAACCGTGAATCGACCGACCGTGACAAATTTGACGACGGTCAAGAACTCTTTGGTCAGACCTACTGCACCGGACAGGGCGGCTTCTGCTCGTACGGCCCGCTGCCGCGCAATGAGGATTGGAGCGTGATCTTTGCCGAGATGCCGTCATGGGTCAAGGCGCCGGGACATCATCCGCTGGTGGCAGGGTTGCCGAAGCCAGAAGTGGATGTAGTGGAGTCATCTCTGAGGGTGGAGACTGTAACAACAATTACCACCGATCACACGATTGTCAGCGGTACACAGGAATCTTATAGCACTGCAAAAACTGAGGGTACTGGGTCCAGCGTAGCTGATACCGTAACTTGGAACGAGTGGCAAGAAGTATCAGAGACTAATGCCCAGGCAGCTTCCATTTATATTCGTCAGGGATACGTTCAACCAGATGAGGCACTGACAACTCGTGAGACACGCGCAAAAGCTGATGGGAAAGAGGTGATTGATACCGGTTTTGCCGCCGCGTGGGATGTATGCGATGTATTCCCAGTAGCATCAAATGTCTGCAAGATTCCCAAAGCGATAGCTTCGGTAGGACGATTTGGCTACGCACTTTTTGATTATTTGACAGGTGACAAGAAACAAGTGCCATCACCTTCAGGGAATGGTACATCTGGGAGCAAAGGCGGCTGTAATCCTCTTTATCAATCATGCCCTGCGACTCCACCTACGTCGCAGGCAAGGATTGATTCCACGAAGCCAGCAGTAGCAGGGCAGAATCGCACCCCCGCAGTTGCTGGGACAAACTTCGAATACTCACCGCAAACGCAGACGTGGTCTGCTCACCAGAGTTACCCTGTTAGCTATCAGATAACTCCGTTCGTCCCAACTAGAACAGAAACTCGAGGTTCTTCGCGTGGAGGAACGCAAACCACTACTCATTCCCGTTATGAAGAGCACACCGTGACTAACGGTACAGCATTCTCCACCGAAGAGTCTTGGGGAACCGCCACCGCTGTCGACTCCGCCCACGCCGCCGACCTCTGGTTCACCTACAAGGTGCGCAATATCGGCACCGAGTACGCCCGCGAGATCGCCAACTTGGCCTTCAACCTCTACATCGGCGATGACCCCAACCCGGCGACGACCTACTTCGTGGCAGCGGACATTGGTGGCGCGGGCAAGTTCGTCAACTTCATGCCGGCCGAGGAACACCCCTACACGACGCAGCGCATCCCGCTCAGCCTGGAACAGATGAAGGCCATCGATCTGGGCGGCCCGATCCGCGTCGTCGTCGAGGATTTCTCCTACGGTATCGACGAACTCTTCTACCAGGACGCCGCCAATGCCGGCGTTATCATTGCCATGGAAGATGGCACGGACGACGGCGACGAGACTATCGATACCTATCTGATTCCCACGTGGGGCAGCGAGACGGTGCTCAACGTCCTCAGCCGCTACTTTCCGCACGAGACCGACCCTAACGGCATGATGACGGCGATCTGGACGCCGGAATATCGCAGCGATACGCCGGCGTGGTGTCAGGCGCCGCGTCGGCCCAGCGACCAGCCGACGAAGGCCGTGTGGTGCAAGCACACGCTCTCCACCGCCGACTGGTGGAATGTCTACACCGACGGGCTTGGCAACGGCTCCGAAGGCTTCCAGGATACGCCTGCCGTGCCCGGCGCCACCGCGCTCTTCCGCTTCAACCAGGACAGCGACCTCGACGGCTTCTCCGATCGATCCGAGGCGCGGCTGGGCACCGACGCCAACGACGCCTCCTCCTTCCCGCGGCCCGAAGTGCTGGCGGGCATGCATAACATCCAGGCCGGCAGCAAGGTGACGAGCACGCTCTCGCTGCTTAACACAGGGCTGTATGATGCCTACGGCGTCGAGGCGGTGATGGTGGCGCCGGACGACTCGATCACCATCGACAACAACACGGTGGGCGGATCCGGGCGCGTCAAGGCGCTCAAGCAGGTCATCGTCGGCAGCCGTATCAGTCTGCAAAGCCCGCTGCCCGCGCCGTGGACGCAGGCCAACCATGCCGTGCCCGCGCCGGGCGGCTACTACACCGGCAGCGCCGACCGCACCTACACCTTCACCGT
>Ga0116151_10004729_pt1 | contig 11907 bp, 12 predicted proteins | sample AD_UKC117_MetaG_FD_89893 | JGI IMG/M metagenome (GOLD analysis project Ga0116151, IMG submission 89893) | Active sludge microbial communities of municipal wastewater-treating anaerobic digesters from Hong Kong - AD_UKC117_MetaG | ecosystem: Engineered > Bioreactor > Anaerobic > Digestate... | reverse complement strand
CGTAGAGTAGAAACAGGAGCGTCATACAGGTGTTGCCACATGCGATTTCTCCCGTTCCTCTCTCCGAACCGGACGTGCGGCTTTGACCGCATCCGGCTCTCCATCAAGTCTTGTTCTGTAGCCATGTTCACCTTTATGGCAATCCAAGCAAATTGTGATGAGGTCTTTCATAGCGTGGCTTTTCATGCCCTTTTTGTGGTGTACTCTGAGATTGTCAGGGTTGCCGCATCTTGTGCATTTCCAACCATCGCGCATCTTGACTCTCAATTTTGTCTCTGCGAAACCCAGCGGTTCATCCCTGTTCCAGCTAGATGTTCCGACTGTTTCCACAAAGATTTTCTCGCTTGGTGCTCCTTCCCACTCAGGATTGTCCAATCCGGCCAGTTCATCTTCCAGGTAGGGATGCGGAAATCCGCCTCTGCCTTTCATTCTGTACTTGCTTCTTGGCAATTCCTTTGGGGTTGGCAGCCATTGATGCGCAATTAGAGATCGCTCTCCTTCTTGTATCTCAGCTTTCCATCTTGTCCTGTTTAAGAATGTGACAGTCTTTTCTTGGATGGTTTGTTGCTTTCTGCTTTGTTTGTGTTTCTTGAGTAAGAAACCTAGATAGCGATGCCAGGTGTACCGGCTGACTTCTTCTAGGTCCTTGTGTAGGCTGGTGTGTTTGTAATATTCGCACCAGCCTCTCACAATGGCATTCAAGGTCGTCAGTCTGGTATACTCATCCATCCAAGTCCAGTTCCGGCCTGTCAATTCCTTAATCTTTGCTTTAACTCGCTTGGTCGTCTTTTCGGCTGGACGCAGATGTACGACCCATTTCCCTTCCGGTTTAACTCTTTGGATATGAAATCCTAGAAAGTCAAAGCCATCATTGACGTGGGTAATCTTTGTCTTTTCTTCCGACAGTTCCAAGTGAAGTTCTTCAGCGAGATAGGTCTTGACTTCCTCCTTGATTTGGCGCACTTCGGCGATGGGGCCATTGCCAACGATTACAAAGTCATCGGCGTACCGGACCATGCAATAGTTGCCTTTGCCTCGTCGTCTCACGTAGTATTGCCGTTCATATGGCGTTCGGTTGTGCCATCTCGTTTCTGCCCATTTGTCGAATTCGTTGAGGTAGATATTCGCTAACAATGGGGAGATGATACCGCCTTGAGGGACTCCTGTTTCCGTCTTGGCAAACAGTTGCCCTTCCATGACGCCAGCTTTGAGGAATTGCCAGATGAGTGTCAATACCGCCTTGTCAGCCACTCGCTTTTTGATGAGGGTCATCAACTTTTTGTGATTGACGTTGTCAAAGTAGCTTTTGATGTCTCCCTCTATCACGTAGTAGTGTTTGACGCTTGTGTTGAATAGGGGCATTAACACCGCTATCGCATCCATTGTGCGTCGCCCTTTTCGGAATCCGTAGGAATGATGTTGGAAATCTGACTCGAAAATCGGGTCAAGCATCATTCTTAGAGCTTCTTGAACGATTCGGTCATATAGGGTTGGGATACCTAACGGCCGTTTTCGTTTCTCATCCTTGGGGATGTATGTTCTCCGCACTGGTTGTGGCTCATACGTTTGGTCTTTCAGTTGGCTTATGATTGTGGCGATATGCCGCTCATAATCCTTTTTGAAGGCATCCCGTGTTTTTCCATCAACCCCTGCGGTTGAACTTCCAGGGCGTGCCAGAACTCGGTGTGCTGCATCTTCAATCCAGACCTGCCAGTGCATCAGTTGGTACAGATTCTTAAACCTGTATTCTGGGTTTTGAATTGCTTGCTTGGCTAGTTTTGCTTGCTTTTCCGTAATCATTGTAGGTTCACACGTCCTCCTCATACGTAGTTAGCTATTGCAATTTGCACTGTTGACTTGACTGTCTCCCTTCGCCATGTAATGGGCTTTCCCCATCTCAGACTACTACGGAGACTCCGCCCCACATACAGCATTGGTCGCAGACACCTACTCCCATTGGGAGAGCTGTATATGGTTCCCAAGTTCATACTTGTTTCGTCTTCAACTTGCCGTAGGTTCCACCTGTACGCCAATACCTGGCTCTTTGCCAAGTTCGTTATCGGGGATTGCGGGTTGTGACCGAACTTTCGTTCAGCTTGGAGTCCCGCGCTCCTGTCCGTCCGAGACTTACCAATACCGTCAGAATACTGGTGTCCGATAACTACACCCTGCCCTACCATTAACGGGTGTTCCAACCTGTGACGCTTTAAACAGTGATTTCTTTTCGTAACCATAGCAAGTCTCTGGCTATCAGTTCTCAGAGTTTGCAGGGAACTCATCAACCGCATTGTCGGGAGAGCTTCACACCTTCTGAGGTCTCGCTTCATTAGGCATGTCTCCCTAGCCATTGGTAGACTCCTTACCAAGTCGCTCGTTGCGACATTAAACAAGTACGCTTCTTGGCGCACCGGACGGATGATTATGGGCTAAAATTAAAGCGGCTGCATTCTCGCGGATGGCCAGCCGAAACAACTCGCCCATGCCCACGGCCGTTGTATTGAGCCCGCCAATGTAAACGGTGGGTGTTTTGAGAACGTTGTTGCGCGTGTCCAGCAGGATGGTCTTCACATGTTCCTGTTCCAGGTACATCATGTCGCCCATGACCAGATTGGCGGCATCGGCCGGCGAAAAGATCTTGACGCGTTCCCCCGGCGTAAACGAATAAAAGCGCTGGCCTAACTCTTGCGCGGCTTTGAGGCGGGCAGCTTTGACTTCGCCAATGCCTTTGACGGCCGTCAGTTCGGTCATTGTCGCCCTGGCCAATCCGGGCATATCACCAAAGCCCACCAACAACCGTTCGGCCAGACGCAATACACTCTCGTCGCCGTGGCCGGAGCCGAGGATAACGGCTAGCAACTCGATAGTCGACAAGGCCGCGCCGCCAAAAAATTGCAGTCGTTCGCGCGGTCGCTCCGAGGCGGGTAAATCTCGCAGATAAAGTTGACTTGGTGTGGCCCGCTCCCCTTTTTCTGGCACGGCTTCCTTCCACTGTCATGGGTACGTAAAACCAACAGCAAGCCATTTTACCGTAGACCACCGGTTTGGCTCAATGGACAATACGGCCGTTTTGCAGGCTTAATTTGGGCTGCTTATCCCGGCGTCGACCTACCCATCATAGGCGGCCAACGTCTGGCGCAGCACGTAGAGCAGGTTGACCAGGAACTGCTCCGTTCCTTCCTTTTTAATAGCCTGCGCCGCCGCAGCCACCCATTCTTCATCCGACACCAGTGCTGGGAATGGTCCCATGCCGGCATACACGGGATTACTGACCATCCCCCGAATCTCGGCGGGGGTGATGTAGCCGGTTTGGTTAGAAGCGCGGAATACCGCATTGGGCAGAGGCAGCTTGCGTTGACTGGATTTCTTGGTCATAGAATTCTCCTGTTTTCTGAACTTGAGCCCCCATTATAACGAGAGAGTGGGCTATCCGGCACATCGACGGGGTAGTTACCGGTTCTATGATTCTGACAACCGACATGGTAGATTGAAATGATGACAGTCGAAAACGAATCCGCTGCCGCATCTACACCAATCTTCTCCAGTCCTACGGAAATCCTGCAAGCCAAAGAATCTCTCCTGGCCGCCTGGGCTCAGCTTCCGGTAGACCATCAGGCGACGATGGTCCTGGTCTTGGTGCAAGAGCTGCAACAAAGCGAATGGGGCGCCTGGGTGCAGGAGGCTATCGCTACAACCTGGCCCCAAGAGCCGTCGACGGCGGTGTTGCCATTCCCTGTTATCAGCCTGGACCGCACTACGTTAAGGCGAGCGTTTAGCGCCGCAGAAGTAGCCCGGCTTACCGATGAGCAGATTGCCCACATAGCCGAAGAAATGGGCATCGGGTTCCAATTGGACCCCGGCTTTTGGTATGTCGTGGAGATGATAGGCAGCCGCCTGCTCGAAGAAAAGGCCGCCGCTGAGTTGGTCCCGCTGCTGCCGACCGACTTTACAGACAACGAGGCCGATTTCGCAGCCTGGATGCAGGCCGTCGATCGCGCCGTCTGGCAGTTGGCCGGTTGTAGTATCCACGACTTGCCGGACTGCAATTTCCGGCCGCTGTTTAACGATGGTTTGACACCCCTGGAAATGGCCCAAGAGGCTTTGCAAGACGCCGGTTTCGTTTTCCCCGACGCCGACGAGATGTGGATGGACCTGTGAGCCATATTCCAGAACGAGAACCACTCAAAGAAGGCAGCCAACGAGGTGACTTGTTTTATCTCTGGCATCCGGGTACGGAGACCACCTTCTCCGGCTATGGCCTCACCCTGGCAGACGGCCGTGTCGACGAATTGGTGGGTCTGCTCATAGTCGACCGGCCCCAACCGGTCTCTGTCGCTTGGTTGGAAGAAGTGGGTAGGGTCTTTGGCGGTTACCAACTATTAACCATGACGGCCACCGGAGAGCAAGGGATGGCCTGCCGCATGCAGATTGAACCGGAAAGTCTCCCCTTTCTGCGCCACTGGCCATCGGAAAAATCGACGGCGCTGCAGGCAGCGTTACGGCCGTTGCTGGATTATCCGCCGCAGCCAGTCTTCCGCCTGCGGTGGGATGAGACCACGCAGACTTGGGCCAGCCGCTTCGCTCTGGCAAATGAACTACCGCCCGAGTTGAAAGAGGTGTTTGCCCGGACCGGTTATGGTTGTGCGGCCGTCGAGACCGACACGGGCATCATCCACGCCTGTCATGCCGCTGACGAGGACATTGCCGGTTTCAGCGGCCAACCGGTGTGGTTCCAATGGCAGTTGATCCAAATGCCCACCGCCCCGTTGATTCGTCTGGAAATGATAATTGTCGATGATCCGGTCAATCCTTACCGGTTTGAGTCTTTTCTCAACGTCAGCGAGCCGGACCAGTTGCGCATCCTGGCAAGACTGGCCAATCAGGCGCAGCTCCACCTGGCTTTTTATGGCGACGACTTGACCTACCGTTACACCCAATCTATTCACCATGCGGCGCAGCAGACCCAGCAGTTGGCTGAAATCACCGACATGGCTCTGGCCTATTGGCATACATTGCCTCCTGAACGGCAGGATTTTGAGGAAGCCAAAGCGGCTTTTATGCGCTCGTTTTTCTAACAAGGCCCTAGTCGCCATGTCTTCCCTACCCAACTTCATATGCCCTTCCCAGATTCCCTGCTATGATTGTCGCTACCTTAGCCCACTTCGTTCCCTTCTGTCGTAAAAACGCAAGATTTCCAGATATGAGGAAAACCAGATGGATATTGAGAAAGCCAGAGAATTTATACGGGAAAATCATCGGGGCGTTTTGACCACGTTTCGGCAAGACGGCCGTGTGCAAATGTCACCGGTTCTCGTCGGCATTGATGAGGCCGGCTGGGCGGTGATTAGCTCCCGAGAAACCGCCTACAAAGTAAAAAACTTACGACGCGATCCCCGAGCATCCGTTTGTGTGTTTGTGGATCGCTTTTTTGGCCAGTGGCTGCAAATCGACGGCACGGCCGAGATTCTTTCGCTTCCGGAAGCCATGGAACCGCTTGTTGCCTACTATCGCACGAACATTGGCGAGCACCCTGATTGGGCCGACTACCGGCAAGCCATGGTACGCGAACAGCGGCTGCTCATTCGTATTCGTATTGACCATGCCGGTCCGGATAAAAGTGGCTAAAGATTGGTGAATTTGCTTTCCAGAAGGATTTCCAAAAAGCGCTTTCTGATTATCTCAGAATCACCAGATGGGTGGTGACATCTTCTCCAACCATAATTGAGCCCCATAACACGTCAACATGTTTACATGTGTACTTGTTGACTTGTATACGGGGCCACTAGCCACATATCAGACTTCCCCCTGCGGTGTTTTCCATCTTGACTTCCCTCTCCCCCAATGCTTTGATACGTTTATCTACCAATTTGTGCCCAGTTTGGACCCACCTATGGCCCATAAAAACGATACCGTGATTAAGTTCACCGCTCCCGGCGACTTGAAAGAAGAAGTCCAAGAGTTAGCCGCCGAGCGGCACCTCTCTCTGGCGGCGTTCATCCGCCTCATCTTGACGGAATATTTGAAAAACAAGGGGTAAACATGGCAGTGATCAGCATGGCCAACCAAAAAGGCGGCGTCGCCAAAAGCACCACGGCGATCAACGTCGCCGCCGGCCTGGCCTTGGAAGGGTATCGCACTCTGCTCCTTGACGCCGACCCCCAGGCCAATACGACGTCGGTATTTATCCATCCGGACATCGAAGTGCCTTTGGACAAATCTCTGTATCACGTCATCGTCAACTTTGCCCCGTTGGCCAGCGTCATTCAAGCCACCAATGTAGACAACCTGTTCATCGTGCCCTCGCACATTCGTTTATCCAGCCTGGATTTAGAGTTGGCCCAGGCCCTCGACAACCGCTCGGCCCGCTTGCGCAAGGCGTTGGAAAGCGTGCGCGAGCAATATGATTACGTCATCATCGACAACCCACCTTCCCTGGGTCTCATTACCATCAATTCCTTTACGGCCAGTGACAGCCTGGTGATTCCGGTCTCCACCGCCTACTTTGCCCTGACCGGCTTGGTGCAGCTGCAAGAAACCATCGACATGGTGCGCAACACCCAGCTCAACCCGGACCTGAAAATCCTGGGGGTGTTATGTACTTTCGTCGAAAACACCAACGTATCGCGTGACGTGCAGCAGCAGCTACAGGAATATTTTGCCAAGCTGGTGTTCAAAACGGCCATCCCCAAAAACGTCCGTCTGGAAGAGGCCCATTCCAACCACGCCCCTATCTTTGTCTACGCGCCGGCTTCGACCGGCTCGCGCTGTTATCGGAAATTGGTTCAGGAGATAGTGCAGCGATGAAACGCAAAAGTGGTTTGGCCGATTCGCCATTTTTTAAGCAGCCCACGGCCGTAGAGACGGTTTTTCAATCGCCCCAACCCATCGTTACGCCGCCACCGGAATCTTCCAAATCTGAACGTCAACATGTAGACAAGTCCACACGTGCACCTGTCAACACGTCTACAAGTAAACATGTTTACATGTATACGTTCTTGAATGGCGAAGAGGGAAAACCGACGTCGTTCCGTTTGCCGCCCCAAATGATGGAGAAGTTCAACGACATTTTTCATCAGGTGAACCGACAATACAAAACCAGCGTGAAGCGTTACGCTATCGTCGTGGCCGCGCTGGCGCTTCTTTTCTGGGACTTTGAGCAGAACGGCCAGGAAAGTGATTTCTACAAACTACTGATTGAACCCGAGGCCAACGGCCGTGCGTAGCCTTGTCTTCCTGAACGAGCCTCACACCTCCTATAAATAACCCTCTTCCTCTCACGGAATCATCATGCTGGCATAAGACAAAATGAGGCTACGTAAACATGTTGACATGTCAACTTATCCACACGTTTACATGTCGACACGTCAACAAGAATACTTGTAGACATGATTACATTTTCCCCCTTGCACCGTTCTTTTTGTTCCGCGTAGGATGGCGGTGTATTGATTAGCCCTCTTAGTTAGTAGGGGGTGTCCTCGGATAAATCCGTGCCGGTTGGCAAGAGACGACAACTGAACCGGCAGGCGCGCGTGGGTTCCCAACCACCAGGACTCCAGGCAGACTGACTGACGTGCCGAACGAAAAGGCTAAGAGGCCGGCGCTGCTCAGAGAAAAAAGAATGAGCGGAAGGAGCCAAGCGGCGCTAAACAACAACGCCGCGAATGTTCTTCGAGGCGTCGTTCGTAACATCTATCGCGACTTGGAGCTAACTTCAGGCTATTTCCAGGTTTGGAGCCAGCATCCTAACAAGATGGTTTTGCGAGCAAATCTACCCATATAGATTTGCTTCGCAAAACAAATATAGGTTTGGGAGGGGGTATTGTCAATTGGCACGTGCCCCATGTGGAAAACTGGTGCTTATAGGCCGTTTCGTTTTGTGGAAAACTTTGGGTGATGGGACCAGCATCTCCCCCAGCCGCACCCCCATTGCCTTTGATGGGAGTTCATGACGCGGCGGGCATCGAGCCCGCGCGTCAAGCCCGGAAGAGGCTGCCCCGTCTCGGGGAGGTCCGGTTGCCGACCACTTTTTCTCCCCTGGTCGGTACGCAAAAGTCGTCTTGACCTTGACCCCCCACTCGCCAAGGCAGGGCGCCGGTCTCGCGCTGCGGTGTTGCACACGCGACGCGACCCCGACCACCCCCGCTGCGCTTTGGCTCATGGGCGACGTAAACTCTGCCCCTGTGCCAAAGTTCCCTACGCGGCTGGTTCCTTCACCGACGTGGCGCAGCGTGCCGCCGCGACCGCGATCTGTGAACGAACCCCGCTCCGGCGCTACGCTGCGCCGACCGGCTAAACGAACGGGTCTTGCTGCGCTTCATCCCGTTCGAGCCGGTCACCTGGCTAACGCGGGGGTGGTCGGGATCTACGATCCCGACGCCTGCGGCCCGTGCCATCTTCCGGGTCCATCTGGCACGGGCCTCCGAATAAGGAAACGCCTGCGGCGTCTTTTTTTCCAAGGTCGGGAGGCCAACGCGTTGGAAATGGGCCGGTGTTTTAGCTCGCCCAATCCAGGCGAATATTTGCTATGCTGAACCGGCCATGCGCGCCCTTGAGTCTGAACCCACCGATTACGAACTGTCACCGGCCGCCGAGATTCTGGCCCGGCGGTTTATCCAGCGCTGGGACATGTATCCACATCAGGTCGCCAACGGCGGACTGTACGTCACCGTGCATGAACCGCTTACGGTGGCCCACCTGCTGGCCCATTTGCGCGGGGAGTTAACGCTGGGCACTTATTTGCTGAACCCACAGAGCCTGGGACGTTTCCTGGTGTTCGATGCGGACACTTTGCACCAATGGCAGCAATTGCTCAGCCTGTACCAAACGCTGCAAGAGATGGATACAGTCGGCTATTTAGAGCGCAGCCGGCGCGGGGGACACCTGTGGTTGTTTTTGGCAGAGTGGCAGCCGGGCGAATACATTCGCTTGTTTGGCAAAAGACTCCTGGCGACCCAGGGCATGGCCGAGATGGAGTTGTACCCCAAACAAGACCGGCTTGAAGGCGGACCCGGCTCACTGATTCGGCTGCCTTTTGGCATCCACCGGAAGAATGGGCGGCGGTATGGTTTTGTGCAGCCTACCGGGGAACCACTGGCGCCCAGCCTGCGCGACCAGGTTGCCCTCTTTTCCCGGCCGCAAACCGTGCCCAAAGCGGTTTTTGCAACGTTGGCGAAAAATATTCCGACCCCACCCCAACAAAACCGTTTTTCAACCATCCCAGCGGCGCAGAAGGGGGTGTGCGAAGTGGCGGAGACGGCCGTACTGTCGGTGCGCATCAAAGGAGCCATTTCCGTGCGGGATTTTGTCGGCCGGTATGTGGCGCTTTCCGAGAAAGGCCTGGGGTTATGCCCCTTTCATGACGATTTGCATCCGAGTTTTAGCGTCAACGACGAGGGGAATTACTGGCACTGTTTTGCCTGCAATATCGGCGGCAGCATTATTGACTTCTGGATGCGTAAACAGGACTGTGATTTTACGACGGCATTAAGCGAATTGGCGCAGCAGCTTCTTTAACTGTGGCTTTCATCTGTTCCTGAAATTTGCCCTGGATGTTAAGCGAATTTGAAGGTTTGGAGGCGCATGATTTTCTCGTTCGAATGTGTCAAGGCCTTTCACAAAGCATAGGGAGGTTGTAGTTCGATGAGTCAGCGCAAACAAGATGGAACTGAGGAGCTTTTAGGCTGCTTGGGGATGTTGTTATTTGGTGCGATAGCCGCTCCGATCGCTTTCCTGTTTCAAAGCCAACAAACACCACCTGAAGAACAATTACGGAGACTAGACTTGCCCACAGCCTGGGGAGTAAGAATTCCAGCCATAGCTTGTGGCCAGTGTCAAACTGTAAATGATCAAGAGCAAGAAATTTGCTCGCATTGTGGTGCTGTGTTGCCCTCGACTCACACTCCTAAACCCAAGCAATCGGAAACGAGTCTGGCGACGGTGATTATTATTATTGTAGCCCTTCTTTGCCTTGCCTGTCTCTTTGAGTCGGTAATGTCCTTGGGGTTCACTCGCTAATAATTTGGGATCCCCAGGTGCAATTTTTGTGCCTGCCTTGCGGTATGAGTGCCCAGCGTTTATGGGTTGTTGAACTTCAAAAGCGAATTCCGTTTCTATTAGCTCATGCGTAAAGGAAGTAAAGACATTGCTCAGAGTATCAATTTACCAAATCGGTGAACATTTTCCTGAGAAAATAAGAAAGCAATTGAGGTGATTGTGCCATGTCAACCACAGATTCTACGCAAGAGATGCAAATTGAGCTCTCAACAAAAACGTATATCCAGACCATTCACATAGCCGTACCTCACAATACCGCCTGGGAACCGGAAAGGGCGCAACAACTTATTTCCAGCTTTTATGCCTTACCAGGTCCTATCGCTTTAGTCATCAAGGCGTCGCCGAATAACTTAAAGTGGTCAATAGAGCTGCCTGAATCTCAAGTACAACCAGCGATTAAAGCCATCTACGGTTCATATCCTGGCGCTGACGTAGCGGTGACGAACAAGACCAATACGGCCGTAGGAGAATACATCTTTCACTTACATGGTGCAGCGCCATTCATTGCCCCATTAAGGGATGTACGTGAGTTCGGCGACATAGATCCGCTGGTTTCTTTGCTGACAGCCATGGGAGATCTGGCCGAAGATGAGACGATTACGTACAGCTTGTCGCTTAAACATGCCCGAGAAGAATATTACACACTTGGCGAGAAAATGAGTAAGCAACCGCTTGCGAAATGGTGGCACTTTCTGACAGTACCAACTGCTGTGATGGCGATGACGTTTAAGGTAGTGGGGGCAGAAGGAGAAGATCGCTTTGTGCCAACCCTGCAAAAGCTCATCGACGAAAAGCTGGGTGCTTCCTTGATGGAGACAAACTTGGCCATAAAAATCAAGGCAGCTACTCAACAGAGAGCAACAGAATTAATACGTTTACTTGGTCCGGCGTTAGCGCTTTTTGAACGCGAATCGTGTAACTTTCTGGTACAGCCTCAAGCGAAGTCTTTCGCGCTGGTTCTCTCTGCTCCGGAGATAGCGGCTTTATGGCATTTGGCCACAGACCAGTGCCAGATGGCCGGCATTTATTGGGCCAAAGCCAAAGCCAAACCCTTGCCGGTGGAAGTAAGCCGAGTCAAAGAAGGCATACGACTGGGCAGCAACACCTTTCAGGGAAAATCGCGTGAAGTTCGCCTGCCGTATCCAGATCGGGCCACACATATCAACATTGTTGGCCGAACTGGGGTCGGTAAATCAACGTTCATGCATCACCTAATCCACCAAGACATTGCCAACGGCAAAGGCGTGGCCGTCATAGATCCCCACGGTGCCCTTGTCCAGGATATTCTGCGTTGCAGCATTCCTGAAGGTCGTGAGCAAGACGTCGTCCTCTTTGACATGAACGACCATGAGTTCCCGATGGGCCTAAACCTTCTGGCCGGACCGTCAAACGTGCCGAAGGAAGAAATCGCCAGCCGCGCTGTCGAAGTCATCCGCAAGATGTTTGAAGATAACTGGCATCCCGGACGGATGGAACGAGCGCTTTATGCGGCCATCATGGGGCTCATGAATATCCCTGGGTCTACCCTGATGGACGTTGACCGCCTGTTCTACGACTCAGACTTCCGTGCGCAGGTGATAGCCCAAGAAACGGATCCGGTTTCCCTCAGCTTTTGGCTGAACCAGTACAACCCGGCAAAACCTCTCTTTCAGTCCCAGATTGCTGAACCCATTGTCAATCGCATCACCAAGTTCTACCAAAATCCTACCATCCGAAACGTCATTTGCCAGCCTACCAGTCTGGACGTGGCCGACATCCTGGCCGGCAACCGTATCTTCCTGGCCAACCTGGGCGGAATTTCGACCCTGGAGAGGGAAACGTTGGGAGCGCTCCTGGTATCCAAGTTTCAGATCGCGG
>Ga0116151_10004728_pt1 | contig 11907 bp, 9 predicted proteins | sample AD_UKC117_MetaG_FD_89893 | JGI IMG/M metagenome (GOLD analysis project Ga0116151, IMG submission 89893) | Active sludge microbial communities of municipal wastewater-treating anaerobic digesters from Hong Kong - AD_UKC117_MetaG | ecosystem: Engineered > Bioreactor > Anaerobic > Digestate... | reverse complement strand
TTGTTTTTGTATCTCTTAAGAAAAGATTATAATTCTTAACAAATGCAATCCATTTTCCATCTGGCGATTTCGATTCGTTTTTCTTTAAATCACTTTTTTCAGGAGTGTATTGTGTTAAAATATTCTTTTTTACATCAAATTTAAAGTTCAGGCTATCTACTTTAAACATTATGGTTTTCAAATCATCCTTAAACTTGATTTTAGAAAAAGGAAGAGAGTCGGGATTAATTTTTTTATCCAACTCTTTACTCAATGCATTTGCTAATTTCTGATGATTGAATGCCGGATTTACTTTATTTTCTTCAGGTAAAACCAACATAAAATGATGTCCATTTTCAAGTTCTGTTTTGTACCAAAAGTTATTTGAGTTATCAATCCAGTTTGGAATTAAATACAGATTCTTTACCAGTTTATTCACATTAAAATGCAAAAACTTTTCGGCGCGTTGATAGTCTTCAACTGTTCCCTGCGAGAATAATCTAGATAATGCCGTAAAAATAATTAGGCTTGTTAAATATATTTTTTTCATGCTTGATGAAGTCTGTTTATTTACTGTTGAATTTTTAATTAATTTTATTTTGTTATTGTCTTTTATTTCCTTGATCGAAAAGTTTAAAGTTCCGAGTTAAAAGTTTAGAGTTAATTAATAAATTCCTAAAACTTTTAACTCAAAACCTTGAACTTTTAAACTTCGTTGTGTTCTGTTCGGCGGATAATCTCATTTTGCAGGTCTTCACCCAAATCATTAAAATAATCACTATATCCTGCAACACGAACAATCAAATCGGTGTACTTTTCAGGATGCTTTTGTGCATCGCGCAAGGTTTTTGCACTTACCACATTAAACTGTATATGATGCCCATCCATTCTGAAATAGCTCCTTACCAACTGCGAAAGCTTGGTAATACTTTGATCATCTTTAAAAAATGATGGAGAGAATTTCTGATTTAATAATGTACCACCCGTTTTGATATGATCAATTTTAGCTGCCGATTTTAGAACCGCTGTTGGCCCTTTTTTATCGGCTCCCTGAAACGGGCTTATACCTTCAGATAGCGGTTCAAAGGCTTTTCTGCCATCGGGCGTTGCTTGCATTACACTACCAAAATACACATGCGATGTGGTGGGTAGCATATTGATTCTGAACTTACCGCCGCGATAAGTTGGTTTGCCATTTATAGCATCGTAAAATGTATTAAAAACAAAAACAGCATGCTGATCTGCATAATCGTCATCATTTCCATATTTTGGAGTTTCGTAAATTAAATCATGACGAAGCTGTTCATAACCTTCAAAGTTAGCATCCATAGCTTTTAACAGCTCATCCATCGATATTTTTTTCTTATCAAAAACATTGTATTTAATCGATGTGATATTATCGGTAATACTACCCAGGCCAACACCTTGAATATAGCTTGTATTGTAACGGGCACCACCGGCATTGTAATCAACTCCGTTTGCGATACAATCTTCAATAATTAACGAAAGAAATGGAACAGGAAGTTGCTCGGCATAAAGCTTTTCAATAATATTATTTCCTTTTAGTTTGATATCTGCAAAATAATTAAGTTGCTTTTTAAAAGCATCGAGTAATTCATTTATGGACTTGAAATTTCGTGGATCACCGGTTTTTATTCCGATTTCTTTTCCTGTTCTGGGATCGGTACCATTATTTAAGGTAATCTCCAAAATTTTATTCAGGCTAAAATATCCTGTTAAAATATAACTCTCTGTTCCAAAAGCTCCGGTTTCAACACATCCGCTGGCACCTCCATTTCGGGCATCAACTACATCTTTACCCTGATTTACCAATTCTTTAACAATGGCATCGGTATTAAATATGGAGGGCTGACCAAATCCTGTTTTTGTTATTTTAACTGCACGTTCAATAAATTTATCAGGGTTTTCTCTGCTTAACTGAACCATTGAACTTGGCTGAAGAATTCTCATTTCTTCAATAACATCCAGCAAAACGTAAGTAAGTTCATTAACAGCATCAGTTCCATCTTCTTTTACTCCACCCAGGTTTATTAATGAAAAATCTGTATATGTATTACTTTCTAAGGCTGTTACTCCCATTTTAGGCGGTGCAGGGTGGTTGTTGAATTTTACCCAGAATGATTGTAATAACTCAATCGCCGATTCCTTGGTTAATGAGCCTTTTTCTGTTTCCTGTTTATAAAAAGGATATAAATGCTGGTCTAACCTTCCGGGATTGAATGAATCCCAGGGATTTACTTCGGTTATTACACCCAAATGAATAAACCAATAGTGTTGTAACATTTCGTGAAATGTTTCCGGGGCATTTGCAGGAACTTTTCGGCAAATGCGCGCCATTTCAGTTAATTCAGCTTTTCGTTGTGGATCTTTTTCCACATGAGCTAATTTATCCAGTTCATCCGCATGTCGGTTTGCAAAAATAATTATAGCATCGGCAGCAATATCCATTGCTTTCAACTCTTCAATTTTATCAATAGCTTTTGGCTCATTTGATAGTTTATGCCTCTTAATAGATTCCTGTATTTCCTTTTTCAGGTCGAGCATTCCCTTTTGAAAGATCTTTTTACCCGCTACCGTATGCCCCGGAGCACGTTGTTCCTGGAACTCCGTAAAAACTCCTGCTTCATAAGCTGCTTTCCACTCTTCAGGCAAAAGAGCAAACATTTTATCTCGTTGCGAATTTCCTTTCCAGAAAGGAATAATCTCTCGCTCATAAACTTTTTTTGTTTCATCGTCGACACGGAACCATACTTTGGCTCTGGAATCCAAAACTTCCAAATCCATTAAGGAATGCAAACTAACCTCAGGATAAGTAGGAGTGGCTTTTGGTGCAGGCCCACGCTCTCCAACAATTAGCTCGTATTCATTGATGCATATTTTTTTGTTTTCGAGTATGTGTTTAAAAGTCATTGCTCTTTTTACAGGAATTGAAACCTGATTTGCAATATCGCTTTTATAAAATTCGGTAACCAGCATTGCACGTTCTGCCGATAATTTATTTAAAGCTGTTAAGCTTTCGTTTCTTAGTTTTTTTATTCTTGAGTTCATATTACTTTATTTGTTTTAAAGTGTCACTCTGAGCTTGTCGCAGGGTGCTGCCATACTTCGACAAGCTCAGTATGACAAAATTCTAATTGTTATCCTTTATCCTCCAATACCGACTTTAAATCCTAACGATTCAAATTCAGATTTTAGCTTAAGCATATCTTCATCTGATAGTGGTTTGGTATCTTTCATCTTATTTTCCATTTTAAATCGGCTGTATTTTCCATTTGAAATATTGTGGTAAGGCAATAAATCAATCTGGCGAATATTTTTTAATGATTTAATAAAAGAGATAATATCAGTAATGTTTTCTTTGGTATTTGTTATTTCCGGAATTACAGGAAATCTTAATACTACATTTTTATGATTATTATCTAACCATTGCAAATTATCTAAAATCCCATCTACAGGCACACCGGTGTATCTTTGATGTTCTGTATTATGAATCAATTTAATATCGAACAAAAAACAATCAGCAATTTCGGCAATTTTCTGGATTGTTTTAAAGGAAGTAAAGCCCGTTGTATCAATGCATGTATGGATATTGTCTTTTCTGCAAAGCTTCAAAATCTCATATAAAAAGTCAGGTTGCATGAGCGGTTCTCCGCCCGAGAAAGTAACTCCTCCACCCGATTCTTCATAAAAGATTTTATCTCCTTGAATGGTTTTAAAAAGATCTTCAACTAAGATTTTATAACCTATTGTTTCTTCTTTCTTAAATTCTTTTCCATCCAGCTTATTAATTCTGGTATATTTCTCTGGATTAACATTTTGGCTTTCAGGATTATGGCACCACCAGCAACTTAGCGGACATCCTTTAAAAAATATGGTTTGGCGAATTCCCGGGCCATCGTGTACCGCAAAATGTTTAATATCGAAAATTGTTCCTTCCATTATATATTTATTTTGAATATCGAATAATGATTAACGAATGTTGATTTTTGAATTAAAACTTCTAAAATCTTAAATCGTTAATCGATGTTCTAAAATCTATTTAAGCTTTTTATTCAATTACCAAATAGTAATTATTAATAATCTTAAATAGAATTAAAAGCAGTAAATGAAAGGATTTAGCAAATCCAGCACTCGAAAAGGCCTTTGCCAAAATTGTGGTATAAGTTATTTGAATAGAATGGATTCATATCAAACCAATTGATACAAAAATAAGATATATTTTAAATAAAACGAATGATTTTAATCACTTTAAATTATAAACTAATGCAATAGTTAGCAATTTGAATTAAGTCCTGTTTGTTTTTGAAATCAAAATTGTTCTCGGAAAAATATTTCTTAAGCTTATCCTTATTTTCACTATATATTTTCAAAAAACTTTTTTGTGTCGCCGGATAGAACTTTTTACCATATTTGATCTTATAATTTATAACAACATTGATTTCTTTATCTTCTTTATCTCTTAAATTCACCAAATAGCTTCTATCCTCAGGTAAATTAGACAAAGTAACATCAAGGAAATCCGTTCCAACAGTATTTGGGGATGTTGCTCCATAAGCTCCCTTTTTATCGTAAAATTCCTCCATATTAACATTTCGCTCCACCAAAAGTTGAACCCCCTTATAGAATATTAACTGGAGTACTTTCCCATTTTCAAAATAAAACCGATAATCACAAATGGCAACATATTTAACGTTTTCACGGTTTAATGAAAAATATTTATTTTCATCAATATAGTAAACATCGTTAGAAACTACATTATAGTTTAATATTGCATCTACTTTTGTTTCATCATTAAAAACTACAGTTCCTTTTTGGAATGTATTAAAGAAAAACTGAGCATTTTGTGCATAATATTCACTTGTATCACATTTATTCTGCCCAAATGAAATAAAAGAAGTTGTTATAACAACAATTAGAATAAAAATCTTTTTCATCTTCCAATTAAATAAAATAATCAATTGATAAATTTAGAATTATTATTTCTTTTTTCAAAATGTTTTGAATCTCCCCATTCCCCGTATCCTATATCATCACCTGTTAGTCCGATTCTCATTTCTAAGCAATCAGCACAATCCGATGCTTCCTCGTCGGTACAAGGTTTATTTTCATATAATTTATAGCTATCGCGGTATTTACCTGGTGTTATATTTGGCATTATTACATTTGCCCCAACCTTTATTGCTTTCTCCCGCCCGATTGGGTCAATTGCTTGCAAGGCTGTTGCTGCTGCTATATTAATATCTTTCATCAATATGCGTAGTAACGCAATCATTTTTAAGGTTAGGGTAAACCTATCCTGCAATGGCATCAATAAATCTTTATATTCATACAGCGGAGTATCTTTATGTTCAATATAGGGCCCCATACCACACATATCGATATCAAAATCTCGCATAAACATAAGGTCGCCGGCTAAATCCTCCATTGTTTGGAAAGGCAATCCAATCATAACTCCTGTCCCCGTTTGGTAACCAATTTTTTGTAATGATTTTAGGCAATTTAGCCTGGTTTCAAAATCATGTTTCTGGTTTTGGGGGTGAATTTTATAATATAAATCGGGATTGGATGATTCTATTCTTAACAAGTACCTGTGTGCCCCGGCATCAAACCACTCCTGGTAAACTTCTTCGGGCTGCTCCCCTAATGAAATGGTAATACCTAATTCGTTGTTTGATAATTCTTTTATTTTTTTTAAAAGATTTGTAATTCGTTTAGTGAATTTAGGGGAAGTTATTTCGCCCGATTGCAGAACAACCGAACCATAATTACTCTGATAAGCAAATTGAGCCGCGTTAAGTATCTCTTCATCCGGAATATCATAACGAACAGCATTTTTATTGTCCATGCGAATACCACAGTAATAACAATTCTTACTACAAATATTCGACATTTCGATCAGTCCGCGATAATAAACTTTTTTCCCGACATGCTCGGCTTTTACTTTATCTGCAAAGGTAAAAATCTTATTACGATCTTCTTTTTCAGTCTTTAAAAGCCTTACTAAGTCATCCTTAGTAAAGTTATCCTGCTTCAAAACCTCATCAATAGTTTTATTCATAAAATACACCTGTTAATTTGTTCACAAATGTACTAACATCTCATGAATATTAATTATTTTAAAAAAGACTTTTTTGTCTTTTATTTTGTAAAACATACAAAACCATTCTATGTTGTAAAAAATGTTATTAAATGTAAGTTTTTAAAGTTATTCTCATAACTGGTTCTTAATTTCAATTTGTAATTAAATAATAGTTTTTGATTACAATTTAAAACTTATACACTGCTATTTTTTTTCTAAATTTGTCAAAGCTTGAAAAATAATTAAAAAATATAAATATGATCACAAAAGAGTTACTTAATCCTGAAAGTATTGTTGTAATTGGTGGTTCAGACAATGTTCAGAAACCAGGAGGTAAAGTACTAAAGAACTTAATTGATGGTAATTTTAAAGGAGATTTATATGTTTCGAATCCTAAGGAAGATGAAGTACAAGGAATAAAAAGCTTCAAAAATCCCGAAGATTTACCTCAGGTTGATATGGCCATTTTAGCCATTGCCGCAAAATATTGCCCTCAAACAGTTCGTTTACTGGCTGAACAAAAAGGGACAAAAGCTTTTATTATTCTTTCGGCCGGATTTAGCGAAGAAAATGAAGAAGGGGCAAAACTCGAAAAAGAAATTGTTGAAATAGTAAACAAAAACGGAGCTTGCCTCATTGGCCCGAACTGTGTAGGTGTATTAACCCAAAACCATAATGGTATTTTTACAACACCTATTCCAAGTCTCGACCCACAGGGAGTTGATTTTATTTCAGGTTCAGGTGCAACAGCTGTATTTATTATGGAATCAAGTATTCCTAAAGGATTAAAGTTTTCGAGTGTATTCTCCGTTGGAAACAGTGCACAGGTTGGAGTTGAAGAAATATTGAAGTATTTAGATGAAACATTCGATCCTAAAACAAGCTCGAAAGTTAAATTATTATATGTAGAAAGTATTAACAAACCCGAAATGCTTTTAAAGCATGCTTCGTCGTTAATACGCAAAGGATGTAAAATTGCTGCTATTAAATCAGGAAGCTCTGATGCAGGTAGCCGCGCAGCATCATCTCATACTGGTGCTTTAGCCAGTTCAGATGTAGCGGTTAATGCACTGTTCCGGAAAGCCGGTATCGTACGGTGCGCCGGGCGTGACGAACTGGCAACTGTTGCATCCATATTCATGCACCCTGAGCTAAAAGGGAAAAACATCGCCATTATTACACATGCCGGAGGACCAGCAGTTATGCTTACCGATGCATTATCGAATAACAAACTGGAGATACCTCATATCGAAGGCCCAAAAGCGGATGCTCTTCTGGAAAAACTATTTCCCGGCTCATCGGTTGCAAACCCTATCGATTTTTTAGCAACAGGAACAGCAGAACAATTAGGGCATATTATAGATTCTTGTGAAAACGACTTCGACAATGTAGATGCAATGGCTGTTATTTTTGGCAGTCCAGGCCTTTTCCCGGTATACGATGTTTACGATTTACTGGATGAAAAAATGAAAACATGCAAAAAACCAATCTACCCTATCCTGCCATCAGTAATAAATGTAAAGGACGAAATAGATGCTTTTATTGCAAAAGGACGAATAAATTTCCCAGATGAGGTTGTTTTCGGAAATGCACTGGCAAAAGTTTATCATACCGAAAAACCGGCATCTGAAAATATAGAATTACCTGCAATCGATAAAAATAAAATCCGTAATATTATTGATAATTCAGAAAACGGTTATATAAGCCCTGAAAAAGTACAGGCTTTATTAGATGCAGCAGGCATTTCAAGAGCAGGAGAAGCTGTTGTAACATCACGCGAAGATGCTGTTAAAGCTGCTCAAGAATTAGGATTACCTGTGGTAATGAAAGTAGTTGGCCCTGTACATAAATCGGATGTTGGCGGAGTTGTATTAAATGTAAAAGATGAAACAACTGTAGCTGCTGAATTCGACCGTATGATAAAAATAAAAGATACGACAGCCATTTTATTGCAACCTATGTTATCGGGTACCGAATTATTTGTTGGAGCAAAAGCTGAACCTAAATTCGGGCATATGGTATTATGCGGATTAGGTGGGATATTTATTGAAGTATTAAAAGATGTAAATGCAGGTTTAGCTCCAATAGCCAAAGATGAAGCCTTTAAAATGATTCGTAACTTAAAAAGCTATGGTATTATAAAAGGTGTCCGCGGGCAAGAAGGTGTTAATGAGGAAATGTTTGCCGAAATTGTTGCACGTGTAAGTGCATTGGTAAAGGTTGCTCCTGAAATTGCCGAAATGGACTTAAACCCATTATTGGGTAAAGCCGATAAGGTAGTTGCCGTGGATGCACGAATTAGAATAGAAAAATAAATTTGAGTGTTCATATTTACGCTTTGCGTGAGAGAAGTTCGACAGGCTCAATATTACAATTAAATTAATGTCACACTAAGCCCAGCGAAGTATTAATAGAGAAGTAATTTAATATTATATGCGAAAATTTAAAGATTTCAGTTTTAATGAAAAGCTGTTGCTTGCTTTAGCAATAATGCTTTTGGCAGGAATAATTCTAAAATGGCCGCAAGTAAAAGAAGGTTTTAAAAAGGGTTGGGAATATTTTGGATTCCCGGCAACAGAAAATGGTAAATAAAAGTTGAAAGTTAAAATATGAAAGTTAAATATGTATTAATCGTATTAATTCTCTTTACAAAAGGCTTATTGGCCCAAGAACCAGAAGAGAAAAAAATAAAATTTGAAGCCTCGGGATTTATCAAGAGCGATGTCTTTTTTGATACCAGGCAAAACACGGAAGCATTAGAAGGATTGCTTCTTATTTATCCTAAAGATGAATTATTAGATGAAAATGGCAAAGACATTAATGCAAAAAGCTCGTTAGGGATCGTTGATATTTCAACCAGGGTGAGAGGGAAAATCTCAGGCCCTGATGTTTTTGGAGCAAAATTAAGCGGACTGGTAGAAGTAGACTGGACTGGAATCGCAGGAACTAACACTTCGAGCAGAGTTCGTTTACGACATGCGTATTCAAAACTAAACTGGGAAAAAACAGAAATTTTATTTGGGCGCGAATGGCACCCTATGTTTGTAAAAGATGTTTTTCCATCGGTTATGTCATTAAACACAGGCATTCCATTTCAACCATTTAACAGAAGCCCCATGTTGCAGCTAACACACGAAATGGGAAAATTTAAACTTATTGGGGCTGCAATATCCCAAAGTGACTATATAAGCACCGGGCCAGATGGAAAATCAGCGAAGTATATTAAAAACTCAAATATTCCTAATTTACATTTGCAATTACAGTTCAGGCCGGGAAATTTCTTATTAGGTGCAGCCGTTGATTACAAATCTATTATGCCACGGGTATCAACAGCATCCTTATTAAACGACACATCAATTTATACAACCAGCGAAAAAGTAAATTCGTGGGCTTATATGGGATATTTTAAATACAAAAAATCCAAACTTGAAATAAAAGCAAAAGCCATTTATGGGCAAAACCTCTCAGAAAGCATTATGCCTGGAGGATATGCAGTTGCAAGCCTGGATAGCATAACTGGCCACGAAACATACACTTCATATAATCACTTTTATACCTGGGCAAATATAATTTATGGCGATAAAACAAAATTTGGCTTATTTGGTGGTTTTACTAAAAACCTGGGGGCCGATAACAAAATAATCGACCCCAAAAGAACTTATGGTATGGCCTTGGATGTAGATTACCTGTACAGGATTGCTCCCAATCTGTCTCATCAAATAAATAATTTTTTAATAGCTGTTGAGTTAGAATATACCGTGGCAGCATATGGCGATATTGTTGATTTTTATGGCAAATATAATACATCGCACGAGGTTTCAAACACAAGGATTATGTTTACAGTATTTCACTTTTTTTAAAAACTAACAATGAAAAAACAAGACATCATCTTTATTATTTGTTTTATACTTTTTTTTAGCCCATTTTTTTTATCAACTACTGTTTTTGAGTTCTACGAAAATTTTAACAGTAGCCATGGGATGATAATGAGTTTTATTAAGTTTGCCATTTTAGCAACGTTAGGAGAATCTATTGGTTTAAGAATAAGGAATGGCGTATATAATAAAAAAGGATTTGGATTAATTCCAAGGGCTATAGTTTGGGGATTTTTAGGTTTAACTATAAAAATGTCTTTTGTGGTTTTTGCCACCGGGACACCTAAATTTTTATCTTATTTAGGGCTTAACAATTCTACAGAAATAATGCAAGGCTCATTTTCCGGATTAAAACTTTTTGTAGCATTTTCAATAAGCACAGCAATGAATCTTATTTATGCTCCGGTAATGATGACTTTGCATAAAATAACCGATACACATATTATAAATAATGGAGGTACAATTTCTGGCTTGTTCAGGAAAATTGATTTTGGCAACATTATGAGTAACATGAACTGGGATGTACAATGGAATTTTGTATTTAAAAAAACAATACCATTTTTCTGGATTCCGGCACATACCATTACCTTTTTACTGCCTCAACAATACCAGGTGTTATTTGCAGCTATCTTAGGGATTATACTGGGAGTACTGCTTGCCATTGCAAGCCTTATGAATGAAAAATAATTGTATATTTGTTAGAAAACGTTTATTTAAAAGCAATTCTTATGAAGAAATATTTCCTTATGTTAGTCTTGTTTTTTCTAACACTACAATGTTTTAGCCAAAAGCTTAGAGATGCAGTTTATCTCAAAAATGGAGGAGTAGTATATGGCAATATATTAGAAATTATCCCCGATTCTACTTTAAAAATACAGTCCACCGATGGCAGTATTTTTATTTTTAAAATGGGTGAAGTGGAAAAAATCACGAAAGAAGAAATACAAAAATCAATAAAAAAAGACACTACCCCAAAAGATATCATAAAAAAAGGTTACAAAGGTTTTTTTAGTGGATATAAAGGCTTTAGCTCAATTGACCTGGCAGAATGTAACACTTCACATGGAATACAGAAATCACCGTATCTCTTTTTAGGAGGAGGAATTGCCATTATATCCCTCGATGCCAGCAACCCAGTTATCATTCCTATTTTTAATACACGATTTAATTTTAGGAAAGAAAACTTTACTCCATTTGTAGATTTAAAATTAGGTTATGGTATGTTCAGAAATGGGGGAATACATATTAATCCATCATTCGGTTTTAGATTAGGGAATAACACGGCAGCATTTAATTGTTCGGTAGGTTATATGTATAATGAAGGAAATTCTCGTCAGATATATAGAGAAGATGAAAACTACACGTCAGAAAGTTTTTATATTGGCTTAGGTGTAGAATTTTAATTTTTAGGTTACCAATATTGCAAACATATATCTAAAATTAAACATTTAATAAAATATACTATGAAAAAAATTGGATTATTCTTTGGGCCACAAGGCGGTGCAACAGAAAAAGTTGCAAAAAAAGTTGCGAATGCTTTAGAAAACGAAAATGTTGATTTAGTTCCTGTTAAATCGGCTAAAGCCAGCGATTTGGAAAAATATGAAAACATCATACTGGGAATGTCGACCATTGGTAAAGAAACCTGGGAATCTGACAAACCAGCTAACGATTGGGATGTATTTTTACCCGAGCTCGAAAAAGTAAACTACACAAACAGAGTTATTGCTATGTTTGGCTTAGGTGATCAAATAACTTACGATCTTCATTTTGTTGATGCATTGGGTATTGTAGCTAATAAAATATTACCCAAAGGAGCAAAAATTATCGGACATGTTGAAACAGAAGGTTACGAATTTCGTGAATCGCTGGCTTTAGTGGATGGTAAATTTATCGGACTACCGGTAAATGAAGATTTCGAGCCCGAATTAACAGATGAAAGAGTTAATAAAT
>Ga0116151_10004726_pt1 | contig 11911 bp, 7 predicted proteins | sample AD_UKC117_MetaG_FD_89893 | JGI IMG/M metagenome (GOLD analysis project Ga0116151, IMG submission 89893) | Active sludge microbial communities of municipal wastewater-treating anaerobic digesters from Hong Kong - AD_UKC117_MetaG | ecosystem: Engineered > Bioreactor > Anaerobic > Digestate... | reverse complement strand
CGAAGACGCCCCAGTGCCGCCCGGTGACCCGCGCGGTGGCGAGGGTGAGCGCGGCGGGAGCGAGCGCGGCATACGGCACCACGTGGTCGAGCCAGTCCACCCAGCTGGTCCCGCGCCAGCGGGCCGTGCCCGCCGGTAGGAGACCGAGGTGGTGCAGCACGGCATACGCGCGGGCGGTGACGAAAAGCGACCGCCGGTATGCCACGGGCCACGCCTCGATCTGCGCCACCGCCACATCCTCGCGCGAGACAACCGATTCGGGCGGCAGGCAGGGCGTGAGGTATGGTTGCGTCTGCCTCCCGGTCGGGGGGCATTGTCACGGGCTGTGGCGCAGTTTGGTAGCGCACTTGACTGGGGGTCAAGGGGTCGCAGGTTCAAATCCTGTCAGCCCGACCGAATCCGCTGGTTTACCAGCGGAAACGCGGTCACCGAGGTAGTGAGATAGGTCCGAATCGGACCGATGTCACCGCTGGAGTCACCGCAAGATCAGCAGAAGGCCCCGACACCGCGCGGTGTCGGGGCCTTTCGCTCGTCTCAACGGTACCGCCGTCACCGGGCGATGCGGTCAAGCGGGCCACCGTGCGGGAGCGCCTGCTGAACGCGCCCGGCACCCGACCCTAGAGTGGCCAGTGCACGATCGGATGCTTGGCGAAGGGACTAGTGTGGCGCGGCTCAACCTGAAGGCCATCGAGGAGCGGGTCGCACCGCTCGGCGGCCGCGAGTCCTACGACCGCGAGTTCATCTTCGAGCTCCTTCTGGCGTACGGGAAGCCGCAGGGCAACGTGACCCGCCTGCGCAACGGCTCTCTGAACATCGCCGTGGACCCGAGCGCCGAGGTCGCTCAGAAGAACGTCGTCTACTTCAAGGAGACGACCGACGATCCCCTGGCGGTGATCGACGAGCTGAAGACCTCGCCGGCGGTAGTGCGGTACAGCACCCGCTTCGTCATCGTCACCGACTACGACGAGCTGCTGGCGGTCGACACCAAGACCGGCGAGAACCTGATGATCCCGATCCGGGACATCGACCAGCACTTCACATTCTTCCTGCCTTGGGCGGGCATGGAGAAGGCCCAGTACGTGTCCGAGGCTCATGCCGACGTCAAGGCGGCTGAGCGGATGGGCAAGCTCTTCGACGAACTCCTCGCCGCCAACCCCGGCGTGATGGATGGGGTGCAGGGGCGCCACGCTCTCAACGTCTTCTTCACTCGGCTGCTGTTCTGCTTCTTCGCCGAGGACACCGGGATCTTCACCGAGACCCAGTTCACCAATGCGGTTGGCTCGCACACGCAGGCCGACGGGTCGGACGTCCACGACTTTCTGGCGGCGCTGTTCACTGCCCTGGACACCGAGGACCCCGCGGACAAGCCCAACCACCTCGCGGCGTTCCCCTACGTCAACGGCCGGCTCTTCACGATGAGCGCAGGTCTTGCTGTGCCGACCTTCACGAAGGCCGCCCGCGACCGCCTGATCGAGCTCGGCACGCTGAACTGGAGCGAGATCAACCCCGACATCTTCGGGTCGATGTTCCAGGCGATCGTCGCTCCCGGGAAACGGTCGGACCTCGGCCAGCATTACACCTCGGTGCCGAACATCCTCAAGACGATCGAGCCGCTGTTCCTCGACGGCATCCGCGACCAGCTCGACGCCGGCTTCGACAGCGTCCGCAAGCTCGAGGCGCTGCTGGAACGGATCAGCGAGATCAAGGTCTTCGATCCGGCCTGTGGCTCCGGTAACTTCCTGGTCATCGCCTACAAGGAGCTGCGCAAGGTCGAGCACGCGATCCTGGAGCGCCTCGCTGAGCTCTCCCCGAAGCACCAGGTGCTGTTCGCCGAGTCGAGGATCAACGTCGAGAACTTCTACGGCATCGAGATCGACGACTTCGCCGTCGAGGTCGCCATCCTGTCGCTCTGGATCGCGAAGCACCAGATGAACACCGAGTTCAAGGAGAAGTTCAACGTCTCCATACCGCTGATCCCGCTCAAGGAGACCGGACAGATCCATGCGGGGAATGCGATCCTCGTAGATTGGACAGCGGCCTGCCCAAGATCTGAAACCTCAGAAACTTACGTGCTGGGAAATCCGCCCTACTTGGGTAGTCGCAACCAGTCTGTCGAGCACAAACGTGATCTCGCCACGGTGACAACGCGGTACAGGAGTTTGGACTACGTCGCTGCGTGGTTAATCAAAGGCGCCGACTACATCAGGGGCACCAAGGCGAAGCTTGCGTTTGTCACGACAAACTCGATCACGCAGGGCGAGCAAGTAGGGATACTCTGGCCACAGGTGTTAGGCCAGGAGTTGGAGATCGGCTACGCGTACACGTCCTTCAAATGGTCGAATCACGCGAAAAACGCAGCCGGCGTCACCTGCGTTGTCCTTGGTCTCCGTAATTCCTCAACTGATCGAAAGTACATCTTCAGCGACGACCTTCGGCTCGATGTGACAAGGATCAACCCATACCTCGCCGATGGGCCGGACATCTGGATTGGACGACGGAGTAGCCCGCTCTCGGCTCTACCCAAGCTCGGGTTCGGTTCCATGCCCAACGACGGCGGCAACCTGATCCTTTCCGACATCGAGAAGAGCGAGCTGCTGGGAGGCGAGCCACAATTGAGTCGCTACATTCGAGGATACAGTGGCTCGGATGAGTTCATCAAGGGAAAGACTAGATGGTGTCTCGTTATCCCTGATGAGTGCGTCGCAGAGGTCTCGAAGGTGGCAGTCATTAAGCGACGCCTCGAAGCTGTCCGCGCCCACCGCGAGAAGAGTACGGAGAAATCCACGAAAGCGATGGCATCTACGCCTAATCGCTTCTACTTTTGGGCCCATCGGGATATCGAGTCGATCATCGTGCCGGCGACTTCGTCGGAACGGCGTGAATATGTTCCAATCGGCTACCTAGGTGCGGAGACGGTGATTTCCAACTCCGCAAACGTCGCGTACGGCGTCGAACCTTGGGTCTTCTCGCTCATCACATCTAGGTGCCACATGGTGTGGATGAAGGCAGTGGGAGGGAAGATGAAGACCGATTACCGATACTCCGGCACGATCGTCTACAACAATTTTCCAGTGCCACCGATCGCAGACGCGGCAAAAGAGCGGCTCACCGTCGCAGCCCTTCGCGTGCTCGATGTGCGGGAATACCACTGCGAGAGGACGCTCGCGGAGTTGTACGACCCGGATCTCATGCCGGACGACCTTCGCCAAGCCCACGCCGCGGTAGACGCACTAGTCGACTCGATCTATTCCAAGCGCGGGTATGAGACAGACGAGCAGCGGCTGTCGGACCTCTTCGCTATGTATGAGGCGATGACTGCTGAGGAGGCCGCCAAGGCCACGGTGAAGAATCCCCGAGGTGCTCGCAAGTGAACGCGACCAAGAAGCCGATCAACATTGTCGATGTGACCTACGCCCAGACGGGCGCGTCGGTCAATGTCGACCCGATGGGTATGCGCGAGATGCAGCAGCGCGTCTTCAACAAGCGCGATGCACAGCACCTGCTGATCAAGGCCCCTCCGGCCTCGGGCAAGTCCCGAGCCCTGATGTTCGTGGGCCTCGACAAGCTCTACAACCAGGGCCGCAAGAAGGTCATCGTCGCTGTGCCGGAACGCTCCATCGGCGGCTCCTTCGCCTCCACCGAGCTGACCAAGTTCGGCTTCTTCGCCGACTGGGAGGTCAAGCCCGAGCACAACCTGTGCGACCCCGGCTCGTCTCAGGGCAAGGTCGGCGCCTTCATCGACTTCCTCGACGGCCCGGACGCCATCCTGATCTGCACGCACGCGACCCTGCGGTTCGCCTTCGAGAAGCTCGCCCCTGACGCCTTCAACGGGACAGTTCTCGCGATCGACGAGTTCCACCACGTCTCGGCCGACACCGAGGCCAGCCGCCTCGGGGCGCTGCTGCGCGAGGTGATGAATGGTTCCGACGTGCACATCGTTGCGATGACCGGGTCGTACTTCCGCGGCGACTCGGTGCCGGTGCTCTCGGCCGAGGACGAAGCCCGGTTCACGCCGGTGACGTTCAACTACTACGACCAACTCAACGGGTACCAGTACCTGCACTCGCTGGGCATCGGCCATCACTTCTACCAGGGCCGCTACACCGACGCGATCAGCGAGGTCTTCGACCTCGACAAGAAGACAATCCTGCACATCCCCAACGTCAACTCGGGCGAGTCGACGAAGGACAAGATCGAAGAGGTCGGGTTCATCATCGACGCGATCGGCCACGTCGAGTCCACCGATCCCGACACCGGCATCATCACCATCCGCCGCTCCGACACCGGCGCGACGCTGCGCCTGGCCGACCTCGTCGACGACACCGACCAGAAGAAGCGGGCTGACACCCTGCACTACCTGTCCACGGTCGCATCCAAGGACTCTGGCGCCGTCGACGTGATCCTCGCGCTCGGCATGGCCAAGGAGGGCTTTGACTGGCCGTACGCCGAGCACGCGCTGACCGTCGGCTACCGAGCCTCGCTGACCGAGGTCATCCAGATCATCGGCCGGGTCACGCGTGACTCGCCGGGCAAGGACCACGCCCAGTTCACCAACCTCATCGCCGAACCCGACGCCTCGCAGAGCGAGGTCAAGGTGTCGGTCAACAATATGCTCAAGGCGATCACGGCCTCGCTGCTCATGGAGCAGGTGCTCGCGCAGAACTTCGAGTTCAAGACCAAGCGCACCGGTGACGACGATGCGACCCCGCCGGGGGTCATCAAGATCAAGGGCTTCAGGGAACCGTCCTCGCCGCGGGTGAAGCAGATCGTCGAGACCGACCTCAACGACCTCAAGGCGACGATCCTGCAAGACGACACCTTCGCCAAGGCCGCCGCTGGCTCCGTCGACCCGGAGACGACGAACAAGGTGCTCATCCCCAAGATCATCCGCGAGCGCTACCCCGACCTCGACGAGGAACAGGTCGAAGAGTTGCGCCAGCAGGTCGTCGTCGACTCAGTCATCAAAAACGGCGAGGTGCGACAGGTCGGCGACAAGCGCTTCATCAGGATGTCCGAGAAGTTCGTGAACATCGACGACATCAACATCAACCTCATCGACTCGGTCAATCCCTTCCAGCGGGCGTTCGAGGTCATCTCGAAGTCCGTCACACCGTCGGTGCTGAAAATCATCTCGGACGCGATCACCGCCACCCGAGTTGAGATCAGCGAGGAGGAAGCCCTCGCCGCCTGGCCGAAGATTCAGCAGTGGGCCAAGGTGAACGGTCGCAAACCCAACGTCCGCGCCGATGAGCCGACGGAGAAGCGGTACGCCGAGATCCTGCTGTTCCTGCAGAAGAAGAAGCAGGAGCGCCAGGCCGCCCAGCGCGACACCGAGATGGTGGATGAGGCATGAGCACTGACGAAACTCTGGAGACGGAAGCCGTCTCCCCGGCCAGCATCGACGCCCTGCTGGACTCGGACGTCGACGGCCTGCTCGACGCACCCGTGAAGCAGGCAAAGGTCACTCACACCGATCGGCTCGAACGAGCCTTCCTGGAGGTGGTCGAGTTCCGCCGTACCCACGGCCGCATACCGGACTCGACCACCCGCGAGATCGGCGAGAGGAAGCTCGGGGCTCGACTCGACGGGATCTTGGCGAGCGAGGAGAAGACCGCTGCGCTCAAGCCCTTGGACGAGTTCGGGTTACTGGAGGCACCGGAAGCACCCGAATCGATCGACGACCTGCTTGGCAACGACGACCTCGACCTGCTGGGCGACGACTCGGGTCTCCTGGACCTCTCGGACCTGCCCGTGCGGAAGGCACCCGAGGAGGCCGACTCGGTCGCCAAGCGCAAGAAGTGCCTCGACTTCGACCGGTTCGAGCATCTGTTCAAGGCCAAGCACGCCGAGCTGGCAGATGGGAGCGCCCAGATCGCATCGTTCAAGGGGCTCAAGACCGTCACTGAGGGGCGGTTCTTCGTGCTCAACGGCGTCATGCTGTTCGTCGCCGAGGTCGGCGAAACCCGCGAGATGATCGTCGGCGGCAAGCCCGAGCAGAAGCAACGGCTGCGCGTAATCTTCGAGAACGGCACCGAGTCCTCGATGTACCGACAGTCCCTCTCGATCCGGCTGTTCGAGCAGGACGGCCAGGCGATCGTCGGGACTGGCCTGAGCGACGACGAGGAGGTCCTCGACGGTGACACTGCAAGTGGATACATCTACGTCCTCCGATCGCTCAGCATCGATCCGCAGATCACAGAGTTGAAGAACCTGCACAAGATCGGCTTCACCCGCGGTTCGATCGAGGCGCGAATCAAGAACGCGGAGAAGTCCCCCACGTACCTCATGGCCCCGGTAGAGGTCGTCGCGAGCTACCGCACTTACAACCTGCGTGCATCAGCTCTGGAGAACCTGCTTCACCGGGTCTTCGCAGAGGTGCGTCTGGACGTCACCCAGGGCGACAAGAAAGGCCGAAGCTACGACCCGTCAGAGTGGTATGTGGTCCCGCGCACCGTCATCGATCAGGCGATCCACCTGATCATCTCTGGCGACATAGTGAACTTCGAGTACGACCGTTCGGCCCAGCGGCTCGTCTCCCGTTCCACTGACCGCCAGGCTCTTCACGATTGAGATGGGCGCGCCCGCGACTGTTGCCACATTGCCGAAAGAGCCGAGCTGCGGAGCCCGGCGGAGCTTCATCCCGAGGCCTGTTCCCTACTCCAGGTCAGTCTCCGGGCTGAATTGGGTCATCGGGGACGTTGTCCCGGGTTCTTCCAGTAGTTCGGCGATGGCGATTGCCTCGGGCAGCGTCCACGTGGTGGCTTCATCCTGAAGGAGCTGCGACCAGGAAGAGACACCGGACGCGGCGCGAGTGACAGCGTCTGAACGCACCTTGAGCGCCAGCATGCCGATCCTCATCAAGACGGGCACGTTGAGGTGCCGAACAGCGACGACCGTTTCGCCGGCCACCGCCGCTGCCGCGGTCTTGGAGAGGCTGACTGCTCCAGCGGCGGTATGTCCGGCCAGCAGCATCTCGGTCCGCTTGGCCGAGGTGGCCGTTGGGAGTCGAGGGCTCCCGGTCTCGCGGTAGGCGGCGAGGTGTGTGTGGGTGCGAATGATGACCTCGGTGGCGACCATGCCGAGTCCTGGCGTCAGCAGGCCGGAGCGGAGGTTGAGACCGCTGCCGCCGTGGTCGCCGGCGTATGCCTCTTGGCCGAATGCTCGCAGCTCTCGTGCTGGCATGTCGCGCAGGAGCGTCCAGCCGGGCAGCGGCAAGCTCATCGGGGTAACAAAGTCGGCTACCCAGTGCTTGAGCAGCTGCGCGAGTGCGAGGGGCCATTCGACCTCGGAGTAGGGAGTGCCGAACGGCGTCGTTGTTGAGACTCTGGCGAACCGTTCGCCGTATTCCCAGTAGGTGCCCTCGAAGGTTCCGGTGCGGACCTGGTTGAGCGCGTTGAAGAACCGTCCGATGTCGTGACCAGCCGAGAGGCCGCGGTGTCCGGGACCGCCGAACTTGGAGCCCATGTAGTCGATGGGCATGCCCTTGGCGTCCTGCTCCCACCGAGTGATGAGGTCGGTCTTCTTCAACCAGGCCAGGCCCTCAAGCACCTTGGAGTCCAGCTGGGTGTCGTAGAGGTTGGCGAGAGCACCGAGCAGCCCTGCTACCCCGACCACTACCAGGTCGCTTCGTTCCCACCGGATCCGCTGGGCGGTGCGCCACTCGTCGAGCTGGCGGAGTGCCGTCAGATCGAGAATGTCGGCCAGCTCCGCGTCGCCCCACGCCTCTGCCTCGCGGCGCTGTTGGTTGTGCTGGGTCAGTTCGTCATAGGTGAGCCGGGTGGGGGCGTGGGAGATCCGGTACGCCGCGGCCTGGTCGAGGGATTGCCCGTCGAGGGCCGCGGCCGCTAGTGCCTCGATGTCATCGAGATCGCGCGTCAACGCGTCAAGGTTCTCGACGTAGGTGTCGTCGTCCGGCGACGGCTGCGGGACGGCGCGTTCCTCGGGAGCGTTCACGCCGCGATGTCCTCCTCAAGGTCGTCGGCCAGGACGGAGACGCCTTCGGCGAGGGTCTCGGTAACCTTCTTCTCATCCTCCAGCTCATCCAGCTCGGCCAGCAGCTTCTGCAAGTCCTCGTCCTCGGGGCCGGTGACACGTTCCTTGAGTCGGTCTGCGACCGAGCGCAGGCGGACGACGCGGTCCTCGGCTTCCAGACGCCGCTCACGCTCCGCGTCGACCTGGGCCTGCTTGGTCTCGAGCTGTGTGCGCAGCGTCTCGATGCGCTCGGCCAGGGAGGCGATGGTCTGCCCCAGGTTGGCGACGCGCTCGCGCAGGCTGACGATGACGGCCTTGGCGGCCTCTTCGTTGCCGTCGACGTCGCGGAGGACGAGCTGGGTGACGACATGGAGTTTGACGGCGTCGGCGGCGACTTGGGCGACGGTGAAGCCGGTCGCGCGACCGCCGAGGGCGGCGGCGCCGGCGCCGGCCGCGCCAGTGACTCCGGTGATGAGTGCGGCTCCGCCGGCCATGCCGAGGCCGCCAGCGGCGATGGAGCCGCCGCCAAGGGCCGCCATGCCGGCGGTGGTGGCGACGGCTCCGGAGTAGCCCAGGACGACGGTGCCGTACACGCCCGCGATCGCGGGCGCGGCGAGACCTCCGGTCAGCACACCCAGGCCGAGGCCAGCACCGGCCAGCAGAGCGTACTTGGACCAGGACCCCGACTTCGACAGCTTCTTGATCGCCTCCTTGTAGGCAGTCTCGATCGCGGCGAGGTCCTCGGGGTGCAACTGGTTCATCGTCCGGTGCGCCTCGGCGAGGCACTCAGCTCGGACGGTCTTGTCCCACTTACCTTCGGCCCAAGGCTCGAAGCCGTACAGGTCGATGAGGAGCAGCAAGGCTCGTGATCGCTTCGCGACGACCGGGGAGAGCTCGGGCGCGGCGTCCTCGAGCGCCTCCAAGTCAGGACTCTCTCCGTCTCGCCCGAGCGCGGTCACGGCCTCGGCGACGGCCGGCGACCAAGTTGCGTCCTCGCGCTTGAGGATGGACTCGACGGCCGCGGTCCGGAATGAGTTACGGGTGCTGCGCTTTGCGGGGAGGTGTTTGCCCTTGGACGCGGCGATGTCGCGCTGCATCATCCGGTACTGCCATGCGGTCAGGACGAAGTCCTCGTCAGCCGAGAGCTCGAGCTTCTTCTGTAGATCGGCAGCTTCCATGTCGCAGACGTTAGCTGCACCCTCCGACATTTCGTTCGAAACTGCACTTCCCATGGCGGAGGAACGGCCTCGAAGGGTGACCGCACGCCCAGGACTGCGGCCGGCGAGGGCGAGTGGCGGCACAGGCGCCGATCTCGGACGCGACGGACGGCGTCGAGGTCTGACAGTCTTGGGCATCATAGGTAAGTCGGAGGTGTCTCTTGATCAAGTCAGCGAACCAGTACCCGGTGCATACGCTGTTCAGCCACGAGGGGAACGTCCTGTACCGGATCCCGCCGTACCAGCGCGAGTACTCCTGGTACAAGGCTCAGTGGGAGGACCTGTTCGAGGATCTGATCGAGGCCGACGGCGCCCACTTCCTGGGCACGATCATCACGCTCGACCAGACGACCGACACGCTGGAGGGCAACATCCTGCACGTGGTCGACGGTCAGCAGCGGTTGACGACTTTGACCCTGCTCCTTGCGGCGGTCTACTCAGTGCTCAAGGAGCACATCGACCAGCTCGATGAGGACACCCGGACCGACGTCACAAACCTCGGCCGCCAGCTGGTCCGCAAGGCTGACCAGCAGCCTCGGGTGACCCCGCAGAAACAAGGGCACAACCTCTTCGACTACCTCAAGACGCTCGAAGACGCCGGACTGCCCGTTGAAGCCGAGTGGAAGCCCTACTACCCCAGCCGGCGGATCGCCAAGTGCTACCGCTACTTCCGATCCGCCATCCTGAAGCTCGCCGAGACAGAGGAGCTGACCGAGACGGAGGCTGCGCTTCGGGTGCACGAGGCGGCTTTGCAGGCGGTCATCGTGAAGATCGAGGTCGCCAGCCACGCTGATGCCTTCGTGCTCTTTGAGTCCCTCAACAACCGCGGCATGCCGCTCTCGCCCGTCGACCTGATCAAGAACCACCTTCTGGCCGAGTCCGAGAAGAAGCAGATCATGAACGTCGACCAGGCGTTCAAGCACTGGAACGACATGCTGACCAGCCTGGGTGACAGCTACTCCACGCAGGAACGCTTCCTGCGGCACTACTACAACGCTTTCAAGACGGAGCTGCCCGATGTGTCCAACGCCTCCGTCGCCACCAAGTCCAACCTGATCCGCATCTACGAGAAGCTCCTGGAGCAGGACCTCAAGAAGGTCGTAGACGCCCTCGTCGATGCGAGCAAGATCTACGGCCGCATCAACTGCGTCGTGGAACTGGACCAGCCGACATCGCTGGATCGGGCCTTCCAGCGCCTGATGCGCGCCCAGGGTGCGCCGTCTTACGTCCTCCTGATGTGGCTGATGACCAAGCAGGATGAACTGGAGCTGAGCAACGCCCAGGTCGAATCTGTCGTTGACCGCCTCACGAGCTTCTTCGTCCGCCGCAACCTGACCGGCTACCCGCCCACTTACTCGCTTGCAAAGCTCTTCATGACGACCATCGACTCTGTGGGTGACGCCCGCGACGATGACGTGCTGAAGGTCGTCCAGGAGAAGCTGAACTCGGTCTCGGCCTCCGACGACGAGTTCCGCGGGCGGCTCCTCGGCCGCATCTACGAAGAGAACACCGACGTTGCCCGGTTCGTGCTGACCACTCTGGCCGAGGACGCCATGACCAAGGAGACCAAGGTCGACCTATGGCGCCAGGAGAAGAACCACTTCGTCTGGACGATCGAACACATCCTCCCGCAGGGCGAGAATCTGCCCACCGCCTGGCAGGAGATGCTCGGAGGCAAAGAGGTCGCAGCTCAGGTGCAGGAGGAACACCGGCATCGGCTCGGCAACCTCACGATCACGGCCTACAACAGTAACCTCGGAAACAAGTCCTTCGTCGAGAAACGTGACCGCCAAGACTCCGAGGGTCGCTACATTGGCTACAGGAACGGACTCTCACTCAACGCCGAGCTGGCTGTAAGGGAGTCGTGGGCAGCCGGGGACATCGACGAGCGTACGAATGCATTGGCAGACAAGGTGATCGCGCGGTTCCCGCTCGCCTGAGGCGCGTCACGAGATCCGGCCGGTCAGCCTCGACCCGACGCCGCACGCCAGATGGCGTGATCGAGGGTCCGCGGGCTGGCATCCAGCGCGTCCGCCGCGGCCATCACCAGCTCGAAAGCGTGGTCGGTGGTCAGGGTGACGTCGGCTCCCAAGACCTCGGTTAAGAATCGCAGGACCATCCGGTCAGGCTTCACTGATGGCAGCCCTGCGAGCAGCATTAGGTACGAGTACGTCACTCCGGAGCGCTGGCTCGGCAACTTCGTCCACGCGTGGTGGATGGGGTTGCTTGTTGGGCTGGCCCGGACCATCGCGACCAAGTCCTCGACGGTGTCGATGTCGTGGTCGACCATGAGCTAGGCGGCCTGCTGGATGACCTCGGCCTTCAGCAGTGCACCGGGCTTCGTGTGTGCAGGCTTCTGGTTGTCCGCGACACGGTCTCCGCCCATGCACGAGCGCCACCGGCCGCGGCCATCGATTGCAGAAGGGCGGCGGCGCCGTCGTTGTGACCATGGGCTGTCCGATATCGGCTCACCACGTTGACCACTGATCGGTAGTGCGATCCGGTCGAGTAGATCGAGTCCATCAAGCACAACGTAGACCGCTCGGGTACCCCTCTGGCTCGATCCAGAGCTCCTGTTCTCCGAGTGTGTTCCTGCAGTAGGCGACTAAGCTAAGGGTCAGGGCAGCGAGGCCGCGATCCGCCCGACGATCTCGGTCAGGATGGCCGGCGAGGTCGCAATGTTCAGCCGCGCGAAGCCCTCGCCACGGGAGCCGAACGACGGG
>Ga0116151_10004724_pt1 | contig 11915 bp, 15 predicted proteins | sample AD_UKC117_MetaG_FD_89893 | JGI IMG/M metagenome (GOLD analysis project Ga0116151, IMG submission 89893) | Active sludge microbial communities of municipal wastewater-treating anaerobic digesters from Hong Kong - AD_UKC117_MetaG | ecosystem: Engineered > Bioreactor > Anaerobic > Digestate... | reverse complement strand
GTGGGCGTCAGCAGGAAGAAGAAGTGAGCGAGGCGGGCTTTTATGGGATATCCTGGTAAGTGTAGGAAGAGCTACGATACTCCGCGCCACCCCTGGGAAGCCGATCGGATGGCTCAGGAGGTGGAGCTTGTCAAGAGTTACGGGCTCCGCAACAAGAGAGAGGTCTGGAAGGCCCAGAGCCTCATCAGAAAGTACAGGCGCGTAAGCCGTCAGCTTCTGGCAGCCACAACCCGCGGTGAGGCGGAGCTTGAGGCTCAGGCAGAGGACGTGCTGGAGCACCTCAAAAAGTTCGGGATGCTCAAGGAAGATGGAGATCTCGATGCCGTCCTGTCCATAAAGGTGGAAGACCTTCTCGAACGGAGGCTTCAGACTCAGGTCTACCGTCAGGGGCTCGCCAAGTCCCTCAGGCAGGCCCGACAGTTCATAACTCACGGTCACATTCAGATCACGGGAAGGAAAGTTACAGTTCCCGGATATTACGTCAGGCGTGGCGAAGAGATGACCATCGATTACTACCCTGGTTCGCCCATGGCTCAGGAGGCCCATCCTGAGAGGGCCACCAGAATACCCAAGGTGGAAGGATAAACATGGCAGAAGGAAAATGGGGCGTGGCCCACATATACGCCTCCTTCAACAACACGATCATCACCATAACCGACCTCACCGGCGCGGAGACGATCGCCAAGGTATCGGGCGGAATGGTGGTCAAGGCCGCAAGGGACGAGAGTTCGCCCTATACGGCCATGCAGATGGCGGGCCAGATCGCCGAGCAGGCCATGACCAACGGGATCATAGGAGTCCACGTCAAGGTCAGGGCTCCCGGCGGGAACCGTCAGAGGTCTCCGGGGCCCGGTGCTCAGGCTGCGATCAGGGCTCTTGCGAGAGCCGGGCTGAAGATCGGCAGGATCGAGGACGTGACCCCGATTCCCCACGACGGCACCAAACCCTCCGGAGGTCGGAGGGGCAGACGGGTGTGAGCTTTGCAGTTGGAACTGATAGAGCTGAGAGAGGGCCGGGCGAGGTTCCTCCTGAAGGGCGTGAAGCCAGCCTTCGCCAACGCCATAAGAAGGGCGTGCCTTGCGGAGGTACCGTCCCTCGCCATCGATGAGATAAGTATTTATGACAATACATCGGTCCTCTTCGACGAGCAGCTCTCTCTGAGGCTTGGGCTGGTTCCGATCAAGGCCGACGACCTCAGCATCTTCAGAGTCCCTGAAGAGTGTGAATGCGAAGGTGCGGGCTGTCCTGCCTGCCAAGTGGGTATGACCCTCTCGGCCGAGGGTCCATGTACCGTTCACTCCGGAGATCTGAGGTTCTCAGATCCCGGAGTCGATGTCGTATTCGAGAATATCCCGATCGCGATCCTGGGCGAAGGCGAAAAGCTGATGCTGGAAGGGATCGTAACCCTCAACCGAGGGACGGTCCACGCCAAGTGGCAGGCCGGAACCCAGTGCGGCTACAAGAACCTGCCGGAGATCCGGATCAGCGATTCGTGTGAAGGCTGCGGAAAGTGCGTCGATGTCTGTCCGCGAAAGATCCTCGTGATCGAAGAGGGAGGAAAGCTGAAGGTCACCGACCCCGTCAGCTGCTCCATCTGCAAGCTCTGCGTCGTCGAGTGTGAGATCGGAGCGATCGAGGTCGTCCCGATCGAGGACGTCTTCGTGATGAAGATAGACACCGATGGATCGATGCCTGCAAAGGACCTGGTGTCCGGTGCTGCAGGCGAGATCAAGAGGCGCGCGTCGCTCCTCAGCCAGCAGTTGAGCGAGCTGGCGTAACGGCGCGATCCTAATAAACCCTGGGCGGGGGTTGCCAAGCCAGGTCAAAGGCGCAAGGTTGAGGGCCTTGTCTCGCAGGAGTTCGTGGGTTCGAATCCCATCCCCCGCACCAATTTACCTTTTCTGATCTGCGACCTTTATTCTTCGCAGGACTATTTGGCCTCGGTGAGCACCACCAGATTTCTGTCGTCAAAACCTATTATAACCCCAAGCGCCCTGGCGGGGCTCATGCGCAGAAGCTCAAGTTCTGTCCGCGATAGGAGGGAAGATGGCCTGGGCAGTGCCCGCCATCCCTGCCGCCTCAATCTTTGGACGATCGCGATTTTTATCTCCTTCTCCCTTCTCATCATCGGATCCGCCGCCGGTGCCACCCTGACCGTAGCGCCGGGCGAGAAGATCCAGGCGGCCATCGGCGCGGCGGGAGAGGGCGACACGGTGCTGGTGGAATCGGGAGTTTACAGGGAGAACCTGGTCCTTAACCAGGGGATAGTCCTCTCGGGGATCGGACGGCCTCTGATCGACGCCGGAGGCTCCGGCTCTGCCATCACCCTCCGGTCGGAGGAAGCTGGAGTTGTGGGCTTCGAGGTCTCGGGCTCCGGGCCGGAGGAGATGGACGCCGGTATCTGGGTCCTCGCCGCCAACTGCACCATCGCGGATAACCACATCTTTGGAAACAGCGCAGGCATCCTCCTCCAGGACGTTCGGGGAGCTGTGATAACAAAAAACACCGTCGAGGGGAACGGAGTGGGGGTATATCTTGAGACCTCCTGGGAGAACGAGATCAGCTTCAACCGGATCGTCGAGAACGATGAGGGGGTCCGCCTGATCAAAAACAACGTCTTTGAGAGCATAACGGAGTCGGACGCCGGAGGCGTATCGATCAAATATACGCCCAAAAACGCGGCCGACACGGAGACATCGGCCGTCGAGGTCAGCGATATAGGCTTCGCCGGGGCCCTCAGAGAGAACAGGATCTTCGGAAACGAGCTTCTGAATAACGGCCAGAACGCCCTCGACGACGGCGATAACCTCTGGAGCTACGGCGATACGGGAAACCACTACGACGACTTCGACTCGATCGAGGAGGGTTGCAGAGATAGAGACAGAGACGGAGTCTGCGACTCGCCCCGGACGATCCCCGGCGGGTCCAGCGTCGACGAGCATCCCGTCGCCTCCGACGATGCGATCCTGAAGTACAGGGCAACGTCCGGCGACTTCGAGCTCTTCCTCTACCGATCGACCTTCTCCCCGGGAACAGAGATCGACCTCGGATTCCAGGCACCCCAGAACTTCAGCGGCAGGGTGGAGCTGGTCGCATCGCCGCCCCTCTCAGCAGAAGAAGGGGGAGCAGAGGCGGGATCCGCAGGGGCGGTTCCGGAAAGCCAGTCCCTGCCGAGCTCAAGCGGCACCGTCAGATTCACCGCCCCCTCAGAAGAGGGATCTTACGCTTTCAGGATGTACGACGGCTCTGACTCCGGCCCCGAGATCGTCGCCCTCCCGTTCAATGTAGCGACTGCGGAGCTTTTCGTCTACAATACGACTGCCGGGACCTGCGACAGGCTGAACGTCGGCTACAGCGGCGCTCCCGGATTCGAGAACGATTGGATCGGCCTCTTCAGGGTCGGCTCCGGGGACGAGAGCCCCCTCTCCCGAAAGTACCTGGATGGGACGAACAACGGGACTCTGACCTTCAACATGCCCTCCTCGGCCGGAAGCTACGAGTTCAGGATGTTCGAGGACGACGGATTAGCGAGGATCGCTGCGAGCAGTCCTGTCGAGGTGGAGGTCTCCCAAGGGGTGAGGGTGGAGGCGTCGCCCGCGAGAGTCCGTCCCGGCGAGGCGATCACCGTCTCCTTCTGGGGGGCGAAGCCCGCCTCCGCCATCGGGATGTACGAGATGACCCGACCCGACAAGTACATGATCGGCATGCAGTGGACAAACGGGAGGACCTGCGGGACCATGACCTTCGGGGCTCCCCGAACCCCGGGCAGGTACGACTTCAGGCTCTTCGAGGACAACGTCCACAGAAAGCTGATGGGGGCGAGCAACGTCGTCATCGTCGGATGAAAGGGGAGAGAGGATGGCAGCGAAGATTTAGAAGGTCCGATCCGGGACCTTCCATCCTACTTTTTTTCGCATTGAAGCTGATGCCTCAAGGGACTAAATGAGATTGAGATCCTTATGAAAGTCAGCTCAAAATTGTATTTGGTAGCGGGGAGTAGATTTGAACTACTGATCTACGGGTTATGAGCCCGTCGGGATTTCCTGACTACCCCACCCCGCTTCGTCGGGTTGAGAACGACAGTTCCCAAACCCGCTCCGATCATATAAAGGTTGTGCATCGCCACCATCCATCCTTCGGCGGCAAAGGTCGCCTGATCGACGGCCGGCGGCCTTTGCGATCGTCAGATCCAAAATCCGCGCGAGGAGGCATTCTGCGGCTAGACGGGGGACGGATAAGAAGGCGCCGCTGCGTCTCCTCGGTCTTGCGGCGTCTCTTCCGTCCATCCTGGGGGAAAAGAGGTGGAGATCCGATCTTGGAGCGGCTCGGAACTTGCGTATTCGGCCGCCTCCTTCTCACCTCAGATTCTCCATCGCCTCCTCAACGGACATGTCGTGGTGGACGATTGCTGCGATGGCCCTGGTCATCTTGATCGGGTTCTCGTGCTGGAAGACGTTTCGTCCTATGGCGACCCCCCGGCCCCCGGCGTCTATGGCGCCGCGGATCATCTCCAGAAACTCCTCGTCCGTCTCGGTCTTTGGGCCGCCGGCTATCACCACCGGGACCGGGCAGCCCGCCACAACCTCCCTGAAGGTATCGGGGTCGCCGGTGTAGTTCGTCTTGATTATGTCGGCCCCCAGCTCCGCCCCTGCCCGGGCGGCCAGGGAGACGACGTCGACGCCGTTGGGGTCGGTTATCTTGTCCCCCCTCGGGTACATCATGGCGATGAGGGGCATCCCCCAGAAGTCGCACCTCTCGGCGACGCTTCCCAGTTTCTTGAGCTGATCGGCCTCGGTCTCAGAGCCGATGTTGATGTGGACGGAGACGGCGTCAGCCCCCACCTTCAGGGCCTCCTCCACCATGCAGACCTGGACTTTGTTGTTGGGGTCGGGACCGAGGGAGGTGCTGGCGGACATGTGGACGATCAGGCCTATGTCGCTTCCGTAGCCGCGATGGCCGTGTTTCACCATCCCCTTCTGCTGGAGGACGGCGTTCGCGCCCCCCTCGGCCACCTTGTCCACCATCTCCGATAGGTCCACCAGACCCTTGACAGGACCCACGGATATCCCGTGATCCATGGGGATGACGACGGTATTTCCGCTGTTCCGATCGATGATCCTCTCCATCCGCACCCTTTTGCCAATCTCGCTCAATTCCGAGTCTCCTTCGTGTTAACATGGCACATGATAACAAATATCATATATAAGCCTGACGCCGTGATATTTATAGGGTTGCAAGACCGATACCCATCGGAGCTGATACTTTGGAGCAGGAGTTCGGCAGAATAAGAAAGAGCGAGACGACGGAGCTTGTGATCAGGCGGACCGAGTTTCGCGGCTCGGCGGGGATCGACATCAGAGAGTATGTCACGAGCGACAGGTACACCGGCTGGTCGAAGAACGGCATCAGGATACCGGTAGACCAGTGGCGGTCCTTCAAGGAGATCCTGGAGAGGATCGAGGTCCCAGAGGGAGGAGAAGGCGATTAACCGGGACGGCTTCGAGCGGGAGTACCGGGGATGGCTCGTCTCGGTGGCGAAGGATATTGCCCGCCGGCTGGCAGGTGCCGACCCCATCGAGAGGGATCGGATCCTCACGAGGTCCCGGGAGATGGAGGACCCAAAGCGGGTATTTCGCCCCCTAAGAGACCCGGATCGGATCGCCCGCCTGGGGGGCGAGGAGGCGGACGGTTACATCCTGGTGGAGACGGACGCCGTCACCTTCTTTCCCTCCATCGACTCGTCGAACCCCGGCGCCCTTGACTTCGCCGTTGCCATGAACCGGCGCTACTACTTCCGGGGGCTCTGGTTTTCCATCATATCCCTCAACACCGAGTACCTGAGCCGGGTCTCTGACAGGGTTCTGGCCTACGCCCTCGAGCACGAGTTCGAGATGGGGAGGCTCTATCAGCAGGCTTTCGTTGAGATGAGGAAGCTCTCCCCCGGAGAGAAGCTTGAGATCAGCAGGCTCGCCCACCAGACCTCGGTTAAGAAGACGAAGATCTCCCTTGAGGATCTGATCGACGAGGAGAGGCTGATGGTATCCCTATCCGAATCTCAGCCGGCCGTCCCCAAGCCCTACGCCGAGACCGCCCTTCTGACGTATCTTGATGAGAACTTCTCGGATCTCGAAAAGTTCGGCGTCAGAAGCGACGGCGAGGAAGAGGACGCCTTCGGAGCCGAGCTCTACGACGAGTTCGAGGGATGGTCGGAGTTCTCCATCACGTCGTACCGCCTCTTCGTTCGGGAGGCGGCCCAGGGCGTGAGGGAGGCGTACCAGGGGTACGTCTAAATGCGCTTAATTCAGATCGTCTTTCTCATCTCATCCAATCCGTTCGACCCCTTGCGACCATCATCCATCTAGCCTGCTTCTTCATCTCCAACCGGGCTCTGGCCGACCATCTCTTGTCAAAGAGTCGGAAGCCGGCGGGTAATATCCTCAAAAATCGAGGAGAAAAGGTACGCGGCATCGAGTCCTGAGCATTTATATAGTAGTCTCTCCCTGTAAGTTGCCATCAAGATCATCAGAGGAGACCCGATTTGTCCAGTCAATCCAACTTGCACAAAAAACCGGCCGTGAACATAGGCATGGTGGGCCATGTCGACCACGGCAAAACGACCCTGGTAAGAGCCCTTTCAGGGGTGTGGACCGACCAGCACAGCGAGGAGATAAAGAGGGGGATCTCCATCAGGCTCGGCTACGCCGACGCTACATTCAGAAAATGTCCAAACTGCCCCGAGCCTGAAGCCTTCACCGTGGAGGAGACCTGCCCAGCTTGCGGCTCTCCGAGCGAGGTCCTCAGGACTGTATCTTTCGTCGACTCTCCCGGCCACGAGACTCTGATGGCGACGATGCTCTCGGGCGCCGCCATCATGGACGGCGCGGTCCTGATCATCGCCGCCAGTGAGCCCTGCCCCCAGCCCCAGACCAAAGAGCATCTCATGGCCCTGGACATAACCGGCATCGACAAGATCGTCATCGTCCAGAACAAGATCGATCTCGTCTCCAGGGAGAGGCTGATCGAGCACTACAACGAGATCAAGAAGTTCGTAAAGGGTACCGTCGCCGAGAACGCCCCGATCGTCCCCATATCGGCCCAGCAGAACGTGAACATCGACATGGTGATCCAGGCGATAGAAGAGACGATCCCGACGCCTGAGAGGGACGTGGAAAAGCCGGCACTCCTCAAGATCGCTCGATCCTTCGACGTCAACCGCCCCGGAACCTTGCCAGATAAGATCGTCGGCGGGGTCATCGGAGGCACTCTCACCCAGGGTTTGCTCAAGCCCGACGATCCCCTCGAGATCAAGCCTGGCAGGTCGGTGGAGTCGGAGGGTAGGAAGGCGTGGGTTCCCATCGAGACGAAGGTGACGGCGCTTATGGCGGGAGGCGGCGCCCAGGATGAGGTCACCCCCGGCGGCCTGATCGGTGTCGGGACCCAGCTGGACCCCGCCCTCACCAAGAGCGACCTTCTGGTGGGTCAGGTGGCGGGATTTCCGGGAACGCTCCCTCCAGTCTGGAACAGCTTCACCATGAAGATAAGGCTCCTGGAGAGGGTTGTGGGGGCCATGGACGAGGCAGACGTCGAGCCGATCCACACGAGCGAGCCGTTGATGCTGAACGTCGGCACCGCCACCACCGTCGGTGTAGTCTCCAGCGCCAGAGAAGGTGGTATGGTGGAGGTCCAGCTGAGAAGGCCGGTCTCTGCCGCCCTGGGCGACAGGGTCGCCGTGAGCAGGCGGATAGGCGCAAGATGGCGGCTGATCGGCGTCGGCACCATAAACAAATAGATGTATGGGGTCTCTCGAGCTCTTAATTGACGGGGTGCTGAAAGCCGCATGAAGGTGCTCCTCGACACCAACGCCCTCATGGTTCCAGGTCAGTTCCGGATCGATATCTTCGACGAGCTGGAAGGTCTCGGATATCGGAGTTTCCTCGTGCCGCGCCCCGTCCTCTTCGAGCTTGAGGCTCTCGCCAGCCTCGCCGACACCCGGCGGGATCGGACCGCCGCACGGATCGGCCTTGAGCTGGCAGGCCGGTGTGAGGTGGTCGAGGCGACCGGGGAGGCGGACGAGGTCCTCGTCGACCTCGCTCTGAAAGCAGGCGCAGCGGTCTTCACCAACGATAAAGAACTGAAGAAAAAGTTATCTAGTAGATGTGTTACCGTTATACACCTGCGCCAGAGACGACGCCTGGAGATCGCAAACAGAAAGGAGTTCCGATGTATAAGAAGATGAAGCTGGAGGGGATAGTCAGGATACCTCCTGGCCAGATGGGCGACCCCCTCGAAGAAGCGGTGGAGATGGCGCTCAGAAACAAGTACGAGGCGAGGGTGGACAAGACCCTGGGCACCGTCGTCGCGGTGCTGGGGGTAGACGACATAGGCGAAGGGAGGATCCTGGCAGGAGATGGGGCGGTCTATTACGATGCGACCTTCAATGCTATAGTCTTCAAGCCCGAGATGCAGGAGATCGTCGAGGGCGAGGTGGTGGAGATCGTCAAGTTCGGCGCCTTCATAGGGATGGGACCTTTTGACGGGCTTCTTCACGTGAGCCAGATAACCAACGAGTATATATCGTACGATGAGAAGAATGCGCGGCTCGCGAGCAAAGATTCGAACAAATCTCTCGACGAGGGGGATCGGGTCCGCGCCCGGATCATCGCCATCAGCCTCAACGAGAAAGAGCCCCGCGAGAGCAAGATCGGTCTCACCATGAGGCAGACGGGCCTGGGAAAGATCGAGTGGCTGGAGGCTGCTCGGCGAAGGGAAGAGGCAGAGGTTGAATCGAGATGACCGAACAGGCTTGCAGGGAGTGCCACAGGATCGTCGAGGGCCTGGTCTGTCCCATCTGCGGCTCCTCGTCCCTGAGCAAGGACTGGACCGGGTACGTCGTGATAATCGACCCCAAAGAGTCTGAGGTTGCAAAGAAGCTGGGGATAACCCTTCCAGGAAGGTACGCCCTGAAGGTGCGATAGATTTGAAGATATTGCGTCTTCCCGAGGAGCTCCGTTCCGAGCTGAAGCCCCCCCTGGGCAAGCTATTCAGAGGACGGGGACAGGAGTGCATAGCTCCCATGCAGGACCTCCTCCGGCCCGCGCCGAAGGTGATCGCCGTCGGCGACGTCACCACCTTCTGCCTGTTGTCCTTTTCAGGCAGAAAGCCCGACATCTGCATCGTGGACAACAAGACGAAGAGGATGCCCGTGCCCGATCACGTTCAGCAGGGTATCGGCGACCTCGACAGCTACGAGATCGTCGAGGTGGCCAACCCCGCGGCGACCCTCAGCCAGGAGCTGATCGACGTGATAAAGGACCGGCTCGCCTCCGACGGACGGGTCAAGATCGTCGTCGACGGCGAGGAGGATCTCGCCACCCTCCCCGCCATCGTCTACGCGCCCCTCGGCTCGACGGTCGTCTACGGCCAGCCCAACGAGGGGAGCGTCGCTGTGGTGGTGACACCCGAGAGAAAGGAATATGCCAAGAGCATCATGGACAAGATGATTGTGGAGGATTGAGATGGAAATCAAGGTCATCGAGGAGAAGAACAACCCGTTGTTGAACAGGAGAGAGGTCAAGTTCGTCGTCGAGCACGATGGGCCCACCCCCTCAAGAAAGAATATCGTCGAGAAGATCGCCGCCACCATGAACTCGAAAGTAGGCCTGGTGATGGTGGACAGTCTCAGGTCCGAGTTCGGGAAGCGCGAGACAGTCGGATACGCCAAGATCTACGAGAACGAGGAGAGGGCGAAAGAGGTGGAGAGGGCTCACATCATCGCGAGGAACGTCCCCGCACCCGCCGCCGAGGCTGAGGAGTCGAGCTAAATGGCGGCGAACGAGTTTTACGAGGTCAGCGGCGACGCCATAAAGAGGAATAAACAGATCTGTCCCCGATGTGGAAACGGGGTATTCCTCGGAGAGCACAAGGACCGGCTCGCCTGCGGAAAGTGCGGATACACCGAGTTCAAGAAGTGATTTTTCAGAGCCTCCCTTCCTGGCCGGGAAGGGGGCATGCCGCACCCTTTTGGCACCCTTTTGAAGAGTCCGCCAACCCCCTCCATCCCGTCGATTATTTAAACGGGGGAGGATTAACTACTTGAGGGTGTTTCTGTGGTTGACGCATCAATCGTTTTTGTACCTCTGATCATAGTATTGCTGATCCTCTACCAGGGGATCAGGATCCCCCGGGAGTACGAGCGGCTCGTCGTCTTCAGGCTGGGCCGGTACAGCGGGATCAAAGGGCCGGGGATCACCATCATCATCCCGGTGATCGATAGAGCCATCACCATGGACCTGCGGGTGGTGACGATCGACGTCCAGAAGCAGGCGGTCATCACCAGGGACAACGTGACCGTGGACGTGGACGCCGTCCTCTATTATCGGGTCGTCGACCCCGACAGGGCGGTCATCCAGGTCGAGAACTACAGGGTTGCGACAAGCCTTCTCGCCCAGACGACCCTGAGGGACGTCCTCGGCGAGATCGAGCTGGACGATCTTCTCTCGAAGCGGGAGGAGCTGAACGTCAAGCTCCAGGAGATCCTGGATCGGCAGACCGACCCATGGGGTATCAAGGTCACGGCCGTCACCCTTCGGGACGTCAGCCTTCCCGAGTCGATGCTCAGGGCCATCGCCAAGCAGGCCGAGGCCGAGAGGGAGAAGAGGTCGAGGATAATCCTCGCAGACGGCGAGTTTCAGGCTTCCGAGAGGATGGTGGATGCGGCGAAGCTCTATCAGGGAGCGCCGGTGGCCATCAAGCTGAGGGAGCTTCAGACCCTGGCCGAGATAGCGAGGGAGAAGAACCTGATCGTCGTCACCTCCGGCGGGGAGGTCGGCGAGGCTACCGGAACGGTGGCGGGACTCACCAAGGCCTTCGGTGAGGTATGAAAGGATCAAGATCGGAGGGCTCGGTCTCGGCCTCGGCCTCGCACCTCTCCGGTCCGCCCCTCTCTTTTATCCTGGCCGCCATCGCCGTACTATGCCTGGCGACCCCGGCCCTCGGCGAGGCTTGCGTGATGGTCGTCGCCCTGGACGACGCCATCACTCCGGCGAGCGACGACATCGTCGGCGAGGCGATCGTCGAGGCGGAGGGGCGGGGGTGCGAGGCCCTGGTGATCACCCTGGACACTCCGGGCGGAGGCCTTTCCGAGACTAAGGAGATCACAAGCCTGGTCGAGAGGACGAGCCTTCCTGTGATCGGGTACGTCTACCCCTCCGGAGCCACAGCCTGGTCTGCGGGGACGATCATCCTCCTCTCATCGGACATCGCCGCCATGGTCCCGGGGACGATCATCGGGTCGGCCCAGCCGGTCCAGATCGGGCCGACGGGGACCGAGCCCGTCAACGACACCAAGGTGATCAACGCCGTCGTCGCCCTCGCCGAGGAGAAGGCGAGGACGAAAGGGAGGAACACGACGGCGGCCCGGGAGTTTGTCACCAGCAACCTCAACCTCAACGCCGAGGACGCCCTCGAATTCGGGGTCATCGAGATCGTCAGCCCGAACCTGGAATCTCTGATGGAGGACATCGACGGCATGGAGGCGAAGAACCGGACCCTGGCCACAAGCGGCTCCGAGATCGTCCGCTTCCAGCCGAGCTTCCGCCTCCGGGTTCTGGCCGTCCTCTCTGATCCCCTGCTGGCGGGGCTCCTCCTCATCGTCGGCCTCTACGCCCTCATCTTCGGCCTATCCAACCCCGGCCTCGGGGCAGAGCTGGTGGGGGTCATGACCCTGGCCCTCGGTCTCATCGGCCTCGGGTTCTCGGTGAACCTGGGCGCTCTATTCCTGATAATCCTGGGGCTCGTCCTCCTCCTCGTCGAGCTGAACAGCCCCGGCTTCGGCCTGATGGGGGCGGCGGGGCTCGCCTGCATGGTCCTCGGGTCGATCCTCCTCGTCCCCATCGGCTCGCCGGAGTGGTACACCC
>Ga0116151_10004719_pt1 | contig 11918 bp, 9 predicted proteins | sample AD_UKC117_MetaG_FD_89893 | JGI IMG/M metagenome (GOLD analysis project Ga0116151, IMG submission 89893) | Active sludge microbial communities of municipal wastewater-treating anaerobic digesters from Hong Kong - AD_UKC117_MetaG | ecosystem: Engineered > Bioreactor > Anaerobic > Digestate... | reverse complement strand
GCTTCGGGCGTGCGACAGTATGAAGTTTGTGCGGATACCGGGACGTTACCCAGTGTTGCCTGTCCGGAACGACGCATTCGTTGGTTTGCAGACGACCGGCCCCCGCTGCCGGCCGAGCAGGATCTTTATCAGCGGATTAAACTCGACAAATTGACGGGCAAGTTGGCCACCGAGTTTACACCGGCAGACGCCATTGAGGAGAAAGATTTCAAGGTCTATCCGGAGCAGTATCGCACTTGGGCCGAGGAGCATGGGATCGCTCAACCCCCACGTGATGCCAGTGATGTATACACCTTTGAGCCCCGCGTGGTCATCCGTGAACCGGTGGAGGGTGAGATTGTCAGCGGCAACGTAACGGTGATCGGCAGCGCCGATACACCGGCCTTCGTGAGCTATGAGTTACAATATGGTGTCAGCCATGATCCCGGTGCATTTAGTGCACCTTTCTGGGGGCCAGTGAGTGGACCGGTCATTGATGGGGTGCTGGGTGAGTGGGATACAACAGGGTTGGCGGAAGGACCGTACACGCTGCGCCTGGTTGTGCGGGATCAAGCTGGTGTGGAGCAGGAGGCAAGAATTCGTCTTTTCATTGTGCCACCGACCCCCACAGCGCTGCCAGTGGAACCGACACCGACCTGGACCATTGAAGCGCCCACAGCGGTGCAACCACCAACGGTTGCGCCGCCAACCGCAACGTCGGAGCTTCCCACGAGCGTCCCGACCGTGGTAGAGCCGACGAGTGCACCGCCACCAACAGATACACCCCTGCCCAGCCCCACGGTGGCACCGGAGGAACCAACGGCCACACCTGTGCCAACAGAGACGCCAGCGGTAGAAGCAACGCCCACGTGGACGATAGAGGCCCCTGTGGCCGAGCCAACTGCGGAATCGGCAGCGCTTGTCACGACAACGCTCCCCCTAACCGATGTGACGACACTGACCCAGACCGAAGGAATTACGGCGAGTGGACTGATCACGGCCACGCCATAGCGGGGAACAGAGAATAGCCGCCCCATTGGGCACGAGTAGCGTGTACAACAGGGCGGCTATTGGATTAACCGGCGCCAGCGGGTGGTTGTCAATTGGTACCACCACATGCGATAATTTCAATGTCATCGAGGAAAAAGTCGGTGATTTGTTCGGTGTCGGTGCTTGCTAGGAATTGTAGTTGAATCGCTTGACCGGCAAAGCGGGAGAGGTCAAACTCTAACGAACGCCAGTCGTTGGTGACATTGCGCCCACTCAATTCTATCAGGGATTGCAGTGGGATGCCGTGTGTATCGGCGATAATCACGGTAAGGCGATCGCCCCGTTTGGTGGCACTTTCTTGACTTTGCAACTGCCACCAGAGGTTCATGGTAATCTGCTGAGAGTCGGTCGGCAGGGAGAGTTGCGTCGAGAGGCGATCGGTAATATTGTTGCGCCCGCCGAGATATGCGCCGCGCAGGCCACTGTGAGCCAGTTGACTACTCAACAGGGGAAATCCGTCGTTATTCTTTGATTGCCATTCGACGCCATCTTCAAAACTGCCGTCGGCAAGCAATTGTGCACAGGATTGAGCAACAGCAGCCTGAGGTACGCTCATGCCGCAGAGAAGAAGTGTTACAAGAAGAAATAGGCAGCGCTTGCAGAGGGGGCGTCGTTGAAGCAGTGATGAACTTTGCGTTGATATGGTAGATGTCATGAAAACGAAACTGCTGTTCATACGGTCCTCCTATAGTCTTAGACCACGCCCGATAGGTTGTAGATAAACGTTGGTTTCCGGCGCAGAGTCTAGATCAATTTTCGGGCCGGTGCTGCACGTCTACACTTCGCAAAAGCCATTGTGTAGAGACGTAGCGACATCGTCAGGTGAATGTGGTTGGACAATCATCTCCGTTTTACCATACGTAGCAAAGCCGTAGGAAAGTCATCGAAATAAGCTTACATAATCAGAAAAGGGTCGTAATGAGCGCCGTAGAGCTATTTCCCATAGAAGGTATTCCGCTGATCAAGCCAGGTGATCCCTTGGCAGCCATCATCGTGAAGCAATTAGAGCACATGAACAAGCGCTTGCAACCCGATGATGTTGTTGTGATTGCGCAGAAGGTAGTGAGCAAGGTTGAAGGGCGACTGGTGGCCCTTGCCTCTGTCGACCCCAGCGATGAAGCCAAAGCACTCGCTGAAGTTGTTGACAAAGATTCCCGAATCGTGCAAGTCATCTTAGACGACAGCAGAGCAATTATTCGTAGTCGGCGAGGTCTGCTGGTTGCCGAACAGCAGGCCGGCTGGATCTGTGCCAATGCCGGTGTCGACCGCAGCAATGTGCAACAGGGCGATGATGGTGAAGAATACTTGGCGCTCTTACCAGTTGATGGTGATGCTAGTGCAGAGCGCATTCGAGAAGAGCTGCGAGTAGCGAGTGGTGTTGCCCCGGCGGTGATCATCAATGATAGCCACGGACGGCCCTGGCGAGTGGGCACGGTTGGGGTCTGTATTGGTTGCGCAGGCTTGGCACCGATTTGGAATCAACGCGGCTTACATGACCTGTTCGGCTACGAATTGCACAGCAGCGAGGAGTGCATTGCCGATGAACTGGCGGCCGCGGCAAGTCTGCTAATGGGGCAGAGCAACGAAGGGCAGCCCGTCGTCATTATCAGTGGATACCAAAGACCGGCGCATCTTCCCCCTGCACCATCACGTTCGATCCAGCGAACTGCCGCAACCGATGCGTTTCGCTAGACCGACAGAAATGCTCAGAATGACGGCATATCGTCCTATTGAAAATTCCTGCTAGGCCGAGGTATCATTTGGCCAACAAAGAACAGATGTGCTAAAATCAACCTTCTTCCTATGTACTCGTATAGACCAACCAGATCGATAGTAGGTGAAAGACCATGTACATTGAAATGAATGCTTGGCGCGAAATCCTTGCCAGAATCTTTGAGCAATTTAAAGAGCAAGATAATGTTAGTCCGGCATGGTTAATCAATCCATCAACCAAACGTCGCCTGAAGTTGGACAAATATTATCCTGAGGCCGGAATCGCTTGTCGATTCGTGGGACTAACAGCAAAGGGTCAAGGGCGCCAGAGTGACTGGGAAGTGTTGGAAACGGAACAACGTGAACAAACGCGGGTAGAACTTTGCCGCCAAAATGATGTACAGTTGGTGCTGATTGATCCTGCCGATGATCCACTCAAGCAGCTGGACAACTTATCGCAGCAGTTGGTGCGTGCCAGTCGTGTTCTGGCACAGGGCAATCGTTCGGTCAAGGAGAAACAACGGTGGATGCCCTTTCTCAGTGACGCGCGGGACCGCGTGGCCAAAGTCCGCACGCTTCTCAATAAAAATACGGAACAGATGATGGGGGTTTTGGCTGAAAGCTGGCGTGATCGCGAAGCTGGACGAGTTGCTGAATTAACCAGTACGCCAGCGGAAAACAAACCGGCGAAACGCCGGGGAAAGTTACCCACGTTCGCCAATGGGCAGCGCGTCTGCCACGACCATTTTGGGGAGGGCGTTATCACCAAAGTAGACAATGGCTCGATTTCGATTCTTTTTGATGCTTCACAGGAGCGTACATTCGCAACGGAACTCGTGCAAGAGAAGCTCGCTCCCATTTCGTAGGGGCAGCTATTGGCAGCTTTTTTCGCCAAGGTATCCGTTGGCAGTACGAAAAAGGGAGTCGGACGAACGTGTGGTACCACACGTTCGTCCGACTCCCTTTTTCCTAACAACTCAGGCAGGCGGCCCTGCATAAGTATCACGTTCTTTCTATACTGCCCATCCTGTTGGACAGTATAGAAAGAATGGTGTAAATCGCAATTGGTCCAGAGGATGGATTGGCGATTTACACCATTTTCGGCCTACTGCCACCTGTTGCGTTTAGCGCTCAAAAGGATCGCTGGCGAATCCGGCAGAACCATAGTTACGTGGGGCAGCCTCTTGCTGTGTCTCCTGATGCATACGCAACAACAGCGCAGCCGTGAGACGGGTATTTTCTTCGACAGCCAGTTGCAGGTGTAAACTTTCTCCGGAGGCATAGAAGATCAAAAAATAGATCAAGCCAAAGATAAGCAAAGCGATACCAGCAATAATGCCCTGTGCACTGCCTGTTAAAGCAGGATCGATAAATTGTTCGAGCGGAAGTTCAATTCCACTGTTTCCCACAAGAACTAAGCCAATTGCTCCTAAGATCGAAAAGATCAGAACAATCCAAGCAATGACCTTAAGCAGCGTTCCCACCAGTCGTAACACACCGAATCGCTTCGGAACACTCATAATCTTCCTCCCTGAAAAAGTTTAGGTTAATATCAAGGTTGTGCCTAGTATGGCAGCATCTGTAGCAGTACAGAACAAAAATAGCATTTGTTCGTGTGGCGTTGCGTTGAATATCCCAGAGCACGAAAGTCTGCTTAGGCACTTAGTATCTGGCCGTCAATCTTTGTACCCGTTGGGCCACAACCGAATGGCGGAAAGATTCTTACTACAGAGACTGTACTATGGTTAAAAGCAGGACAGATTCCCAAGAATTGGTATAGTGAGTATAATCATCAAGTCTGATATTGTCGAATTTAGATCGGACTTACAGAATCCTCGCATCCCTACAATACGCTTTTCAACACTGCGCTAAGATGAAGGACTGAGCTTTTGCCCACCCATCCCCATGTGCTCGGGTGGCAACACCAGCAAAGAGGAGCTATGTCGTTTAAATTTCTTAAGCAGCCGCTTAGCAGTGGCCGTTACGAGCCGGAAGGCATCTATCTTACCTTGCCGCTTGAAAACCAATGTGTGGTTGTTCAAGCATGGGGTGAACATGACGAGTTTTACCGGTCGTACACCTACAATGGCATTCCCCTTAAAGGCCACAATGGAGTTGACTTGCAAGCTCAGCCTGGCGCTTCAGTCTTTGCCGTCGATGAAGGCCGAGTCACCGGCATTGGCATCGAGAGACCTGGCTGGGGCCGCTACGTCAAGATAGAACACGAATGGGGAGAATCTTTTTATGCTCATTTGGGAACTCTCTTTGTCGATGCTGGACAAGTGATCCAATCGGCTCAGAAAATTGGCACCGTCGAAGCTCGGCTACAGCAGACGGTAAGTGGCAGTCTACCTTCTTATTTACATCTTGGCATTCGTATTAAGCCGTATAATCGTTTTGACGGTTGGGGTGGATTTGTCGATCCCATTCCCTTCTTGGAACCAGAACGACTCGTATTGAATATTTCAGACGAAAGCACCTTTGGAAGCAACCACTCCAACTACGCGCCTCAGTTTCCACCACACCCAATGGGTGGAGAAACCTCTAAAACACACCGGCCATAAGCACCTCCAGTAAGTTGCCCGCAGAGGATGCAATCAACCTAGTAATCTGGCTGCTTAATTTTCGCAACACTAGAACAATCCGGCAGATACAAGTAGACTCCATGCTCCCCCGAAAAAGGTGTGCTCTCAGGTCATGTATTGGATCCCTGCGAATCGAATTGTTTATCAGAGTTTTCTCTATAGAATATAAATAGTTATCGTAATAGAGGGTGGGGATATGGGGATAAATTTGGGAGTGGCATCGCTTTATGTGTTTTTCTACTATATATAGATATTTTTTTTTACTCACAACTACATGTTGATCGACAGGTTTGTCGCATTATCCACAACTGTCTCGTACAGTTGATGAATAACTTTTTACAATTTACTGACAGTTGATCAATTAATCTATATATAGTGTCTTTCCTTGGGAAAAGCCCTCCTATGGGGAGAACAAGCGAGAGTTGGGATAAATCGTTTTGATGTATCTGCTCAATTTCTCCTCTGGGTTCCCCAAGATTTCCCCAGGTTTATTCCCTTATGTAGACGGATCTGTACCGCAGTAATCCCCAATGGATTAGATGTTTTGGATAAGTGCTTTGGAGTAAAACGGAACGTGACTCACTGGCGGTATCGCCAGTACAACGTTAGTCGATTGTAGTTGCTCGTTGCCAAATTGGCGAGTGGGTGCGAGAAAAAACCCGCAATTTATCGGAGGAAATCAAATTTGCATTCTGCTACAATACCTACACTCTACCATCAAGTGACTTAGGATTAGCTGCCTACTAGTGTTGTAGCTGAATCAGCAGTATCTGTGTCTTAAAAAAATAGGTAGTCTTCCGGTATAAAGTTGTTATCATCTGATTACACGGGAATCGGGGGGCGCTGTTTACACCTGAACAACTCCGTCTCGGTTGACTACCAAACAATAGATGTTGCTGATAACAAGTTGCGGATACAGCTATCAAACAGTTAGTCTGTCTCGCTGGCGACCAATCAAAATCAGGAGAGCCTGTTTATCGTTTTGACCGTCGTTAGTACGAATTGCTAGGCTAGTATTGATGTAAGCTTTTGGAGAAACGTATGAATGATCGCATTCGTGTATTGATAGCAGATGATCACCATGTGGTTCGTGGTGGGATCCGCGCACTGTTAGAGACTGAAACCGACATCGATGTAATTGATGAGGCGGCTGACGGGGTGGAGACTGTGTTGAAGACACGCTCTCTGAACCCTGATGTGATCTTAATGGATTTGATGATGCCTCGGAAATCTGGGATCGAAGCCATTGAGGAGATCAAGCAGGAAGATCCAGATGCTCGTATTTTGGTCTTAACCAGTTACTCGGACGATGAAAAAGTCTTTGCCGCAATCAAAGCTGGTGCTTTGGGCTACTTACTCAAAGAGACCTCGACAAAGGAGTTGCTCCAAGCAATTCACGACGTCTATCGGGGTGAGTCATCACTGCACCCTGCCATTGCACGTAAGCTAATCCGTGAATTAAACCGTCCGTCAAATTTACCTCCGGCGGATGAGCCACTGACGGAACGGGAAATAGAGGTTTTGGTTTATGTAGCGCGGGGCTATTCTAATCAGGATATTGCAAATTCACTGTTCATTAGTGAGCGCACTGTTCGTACGCATGTAAGCAATATCCTAAGTAAGTTGCATTTAGCCAATCGTACCCAAGCTGCTCTCTATGCTCTCAAGGAAGGGTTAACTAACTTAGAAGAAGCGGGTAAGTGGTAATTAATTGATTACAATTTAGTAAATGGTGTTACGGTATGGCTGTGAATGTTGCAACAATCTGCACAATCAGTTACATTGATAGGTGTAAATTGCTTGGACAGCAATAGTCAGGCGGCTGTAGTGGCTCGCCTGACTAATTGTTTGGTGTACGACCACCCAATGATATCCATATGGTTTTGCTACGCAATATGTCGCAAGGTCATAAGAAAGATGTGAATCTTTTGTCGGGAGCAATATTCACCTTTACGCAGATGCTTGAATGCATGTTGACATGTGAAAATGAGTATGGAAAAACGATTGCTGTGAGTCCACGCGTCTGAATGGAGGCAAAGCATTGAACCCTCAGCAGAATAATCCTACTCATCGAGATGTTCGAGATCACTTAAAAGCTGATCTTCCTGCTAGTAGTAATATTGAGCAGAATCAAAAAATCAATATCCTGATCGCTGATGACGAAGCGATGATGTTGCAATTATTGTCAATGTCATTACAACGTCTTGGCTACAATGTAGTTACCGCACAAAATGGCCTTGAAGCAGTTGAAACATTTGATCGGCACTCATTTGACTTAGTTTTGCTAGACGTGTTGATGCCTGGTATGGATGGCTTCACCGCCTGTAGTGAAATTCGCAAACGGTCAGATGTACCTGTTGTCATGTTAACTGCACTGAGCCGGCCAGATGATATTGTTCGTGGCTTGGAAACTGGTGCTGACAACTATATCGTCAAGCCCTTTACCTTTAAGGAGGTAGAGGCAAAATTGCGGGCAATTTTGCGGCGTACAAACTTTCAGAATAGCCAATATGTGTTTCAGATTATTGAGCGTGGCGATATTCGCTTAAATAGCGAAATTCATCAAGTAACGGTTGCCGGCAATGCTGTTGAATTGACCGGTACTGAATTTCAACTGTTGCACTTCTTGATGACTCACGCCGATCAAACTGTGAGCAAAGAAGAACTTCTGGAAGCCGTTTGGGGTTACGATTCTACGGATGGTTCGAATCTTGTGGAAGTGGCCATCAGCCGTCTTCGTAAAAAAATTGAGAAAGATGCTTCTCGTCCAGAACGCCTTCTCACTGTACGTGGTATCGGTTATCGTTTTTCAAGTGCCAAATCGACAAAATTAGATCCTACACCGGTGGCATTGAAAGGATCGGTGCCATCGGTTTATGCGCCTTCCCTTACCATCAGTGAAAGTGCCGATGGGGAAAAGGTGATGACTTACTAATCGCATGCGTGGGCAATTACACAATCAAGAAGCCTAGCGCTCTCTCTACTCACCGAAGAGAGCGCTAGGCTTTTTATATTCGCTCATCAGCCAAAAGTGTGAGTTGAGTGTCAAAGCTGTACAACATGGCCTCTGGCAACTTACACTTTTCACAGATGGGCCTTTTGTGTTTTGTGGGAAAGAGGCCTTGATACAAGCTTGCGCAATGCTTAACTACATCTGTCCTTGGTTTGGTGGTATACTGGTTACGGTAATGGAATGGGGTGTTGCTTGTTCCCCATGTGAATCTGTTTGGTACGATGTAATTCTGTTTAGAAATCGCATAGATCTTTGCGTTTGTTCTTTGCGTTTGTTGATGAGGGGGAGTATATGAATCGGCGTTATTCGGTTGCCTCTCACTGTTTACCACTTGGTTGGCTTGCCCTTTTGATTGGCCTCCTGCTAGGGAGCAGCAGCTGTGCCAGGCTGCCTATTGCTGTTTTGCCGAGCTTTGCACCAACACCTGCATTGGTGCCTACGTATACGCCAACGCCCGTGACGCAATCCGTGCAAAATATAGCGTTGCTCGATGAGCAGGCGTTAGATGTTGCTGAGAAGCGAGTGATTGATGTTTATGAGCGTGTTTCACCTGCTGTGGTAAGTATCACTACGCAAGTGCTACGCAGAGGATTCTTTTTTGAACTTCCCGAAGAGGGTGCCGGTTCCGGTTTTGTGCTCGACAAAGAAGGCCACATCCTGACCAATTACCACGTGATCAATGGTGCACAAGCAATCGATGTGAATCTTGGCGACGAGTATGTTTTGCCGGCCGAGGTGGTGGGCCGAGATCAGCGCAATGATATTGCTGTGCTCAAGGTTGAGGCGCCGGCAGAACTATTGATTCCTGTCCAATTGGGTTCATCGGAGACCCTAAAGGTGGGGCAACGCGCGATTGCCATCGGCAACCCCTTTGGTCAATTCGGCCGCACGTTGACCACGGGTGTAATCAGCGCGCTTGATCGCACCATTGAAGGTTCAGATGGGCGTACGATCACGGGTATCATTCAGACCGATGCCGCCATCAATCGGGGTAACTCCGGTGGCCCACTTCTGGATTCAAGTGGGCGAGTGATTGGCATTAACACGGCGATCTTTAGCCCAACTGGTACAAGCGCAGGTGTCGGCTTTGCGGTACCTGTGGACACGATCAAGCGACTCCTGCCGGATTTGCTGACATTGGGGCGCTATCGACATCCCTGGCTTGGTGTACGTTATGCCTATGAGATCAAACCGGGATTGGCCCGCTTGCTTGAACTTCCGACACAACAGGGACTGCTTTTGGTTCAGTTGTATCGCAATAGTCCACTTGACAATGCAAACGTTAGAGGGGCGCAAAAAGAGGCGATCGTAAGTAATCAACGGGTCTATGTCGGGGGCGATATTATTACGCAGATTGATGGGGCCTCGGTATCAACACTAGATGGCATGGAAACATTTTTAGAAGACAACTATGGTGTTGGTGACACGGTAAGTGTTTCTTTATTGCGCGATGGTGAAACACTCGTGCTCGATATCACACTGGTGGAAGAACCCAATTAGCGTTTGCTCGGCGCCAACAGCAATCTGGTGGATTGCACAACGACTGGCTTGAACTCACCAAGCATTCGCGCTTAGAGGCGATAGATGTTAACCGCGTCGCGTAACATTGCTGCTGCTGTGGGAAGCGGACTTTCCTCACGCGACTTATGATAGAGCGAGCCGTAAATATCGGTCTCTAGCTCAATTCCCATTTCCCATCCATTGCAACTTCCCAAAAATTTGGAGCTGGCGACGCTCCTCGGCGCTACCGCCAGCCGGTAGCCCGACGTCGTTGCATGGGCTGTTGCTATCAATTTGATGATTTCCCCGTGTTGCCGGGCTTCCCGCAACTGATCCACCGTGACGTTGCGAATGCCCTCAACGCTGATGTCACTCAGTTTCGCTCTGATGCCAAGAATGCTATTGGCAATAATTAGCAATTTATTGGCTGTGTCCCAACCGTCCACATCCAAGGAGGAGTCCGCTTCCGCAATTCCTCTGTGTTGCGCTTCCAGCAGTGCCTTTTCAAACGAATCTCCTTGATCCATTTTTGCCAGTATATAATTTGTCGTGCTGTTGAAAATGCCTCGAATCTGCCGAATCTCGGCTGCGACCAAGTCCCGTTGCCCAATATTGATGACTGGCAATGCACCACAGACAGTTGCGCTATATGCCAATTTTGTGTGATTGGCCTTGGCGAGTGTGGTTAGTTCCTGATAGTCGTGGAGCAGCGGACCTTTGTTTGCTAGCACCACATGGAGGCCCTGTTGCAGCGCTTGACGCGTGTAGGCCAAACCTGGTTGTCCCGTTTGAATGTTGACGGGTGTTCCTTCAAAAAGTAAGTCGCAATGCTGTGGTGAAAGTAGCTCTGTAAACGTTTGGTGATCTGCTGTATGGTTGAGAAGGCTAGCAACCTGGCCGCCGTTGGCTTTCAACGCTTGCAGCATTTCTGGGGTGAAGCCTTGGCTGTTTAATGCCGCACCACTGCTGTCAGCGACGGCAGTTATTTGGAACAACAGATTGTACCGCCGCTTCACCGCTTCCTGTTTTTCTGCGAAGAGAGTCAGGAGAGAACGGTTCACTGCGCCCAGCCCAGCGAGAGCCACACGAATCACTTGTGTTGTCATGACTTTTGTGCATGCTCTTTGACTAGATGGGCAAAGCGTGCGAACAGCAGATCCGCATCGTGAGGGCCAGGGCTCGCTTCCGGATGGTACTGCACACAAAACACCGGGCGGTCATTGAGTTGCAATCCCTCTACTGTCCCATCATTGAGATTACGATGAGTGACCTTAACATTGGCGGGAAGTCCCTCCTCTGCTACCGCATAGTTGTGATTTTGCGCTGTAATTTGGACATTGGTCGCATTGATATCACTGACTGGTTGGTTTCCACCATGATGACCAAATTTGAGTTTATACGTCTCACCACCTAACGCACGACCAATGATCTGATGTCCGAGGCAGATCCCAAAGGTGGGGATGGCCGTTTCGAGCAGCGTGCGCACTGCTTCTGCGGCATAAGGAACTCCAGCCGGGTCGCCAGGACCATTGCTGAGGAAAATGCCATCGGGCTGCAGTGCCAACACATCTTGTGCCGATGTTTGGGCCGGCACCACAGTGACCCGAAGTCCGTGGCTGGTTAAGCGGCGCAGGATATTGTGCTTGATGCCAAAATCATAGGCGACCACCAACGGCAAAACGGTAGCGGTGTCTGCTGTTTCTTCTGCTGTATGTTGTGAACGCTGTCCAGCTGGGACTGGTTCCCACTCGATGCGGGTACTGTCCACCCAATTGTAAGTTTCATGGCAAGTAACTTCACTCACAAGATCGCGTCCGTCTAGCCCTTCCCAGGAGCAGGCCATGGCCAATAGCTCTTCGGCGGTGTGCGATCCATCTGTACAGAGCGCACCGTGAAGAATGCCTTGCTCGCGGAGTCGCCGGGTAAGGGCACGGGTATCAATTTCGCTGATACCGGGTATTTGATACCGTTCTAAATAGCTGTCCAATGTCTCATTGGCGCGCCAATTGGATACGACTGGGCTGATTTCTCGGACAATCAATGCGGTAATCTGGGGACGATCACTCTCTATATCTTCT
>Ga0116151_10004716_pt1 | contig 11920 bp, 8 predicted proteins | sample AD_UKC117_MetaG_FD_89893 | JGI IMG/M metagenome (GOLD analysis project Ga0116151, IMG submission 89893) | Active sludge microbial communities of municipal wastewater-treating anaerobic digesters from Hong Kong - AD_UKC117_MetaG | ecosystem: Engineered > Bioreactor > Anaerobic > Digestate... | reverse complement strand
TGGTAGAACGCCGCGTCCGGGGGGGACAGCCGTGTGAGCACCCTCGTCCCTCCTCGGTCCGCCAATCCCGTACCAGACAACGGTAGCGTTGCCCCTCCGATTGCCTGAGCCACGTCCCGGCATCCGGGACGGGCCGCGCAGCATCTGACCGCGCCGGCGACTTTCCGCTGCAAACTACACACCGTTGGCCAGCGGTTATAGTGGCGCCAGCGATCTTTGAGAGAACCTTCCCGAAAGCGGTGACGGCATGTCGGTCGATCGAGAGGTGACGGTCTCCGCCGTCGTCTGCGCCTATACCGACGCCCGCCGGGAATTGCTGAACAACTCCATCGAGTCGATCCTGGCCCAGCTGCGGCCCGACGATCAACTGGTGGTCGTCATCGACTACAACGACGAATTGCTGGCCCGGGTGACGGAGCAGTACGGCGCCCGCGCCACCGTGGTACCCAACCGGAATAGCCAGGGAATCTGCGGCGCCCGAAACGCCGGGATCGAAGCGTCCCGATGCGACGTCATCGCCTTCGTCGACGATGACGCCGAGGTCCAGCCGGGCTGGCTGGAACGGCTGCGAGAGGATTACCGCGACCCACAGGTGACCGGCGTCGGGGGCAATGCCCAGCCGGTTTGGCCCGACGAACGTCCGGCATGGTTTCCGGAAACTTTCAACTGGGTGGTTGGCTGCAGTCACGAAGGCCTTCCGGTGGACCGGGCGCCGGTGCGAAACCTGCTCGGCTGCAACATGTCGTTTCGCCGCGACGCTCTCGATGCCGTGGGCGGTTTCAATTCCGAAATCGGGCAGGTCGGCGCGAACCTGATGAGGTGCGACGAAACGGAAATGTGTATCCGGATCAACCAGGAAACCACCGCGCCCTTGCTGTTGCTCGACCCTGCGGTCAAGGTTCGGCACTGGGTGTCCGATGACCGGACCACCTGGAAGTACTTCCTCCGTCGATGTTTCTGGGAGGGCTACTCCAAGCGGCAGTTGAGCACGATGGTCGGCCCGTCGGACGCACTCAGCACAGAGCGTCAGTACACGGTAGCCGTCCTACCGAAGGCCTTGGCAAGGGAAATTGTTGCCGGCATCCGATCGCCCGGCCGAAGGTCGGGTCATTTCGGGAAGAGCGCCGCGATCGTGGTCGGGTTCGCCGCGACTGCCTACGGTTACCTGTACGCCACTGTGAAGTCCTGGTTGCCGCGCCAGAGATAGCCGTGGAGAGTTTCCCGAAATTCGCTAGAGTTTCGCCGGTGAGACGTCTGCGTCGCGTGAGTGCACTGGCCGGGGTGGCATCGCTGATCGTCCTGGCGCCCTGCACGACGCCGTATGCGGTGGCCCAGCCGACCGAACCGCCCCCGCCGCCCACGCCCATCCCGGGCGGTCCGGCGGTGCCCGATGCGCCGATCTCCGGCCAGCGGGTTCCCGCCGACGCCCCGCCGGACGCACCGCCGGGCGATACGACGTTCGCGCTGGCCGACCTCGGCTCCTCGAATACCATCTGGTTCGACGCCCGCCGCGACGTCACCAGCAGCACGATTTCGTTTGTCACCCTGACCGGATTGATTCCGGACCGCCTGAACGCGACGCTTGAGGTTCCGGTCGACCTGCGGTTCGGGTATCTGACCGTCACTCAGAACGGCCGGACCCTCAGCAGGATACCGCTGCCACCCAAAGACCAGTCCCGGATGGCGATACCCCTCGACGGTATCGAGGTGTTCGACAACTGGGCCAGCGTCACGCTGACGATCACCGCGGTACCCGCGATCGACTACTACTGCTGGGAGCCACAAAGTCCGATCCGCCTCGTCGACAGCTCCATCACTTTCGGCGGCACCCCGACCCCTCCGACAACGGTGGCCACCTTCCTGCCCCCAGCTCTGGGCAAGGTCAGCATCGCGGTGTCGCGCACCCTGACTCCGGCAGAATCGGAAGCGGCCATCCAGCTGGCCGCGGCCCTGACGACCCGGTACGGCTGGCAAGGCACTGACATCGGGGTCGTCCCCCTACCCGACGGCGCGACCACACTGCCTGAGGCGGCGGCCGGCGAACGGCAGATCGTCATCAAAGAGGGTCCGGAGCCGGGACTGGCCCTGCAGCCCGCCGCGGGAGTGCCCTCGCTGCTGATCTCAGGTGAGGGTGACGAACTGACGAACCAGACCCGCTTGCTGACCGACCCCTCGCTGCGGTTCGCACTCAGCGACAAGGCGGTGGCCGGCCCACTGACGACTGAACTCAAGCCGGCCGGTGATGCGGTGACCCTGACCAAACTCAAGCAAAAAGTCAACGTTTCCGAATCGCTGCGGCCGGAGGCGACGATCACCATCGACCAGAGCGTGTTCGCGCAGCCGGTGGACGACATGCGGGTGCACCTCATCGGATCCTTCACACCGCTGCCGACCAATTTCAACGGCGATCTAACCGCCTCGATCGGCGACACGGTGATCGATCGGTGGCCGGCCAACGCCGAGGGCACCATCGACCGCTGGATCGACATCCCCAACCGGCTGGCGCAACGAGCCACCGGACTGAAAATCCGGCTGCACACCACCGGCGATCCCGGGCACTGCAACGACTTCCTGGACCCCGTACTGCGGATCGACGGGAGTACCGAGATCTCGGTTCGCAGGGCCAGTCCGCCTTTACCGCCAGGTTTCCGATCGCTTCCGCAGGCGCTCATGCCGCGCATTCAGATCGGTATCGGACCCGACACCTTCAACGACACCGTTCGGGCCGCCCGGATCATCGTCGGACTTCAACGCAGCAGTAGCCTGCCGCTGATCACCGCGGTGACCGCTCTCCAGGATGCGATCAACAGCAGCGAGCCGGCAGTCCTCATCTCCGCCGACGGCTGGAACGACCAGTCCCTGACCCTGCCTATCAGCGCCGACCTCGGGAAAATCAGTATCGACGCGATGAACAGTTCTGGAGATCCCACCACGCTGAACCTGGACCCGGCGATCCGGTTCGGGTCTTTGCAGACGGTGTTCGACGGTCAACGCACGGTGCTGATCGCCACCTCCACCGGCGACCCGGCACAACTCGACGAACTGCTGCGCTGGCTGGCACTGGATCAGGGCCGCTGGTCGGACCTGGATGGAAGGGCCGTCATCTCGGTGGCGGGCAGCGAGCCCGTCACGGTGCCCAACCGGCCCAGCGACCTCCCAGCGGCCGACGAATCCGATGGGCACGGTCAAAGCGCCGGCGATTGGGTCTGGTGGGCTGCCGGCGGGATTGCGGTGCTCGCCCTGGCCGGCGCGGCCCTCATCGTCATGCGCACGAGAAAGGCCACCGCCGCGGCCCAGGCGGCCACCGTAGCCGAGAATGACGAACAACCGACCGACACCGGCGAGCGCTAATCAGCGGGCTGCCAGTGCACCCAGTCGACCAGCATGGCGGCCGGGAATTCGGTGGTGCCGTCGGGCGATCCCGCCCAGTCGCCCCCGACCGCGAGATTGAGGATCAGACAAAACCGCTTGTTGTACACCCACGTGGCTTCGGGCGGCAAGGACTGTGGCGTGAAGTCAGCCCAGACGACATCGTCGATACCGATGATGATGCGGTCCGGCCGGTGGATCAGCCAGTAATCGTGGAATTCCGCACTGAGGTCCGGCGAATCACCGGCGACCTGCGCCTGGAGGTAGTCCTCGACATCCGGAATCGGGCCGTGTAGCGACGAGTACCGTCGGGTGGGATCGGAGACCACCTCCACCACGTCGATCTCCCCCGCCCCGGGCCACGGATTTTTGTCCTCGTCGGCCCCCATCAACCAGAACGCCGGCCACAGTCCCTTGCCGTCGGGCATCTTGATGCGCGCGATCAGGGTGCCGTAGCCGAAGGCCGCCTTTCGCCGGGTTTCCACGCGACCTGAGACATAGCCGTCATCCGCCCTCTCCGCGCGCAGCGCAAGATGCCCCTGCCCGTCGAGGACCGCATTCTCCCGCGCATACGTCTGGTCCCCTCGGTCCCAGCCGGCGCCCTCGACCACTGTCCATTTCGCCGGGTCCGGCGGGGCTCCTGCCGGACCGTCGAAATCGTCGAACACCTCCGTCGATGACGCTTTGGCCGGGGCTTGGTCGCCCGATGCGTCCCCGGCCAGCGGGATGGTGGGAGGCGGGCTGATACAGCCGTGTGGCGGGGCATCGACATCGCCGGGGGGCAAACCGAACACCAGGCCGAATGCTGCCGCGCACGCAGCCGCCAAGCCGAGTCGCACAGTTCTGACCACTTCCACCGGGCTTAGATCTCCAACGTTCCGGATTCTCCCATGCGGGCGATGCGGGCCCCGGGCCCTGAGGCGTCGGCGTCGCCCTCAGCCCCCGGCCCGGCGATGGTGATGTGGCCGCGGTAGGTCCGCCATACCAGCGGTGTGCACACAACGACCTCCACGGCGATCGCAACCAGCCAGCCGAGACCCAACCCGAACAGCCCGCCGTGGTACGCGCCGATCGCCGCCGCGATGATCTCGCCCGCACCGAGAGCCGTCATCAGCGCTGCTTCGCGCCCGACGCGACCGGCGATCCGCGCGACGGCCACGTGGTGATCCCTGATGATCACGCCGAAGGCTCCGAGGCACAACACGATCAGCAGCGTGTGACCGTTCGTCTCATAGGCCGGCCCGAAGATTCTCAGGACCAGCCCACCGAGCGGCAGGATGATCAGGTTGGCGGCCGCACACGCGGCCATCGAGCTTCTGAGCGTGAGGCGGATTTCGCGCAGGATAGTTCCGGAATCCTTTGCGCCGGAGGCGAAGAGGGATATCGACATCGCCATCGGAAGCATGAAGACGAATCCGGCCAGCGACCACGTCGCGTAGAGGTAGCCGGCCTGCTCCGAACCGAGGAGAACATTGGCAATGATCGGCATCATGTAGTAGGGCACCGACAATGACAGGTTCAGCACATGGTGTTTGACGGCGTGGAAATGCAGCCCGTCCAGCGTGGATAGTCGAGGACGCAGCTCACGCAGTGGCAGGCGATAGTCCCGGAGCAGCTTGATGCCGACGATCAGAATCGACAACAGACCCGCGATGAACCAACTGGCGTAGATACCCAGCGAACCGTACCGAATCAGCGTGATCGCGAAGACACCCAGCAGAACGAGCTTCGCGGAGGCAAAGACCGCGTTACGGCGGAGTTGGATTCCACCGCCGGTGGCGCTCAGCAGCGCGTTGTCGAGAAGCAGACCGACCGCATGGGCCGCGACGCCCCCCGCGAAAAGCGCGGTGACCCAGACGTTGGTGCCGATTCCCGGCAGCCCCATAAATGCGCCCGGCAGTATCAGCGCGCACCCCACGGCAACCAGACAGGCGGCGAGTGCGCAGATCACGACGGCGGTCGAAACGAGTTGGGCGCGGCCGGAACGCATGGTGGGGAGCTTCGATATCAACGCTGTGCCGAAGCCCAGAACCGTGAACGGTGCGATCAAACTCATCGCCGAGATGGCTGTCGTCGACTCGCCGACGGCGGTAACCGGGTACATCCGGGCGGCAAGGGTCCAGAAGACGAAACCCAGCGCGGAGGTAACGACCGACGTGGACACCAGCGCGGCCACATTGCGCAGCAGGAAATTCCGCTTCTGTCGTTCTGTATCGTCTCCGGAACTGTTCATCTTCGCCGCTCAATTCGGTTGTACGTCCGGAGGTGCGTGCACGGACTGCGGGTCGTCGAGTATGTTCCGCACCTCGACGATATCCACGGCGGCGGCGTCGTAGACCGCGAAGCCGATGATCGCCGCCAGAGGGACCATCAACGCTCCGGTGACCAACAGCCCGCGAGCAGTCACATGCCGGGTGAGATGCCGCAGTGTCGACGCCGCTCTGCCCGGAAAGACCAGCACCGGGACAGCGAGTGCGGACACGACCAGAAGGGGGGTCAGCCAGACGTGCAGCAACAGCAGCGCTGCCGAAGACAGGCCGACCGCGGCCAGCAGGACCGCCGCCCCGTCGGCGGGTCCGAACACACGCCGGAGCCTCGAGGCCTGCCCGGCGATTCGGGACCAGAATCGGCGGCCCATCAACCATGCGACGAAGAGCCCGACCACCAAGCCCACGGCCACCTGGTCGACGGGCCGAAATACCGGTGTCGATCCCACCCAGCCGTTCCGGTACTCCGTGAGGCCGAGTCCTTTGAGATCGTAGATCGACACGGGGCCGTGCCGGTAAACGGTTTTGATGCCCGGGACTTTGTCGAATTTGGTGAGCTGCGCGGCGGTGAACTTCTTACCCTGATCGACTTCGCCGCTGGCGAAGTAGTAGCCGAATGGGGGAAGGCTGTCGGCCATCCGCTCGTCAACGTACAGGTACCGGATCTTCAGCGCATTGGCCTTGTCGGTCTCATCCATGCCCCACTGGTACGGGACGTAGAGTTCGGGCGTCTTCACCCCGTTGAGACCTTCGTACACAGGCCACAGACGAGCGTCCGCAGCCAGCAGGACCGCACTGACGCGGTCGGCGCCGATGCGGCTTCCGGGGGGCAGCGATTCACCGGCCCATTTCACCGCCGCCAGGGTTTCGGCGTCCATGGAGCGGGAGTCCGCGGCGGGCAGGTAGCTACCGGGAAGGCGGGCCCAAGCCGGACCGCTGCCGAGCACGTATCCCCCGAGGAACACCACCGACGCCAGCACCGAGCCCACGAGATGCCACAGTCGCCCGTGCCGGGTGGGCTCGGGACCGAACTGTTGCGGCGGGCGATCCGGCAAGCGCCCCATGTGCCACCAGTCCAGGCGACCCATGTAGTTGACCACCACGAAGCTCAGTGGGAGAAAGAGGAAGCTGCTGGAGCGGGTGAAGATTTCGACACCTTTGGGAACCACCCGCGCGGCAAGCAGGACCGGGATCGCGAGGCTCAGGCCCATCACCAGCAGTTGGGGATTCCAGTAGTACAGGTCATGCTCACGCCGGCGCTGCCAACGCACCGTGAGGAAGAACAACGCCATCACGGTGAGTGTCAGGGCGCCGGCGTAGGTGAGCAGAAGGACCCTGTCCATCAGCGGGGTCGCCGTGCCGGCCGAGTCCTGGAACGCCTGCCGGCGAACACCGCCACCCAATTCGGACGCCAAGTCGTCGATCATGGGCCCGAAATACTGCTCCAGCGTGGAACGCTGCACGATCGCCCACAGCACCGTCGCGGACAGTCCCGCCATGGCTCCGTAGGCCACCCGGATGCGAGCCTCCCCACGCTCGGCAAGGGTCCACACGATGAGGAAGGTGACGGTGAGGAAGCTCGTCAGATGGTGGGTAAGAGCTACTCCCAGCAAACACACCGTGGCACCGCCCAACAGGGGCAGCGGCTCCTCGGCATCGCGCGCCCTGCCGATCAGGCTGATCGCGCCGAGCGCAAGCGGCAACGCGAGGGTCTGGTACGAGAACTGGGAGTTGAACCAGACGAACTGCGGCGAGAGGGCGTACACCGCGACCGCCAAACCGCCTGCACGAGAGCTCTCGGTGAGAAGTTCGACGGCGTCGCACAGAACGAACACCAGAACGAGCCGGGCGATCAGGATGAGTGTTACCGCCGCCATCATCGGGGGCAGTCCGAGTTCGTTGAAGACGACCGTGACGGTTTCCAACCCCGGGTAGCGGGGGCTGACGTCGAGCACCGGATTCGGCTGGAACAGCTGGTGCGAGGAGATGATGTCGGCCAGAGTGCGAAGGTGCAGTTGCTCGTCAAAGCCGGTGAGGAGCAGCGGGTCGGTAGCCCGCGACATGAGCGTCGGGGTCACCGCCAGGCAGGCGATCGCCATGTTCCGCGAGGTCCGGGTCAGTCTGGGCCGGGTCATCACCCAGACCGCACTGCCGTACATGACCCCCATGCTGACGGTGGACAGGATGTCGGCCGCCCCCTCGCCGCGGGTGCGGGCCAAGTGAACTGCCCAGACCTGGCCTGCCAGGGCAACCAGCTGCCAGCCGATCAGGATGATGCGCCCGCGACGCTCGGAGAGCGCGGGGACAGAACCGGTCGCCACGCCGCTGATCTGCTCAGCGGCGCGGGAGCCGTGTGTGGTGTTGTCAGTCAGGTTGGCCGGGTTCCTTCTGATCTTGATCCGATTCCGGTCCTATCATCGGGTATTGGGTCCGACAAAGGCTAGAAGTACGGAAGGCTAGAAGTACGGAAGCACTGGCCATGTGCGCCGGTCGTGCGCTTTAGGATCGGAGGGCGAGACCCCCAGCAATACCGAGGCCCATCGCACCACCACATGAGTGGGTATCGGACCCTACCGCTATCCGAAGGTAACCATGCGCATCTTGATGCTCATCGATTCCTATCCGCCGATGATCGGCGGTGCCCAGCAGTACGTACGGAATCTGAGCATCGAACTGGTCGCGCGGGGGCATGACGTGGCGGTCGCCACGCTGGCGGGCAACGGATTGGAGCCGTATGAGGAAGACGCCGGGGTGCGGGTGTACCGCCTGCGCGGGACTCTTCAACGGTCCGAGCGGATCTTCCGGGACCGCACCTACGCACCGCCGGTTCCCGACCCGGAACTTCTCGGCGCACTCGCCGATGTGGTTCGCCGGGAACGTCCGCACGTGGTTCATTCGCACAATTGGATGGGCCGCTCCTTTCTGCCGTTAAAGCGGCGTAGCAAAGCCAAGCTCGTCGCCACCGTGCACGACTACAACATGCGCTGGGCAAACTGGATCCTGATGCGCGACGGGGAACCGTGCAGCGGGCCGGGTGTCGCCAAGTGCCTCTCGTGCGCAGCGGTCAGCTACAACGGGTGGATCAAGGGCGCCGCGGTCGCCGCGGGCAACTGGGCGATGGCCGCACCCGAGCGACGCATGGTCGACATGTTCATCCCGGTGAGCCACGCGGTCGCGGCCGGCAATCGGCTGACGGCCGGATCGGGTCGTTGCCGGGTCATTCCCAACTTCATTCCCGACACCGTCGGGGCTCTCGGCGACGACTCCTATCGCGATCAACTCCCCGGTGAGGGGTATCTGCTCTTCGTCGGCTCGCTGACCCGCCAGAAGGGTATTCACACACTGTTGTCGGCCTATGACGGCCTCACCGCGGCACCGCCATTGGTGCTCGTCGGCTACACCCTGCCGGAGACCCCGAAATCGTTCCCTGAGAATGTTGTCGTACTCAAGAACTGGCCGCACGCCGCCGTGATGACTGCCTGGCGGCACAGCCTGGCCGGCATTGTGCCCTCCATCTGGCCGGATCCATGCCCGACCGTCGCGATGGAAGCCATGGCTCTCGGAAAACCGGTGATCGCCTCGCGTATCGGCGGGCTGCCCGAGATCGTCGCCGACGGCGAGACCGGAATTGTCGTGACCCCGGAGGATTCCGACGAATTGCGCGCTGCCATCGCCAGGCTGGTGGCAGACCCGGCACTCGCGGCGAGGATGGGAGCCGCCGGGCAGGATCGGGTGACCTCCTTCTACGCCAGCACGGTCGTCCGGGAGATCGAGTCCGTGTACCAGGAGGTGCTCGCGTGAGCGAAGAGTTGCCCGGCTTCACCCCGATCCGGATGGTGCAGGTCGAGATCGGCGAGCCCATAGCGGCAATCGCGGCGGCCCACGACAAGCGAGGCGGGGTGTATACCCGGGCCTGGGCGCTGGTGCGACTGCACGACGAACCACTCGGGATGATCGAGTTGGCACTGCCCGACGGGGCCCTGCCCGCCGAGGCACTCGCCGACGAGGTCTGGAAGCGCCTGGGAACACAGATCAACGCACATCTGCGGGCGGACGGCATGGCCGAATTGACCTCGCTCCAGGTCGCCGGGGTCACCGGCGACAGCCGGCCGCGGTGTCTGGTCGACCGCGACCGGGCCGGCGCTGACGCGCCTCTGATCAGCGTCATCATCGCCACTCGTGACCGTAGCGACAGCCTGGCGTTGTGCCTCGGCGCGTTCGATGATGTCGACTACCCGAACTACGAGATCGTGGTGGTCGACAACGCACCGTCCTCCGAGGCCACCGCCGAACTCGTCACCGGACGCTACGCGGGCGACCCGCGGATTCACTATGCGCGCGAACCTCATCCCGGTCTGGGATGGGCGCACAATTGTGGCCTGCAGCACGCGACCGGGGAATACATCGCCTTCACCGACGACGACGTGATCGTCGACCGGCACTGGCTCAGCGAGTTGCTGCGCGGCTTCGCGATGGGCGACAACGTCGGCTGCGTCACCGGACTTGTCGTTCCTCAGGAGATCGAGACGTCGTCACAGTATTGGTTCGACACCCACAGCGGATTCAACAAGGGGTTCCGCCGCAGGGTCTTCGACATGGGTCCGAACCGGCCCCGGGATCGGCTGTTCCCCTGGCGCTCGAGCATGTTCGGCACCGGCGCGAACATGGCCTTCCGGGCGAGCGCGCTGCGTTCGGTCGGTGGCCTGGACCCGGTCCTGGGACCGGGCACCCTCGCCAAGAACGGTGAGGACCTGGACATCTATTTCCGGATCATCGAGGCGGGCTATCAACTGGTGTACCAGCCGGCCGCGATGGTCAACCATCTGCATCGTGCCGACTACCCGGCGCTGCGGGACCAGTTCTACACCTATGGCGTTGGATTCACGGCCTACCTCACGAAACTCGTTCTGGCCCATCCGCTGGACGTCCTGCGGCTGATCGCCCGGATTCCGGCGATCATCGCCTTCGCCCGGCGTGGACAGGCCGCCGAGGCGCCGGAGGTCGAATACCCCGCGGAATTGACCAGGGTGGAACTCAAGGGCCGAATGTACGGACCGTTGGCATACCTGCGGAGCTGGTGGAACCATCGCCGCACACTCCGGCGCGATCGGTCCTATCCGAGGTAGCCGTTGGGATTCCGCTGCTGAAAATTCCATGCGTCACGGCACATCTCAGCAAGCTCCCGCGTTGTTCGCCAACCCCATTCGCGTTCCACGAGTGAGGGATCGGCGACCAGACTCGGCACGTCGCCCGCACGCCGACCGACGATCCGGTAGGGGATCTCCTCGCCGCACGCCGCCGAGAACGCTGCAACGAGCTGCAGCACCGAAACACCCGTTCCGGTGCCGAGGTTGAAAACCCGGAAGCCGGTGCGATCGTCGAGATGCTGCAACGCCACCCGGTGCGCATCGGCGACGTCGACGACGTGGATGTAGTCCCGGATCGCCGTGCCGTCGGGGGTGTCATAGTCGTCGCCGAACACATTCAGCTCCGGCAGCCGGCCCACGGCGATTTGCGCGAGATAGGGCATCACGTTGTAGGGCACGCCGAGTGGATCTTCGCCCAGTAGGCCGCTGGGATGCGCACCGATGGGGTTGAAGTACCGGAGCGCGATCACCGACAGTTCCGGCAGATGCCGGCAGGCCTCGGCAAGCAGTTGTTCGCATATCCACTTCGACAACGCATAGGGATTGGTGGGGGCGGCCGGGGCCGACTCCGCCAGGGGTTCGGCCGGAGCGTCGCCGTAAATCGAACAGGACGAGGAGAACACCAGACGGGAAACCTTGTGGTCTTTCATCGTGCGCAGCAGATTCGTCGTGCCACCGATGTTGATGTCGAAGTACTCCAGCGGAATCTGGGTCGACTCGCCCACCGCCTTTTTGGCGGCGAAGTGAATCACCGCGCCGATCGGGTGCTCATCGAAAACCCTCGACAGCGCCGGACGGTCGCGCAAATCGGCTTGGTGAACAGTGACGGACTTTCCGGTGATCTCGCTGACCCGTTCCAGGGCGGCCGGACGACTGTTGGAGTAGTCGTCGATCACCACCACCTCGTCGCCGGCATCGAGCAACTCCACGCAGGTGTGGCTGCCGATGAAGCCGGCGCCACCGGTCACCAGAACCGCTCCGGCCGCCTTCTCGATCGCCATAGCGCACAGAGCTCCCTCACCTCATCGGCACCGTCGTCGCCGGTGAGCCGGCCGGCGGACTGATTGTAGCGATCCGGAAATGACCGGGTTGGTACCTTAATGGCCGGCGAAACGAAGGAGAGGTCCATGCGGCCAC
>Ga0116151_10004709_pt1 | contig 11928 bp, 8 predicted proteins | sample AD_UKC117_MetaG_FD_89893 | JGI IMG/M metagenome (GOLD analysis project Ga0116151, IMG submission 89893) | Active sludge microbial communities of municipal wastewater-treating anaerobic digesters from Hong Kong - AD_UKC117_MetaG | ecosystem: Engineered > Bioreactor > Anaerobic > Digestate... | reverse complement strand
CGGCGGCATTATACCGTGCTTTGCCCGGCCTTGCAAATTTTTTCGCGCGTTACGGCTTTTGTTCTTCGTTCTCGTCCATGGTCTCGACCAAAATCAGCGGTTCGCGCTCTTTGGACGCGGCGGCGCGCGATAACAGCCACTTCGACGCGGGCCGCTCGACCAGATAGGTCGAGAGCACCGCGGCGGTAAACGCCGCTGCGACAATCAGCGCCGTGTATGTCCACTGCCAGGCGGTATCGCCCGTCATGTTCGGCGGGGTATCGCCCGACCAGTAGGGAATGCGCCATTGTTTAAAGCGCACCGCAATCCACTGATGCCAGATGTAGAGGTTATAGGAAATCCCCGCAAGAAAGCGCATGAGCGCGTTGGAAAACAGGAACCGCACGCCGGAAAACGTCAGCGCCGCGGACACGACGATCAGCGCGAACACCAGCGAGAGGCGGAAGCGGTACTGCGCCTGCCAGATATGCACCGGGCTGACGTTCGGCGCGGCCTTCATCATGGTTACAAGCAGCCAGATTCCGGCAATCAGCGTGCAGAGCGAAACAGCGGAAAGCTGCACGCTGCGCTTTACCTTTTTTGCAAGGAGCACAAAGAGAAACGCAAACGCCATCCCGTTTGCAAACACGCCGAAGAACGCGGGCAACTGGTTGAGCGTCGTGCGGATGGAGTCCGGATTGCGCAGGGCGTACCCGCGCAGGTACAAGAGCGAAACGAACACCATGCCGAGGTACGTCCATCCCGGCTTTTTTACGAACGCGCGCGCCAGCAGCGGAAAAAACACGTAAAACTGCATCTCGATCGCCGCCGTCCAGAGCACGCCGTTGATCTTTGTGCCAAGCAGAATCCCCGGAAAGAACGTCTGCGTAAACGTCAGCGTCGGCAGGAGGTCCTTCAGGCACGCCTGCACGGACGCATAGTCGCCGGAAGGAATCGTCACCGCAAAGAGGATGACCAGCACGCTGAAATAGTAACTCGGCACGATGCGCGCAACGCGTTTTTTATAAAACAGCCGCGTGTCCGGCAGCGGCGCGCCGGAAAGCGCCGCGCGCGCATACGGCAGGAACAGGCAGAACGCCGAAAGGAAGAGCAGCAAATCGACGAAGAGGAATCCCGCCCGCGGCAAAAAGTCCAGGCTGACGCCGGAAGGCAGGCCGAACGCCTCCAGAAACGGCAGCCGGAAATACGGCGTAATCCAGTTTTGCTGCCAGAAATGGAACCAGAGCACGCCGAGCACGGCGAGCGCACGCATGCCGTCCAGAACGCCGATGTGTTTTGTGTCGATGTTGTTTAACTGTTTGTTTTCATCCGTGCCAAAAAGCGGCGGATCGTTCGGAACCGTCTTTTCCATGGCGTTATGATACCATAAACCAGCCGCAAAATAAAAGAACGGGCAGCATTGGAGGCTCCGCCTCCAAACCACCGCTCAGGGTCCTAACGGCCCTGAGAACCCGTTTTTGCATAGGATTTTCGGAGGCAGAGATTCACAAGGGACGCATCTCTTGGGTTGGTGCAGGGGAAATCCCCTGCGGAAAAATTGTTTGTCGCAAAAAGCGCGCCGCTGCTGCGGCGCGCTGAGACCGTCAAAAAACCAGTTTTTTGACGGGATAACCGCTCTTTGCCTCTCACCCTTCAGGTTCCCGGGCGGCAAAGAGCATAAAGAAACCGCCCTAAAGGGCGATCCGTTGCGCCGGATGAACCGGCACAGCCGGAGTCAACGGGTTAAGGGCTGTGGCCCTTAACAATCCCAAAGACTTTTTTGACAAACTGAAGCGCGCCGCTGTCGCGGCGCGCTTTGTTTTGCTTCGTTCGTTTTCAGTTGCCGGACTCTTCGCCGGTCTGCGTGTCCGTGTCCCCGATGGTGATGCTCGTGCCGTCGGAAAGCGCCGTCGCCGCGCCGGGCGTGGTCAGCTTGCAGCTCACAAGCAGCAGCTGCTCTTCGTCGTTCGGCAGGCAGACGCAGAAGGAAACGATATGATCGTCCGCCGTGATCGCAACGTTGCTGGTGAACGCCGAAAGTTCGTGCAGTTCGTCGATGTACGCCAGAAACGCGTTTTCGCTGGAGAACGAAACCGGCACCGCGCTGCGCACCGCGTCCACGCGCGAGCACGCGAACACGCTGAGCGTATACTGCGAGCCGTCCGGCAGATAGAGCGAAAGTTCCGGATGCCGCTTGTAGTAGTTCGGGTTTTCATATTCCCAGAAGGAGCCGAACATCGCACCGCTCTTGACCGCATGGCCGTAGATCACCGTATGGCGGTCGGAAAAGTCGCCGATGTTCGCCGCATCCATAAACGGCGTGCCGAGTTTGTTTTTCTTGCCGTCGAAACGATGGGTCAGATAGTATGAATTATCGCTCGCCTGCACGATCGGCAGGTCGATCGCCGTGTCGTCCAGCGTGACCCAGGCCTTGATCTGCGGGTTTTCCGCGGCAAGCGCGGTAAAGTCGACCGATTCGCCGCTGTGCACGTCTTCCGCCAGGTTCGCGTAATACGCGTTGCCGAACACGGAGCCGAGCAGCGTCCGCCCGAGCATGAAAAGCCCGAAGAGTGCCGCGGCGACGATCAGGCCGAAAACTACATATAGTACGGCGGTGATTACGTCCGCCTTTTTCTGCTTCGATTTTGCCATAATCGAAGTATAGTCCAAACGGCGCTCTTTTGCAATCCGCCGCGGGCATAAATTATCTTTTCGCGGAATAACGCCCGCCTAAATTCGTTTCGCAGAAATACAGTTCGAGCGGGCCATAGGGCGATTCCGGCTCGGTATAGAGGTAGACCGGCACAGGAAAGCGGTTGTTCGGCCACGGCGCGGACTTTTGGGGGCTGGCGCGGCGCACGAATCCTTCATAATAGGAAACAAACGCAAACGGCAGCGGCGCAGATTTATGCGAAAGCTGCAGCTGCTCCACATCCGTGCGCAGGGAAAACGCATGCAGCAAATCCGCATATTCGGCGATGGTCCCCTCCGGATATAGAAACAGCCAGACCGAGGGGCCGACCGCGTCGCCGACGAACGCCGTATGCGTTTTCGAGTCGATCACCATCGAGCTGTCCTGCGTGTGCCCTGCCAGATGCGCCGTCGTGAGCGTCCGCCCGCCGAGGTCGAATTGTTCCGGCAGCGGCAGATAGTGCGTTTTGCGGAGCTGTTCGGTCAGCTGAACGCCTTCAAGCATATACTGTGCGAGTTTCGGACGCACCTCCCGCCAGCTGCGAAACAGCGAATCCCGGTCGCGGTCGAGCGTTCCGTCGAGAATTTTGCTCAGTTCGACATACGGGATATACACCGTGTCGAAAAGATAGTTGCCGCCGCTGTGATCGGTATGCACATGCGAGTTCATAACGATCAGCGGCCGTTCCGTCGCCCGGCGCACCGCCGGACGAATGTCGCTTAAGCCAAAGCCCGTGTCGATCAAAAGCGCTTTTTCGTCCCCGACGATCAGGTTCCCGCCGACGCCCATCGGGTCGACGATCCGGTAGATTCCGTTTCCCTGTTCCTTGAGTTTGTAGTTATCCGCGTCCGTTGGCCGTTCGTTCACCCGTTCAATTCCTCCAAATATGCCTTCGCCTTGCGCGCGACGACGAGTTCCTCGTTGGTTGCAACGGCAAAGATGCGCACGCTCGCGCCCTCTTTTGTCAGCTCGCAGTCGCATTCGCAGGCGGCGTTCTTTTGTTCGTCCAGCCGCACGCCCATGTATTCGAGCCCTTCCAGGCTCTTTTGCCGCACGAGCGCGCTGTTTTCGCCGATGCCGCCGGCAAAGGCGATCGCGTCCACGCCGCCCAGCGCGGCGGCATACGCGCCGATCTGCTTTTTAATCTGATAGCAATAGCTGCCGATGGCAACGCACGCGTCTTCGTTTCCGTTTTCCGCCGCCGCTTCCACGTCCCGCAGGTCGTTGGACACGCCGGACATGCCGAGCAGCCCGCTTTCGCGGTTCATCATCTGCTTCACCCGCTCGAGCGTGTAGCCGCATTCCTCCATCAGATAGACGAGGATATACGGGTCGATGTCCCCGCAGCGGTTGTTATGCATGATGCCGCATTGCAGCGAAAAGCCGAGGCTGGTGTCCACCGAGCGGCCGTTTTTCACCGCACAGAGCGAACCGCTCCCGCCGAGATGGCAGGAGATGAGCCGGATATCCCGCCTGCCCATGAGTTCCGAGACGCGATTCGTCACGTATTCGTGGGAAGCGCCGTGGAAGCCGTATCGGCGGATGGCGTATTTACGGCTGACTTCCAGCGGGATGGAATATAAATACGCTTCCGGCGGCATGCCCGCATGAAAGCCCGTTTCAAACGAGCCGACCAGCGGCGTATTTGGCAGCGCTTCGCGGAACTGCCGGATCGCCGCAAGATACGGCGGATTGTGGCTGGGCGCGACGGTGTTGAACGCCTCCATGGCGGAGAGCACCTCGCCGGTGAGCAGCTGCACGCCGGTGACGCCCTTTGCGTGCACGACCTTGAACGCCACACAGCCGATCTCGTCCGCCGAGGACAGCGCGCCCGCCGTCAGCGCGTCCAGCATCCGCCCGATGCCCGCCGCATAGTCCGGTATGGGCAGCGACTGCGTCCTGGCGGGTTTGCCCGCGTCGCGGTGCGTCCATGCGCCGCACTGCGCGCCCACGCGCTCCATCTTCCCTTCGGCCAGAACGGTTTCGCCGCCGTCAAAATTGAACAGGCGGTATTTCAGCGACGTGCTCCCAACGTTGCACACCAGCAGTTTCATGCGCCGCGCTCCCCTTTCCCGGAAAAAATCTTTCGACCAGTTTAGCACGAAACCCCCGCGCTGGCAAACCGGTTTGCCGCTTTTTTGCATTATTTTACATTTTTTTGCATAAAAAACGCACGGCGCGCGCCATGCGGACGTCCGTTCCCCTTTTCCCGCCGGGAAATGTGTATTATAATCAAGCGGGCGGTTCTCCCGTCCCCCAGTTCAAACATCAAAACGGAGGTATCCTTTCATGAGCGTTACGCAGACCCGTTTCGGAACCATGCCGGACGGCGAAGAAGTGCTTTGTTACACCATCACAAATCAATCCGGCGCGAGCGCGTCGTTCCTCACCTACGGAGCGGCCTGGCAGAGCATGCTGGTGCCCGACCGCAGCGGCAAACTGCGCGACGTCGTACTCGGCTACGACACGCTGGAGGAATACCGCACGCAAAAGGGGTATCTCGGCGCGGTCATCGGACGCGTCGCCAACCGGATTTCCAACGCGCGCTTCACGCTCAACGGAAAGGAATATCTGCTCTTTGCCAACAACAACAAGGCCTGCCTGCACGGCGGCAAAGAAGGGTTCGACAAAAAGAACTGGCGCGCGGTCGCGGACGGCGATTCTATTGTCTTTTCGCTGCTCAGCCCGGACGGGGACCAGAATTTCCCCGGCAGTCTTTCCGTCATGGTGACTTACACGCTGAGCGAAGACAACGCGCTCTCTATCCGCTATCTTGCCTCAACCGACGCGGACACGATCGTCAGCCTGACGAACCACGCGTATTTCAACCTCGCCGGGCAGGGCGAAGGCACGGTGCTCGGTCAGACGCTGATGATCGACGCGGACCGTTTCACGTGCATCGACCGGGAGATCGTCCCGACCGGCGTGATCGAGCCCGTCGAAGGCAGCCCGCTCGACTTCACCACCGCAAAGCCCATCGGGCGCGACATCGAGTCTAAACAGGAAAACATGGACGCCGCGCGCGGATACGACCACAACTTCGTGCTCAACCACAAAAACGGCGGGCTGGAGCTTGCCTGCCGCGCGGCGGACCCGCAGGGCGGCGTCGTCATGGAAACCTACACCGATCAGCCCGGCGTGCAGCTCTTTACGGCATACGATTTTGAGGGACGGCCCGGCAAGAACGGCAAAACCTACGGATTCCGCCCGTCGTTCTGCCTCGAAACGCAGCGCTTTGCGGACGCGATGGCGCACCCCGATTTCCCGAGCGTCGTTCTGCATGCGGGCGAAATCTTCGCTTCCGAAACCGTCTACCGCTTCAGCGTCGCGCGCTGACGGCGCTTACTTCATTGCCGGAGGATGCCGATCCCGGTCGGAGGACACGGGTTAAGGGCCAAAGGCCCTTAACAATCCCAGATTTTCGGAAAAACAAGGCCGCCTGAATAGGCGGCCTGTGGCCGTCAAAAAACCAGTTTTTTGACGGGGTAACCACGTTTTGCCTCTCGCCTTTGGGCTCCCGGGCGGCAAAACGCACAGGGAAACCGCCCTAAAGGGCGATCCGTTGCGCCGGATGAACCGGCGCAGCCGGAAAAAACGAGTTAAGGGCATCGGCCCTTAACAATCCCAAGGACTTTTTTGACAGACTGAGGCCGCCTTTTCGGGCGGCCTTTGATCGATACACGGTTCTTATACGATCTGGAAGAGATAAAACTTCAGGTAGTCCGTTTCCGGGACGTTCATCAGCGTCGGATGGTCGGGCGACTGCCGCCGCGCCTCGATCAGCTTGAGCGAAACGCCCGCGTCATGCGCGGCGGAAAGCAGCATCCGCTCGAACAGCTCGCCGTCCATAAAATGCGAGCACGAGCACGTGGCAAGGTACCCGCCGCGCGGCAGCAGCTTCATCGCGTTATAGTTGATCGTCTTGTAGCCGCGCTCCGCGCCGCGGATCGTCCTGCGGCTCTTTGTAAACGCCGGCGGATCAAGGATGATATAGTCGAACGCCGCGCGCTCTTCGATGAGCTGCGGCAGCAGGTCGAACACGTCCGCGCAGACAAAGTCCATCGCGTCTTCCAGCCCGTTTAGCTTCGCGTTGCCCTTTGCAAGCCCGATCGCCGCTTCGGAAACGTCCACGGCGGTCACGTGCGCCGCGCCGCCCTTCGCGGCGTTGAGCGCAAACGAACCGGTGTGCGTAAAGCAGTCCAGCACGCGCTTGCTCCGCGCGATCTTCGCCGCGGCGAGGCGGTTGTATTTCTGGTCGAGGAAAAAGCCGGTCTTCTGCCCGTTTTCCACGTCCACGGCATAGCGAATCCCGTTTTCGGTGATCTCGGTCAGCGGCGAAGGCGGCTCCGGCAGGAAGTCCGCCGTAAACCAGCCTTTTCCCAGCGGCAGACCTTCCAGCGAGCGGATGGAAACCTCGTTGCGCTCGAATATCCCGCGCACCTGCACGCCGTCCTCTTTGAGCAACTGCACAAGCAGGCGGTAGAGCGTGCCCTTGACGCGCTCAATCCCGACCGAGAGCACCTGGCTCACCAGAATGTCCCCGTAGCGGTCGATCGTCAGCCCCGGCAGCCCGTCCGCCTCGCCGAAGATCAGGCGGCAGTTTTCGCAGTCCTCGCCCATGACGGTTTTGCGGTAGTCGAGCGCATACTGCAGCCGCCGCGCATAAAACGCGTCGCCGAAGCGTTCGTTCGCGTTGTCCGAAAGCAGACGGATGCGGATCTTGCTCTGCTTGCTCAAATACCCCGTGCCGAGGTACGCGCCCTTTTCGCTGAACGCGTCCACCAGCGAGCCGTTTTCGGCGGATTCCGTGTCGCCGGTCACTTCCTCGCCGAAGATCCAGGGATGCCCCGCGCGGACGGACCGCTCCGCCTTTTTTGAGATGGTCAGGCGCAAAAACGCACGCTCCTGCTTCATATTAAAAACGCTCTCCACGCCGCCTTCGATTTGCGCGGGCTTCTTCCCGTGCGAGCGGCAAATCACGGCTCATGGTAACACGCGGCATACGCTTTGTCAAAACGGGCGCACAATCGCTTCCTTTAGGCCATCAAAAACCAGTTTTTGACGGGGCAACCGTTCTTTGCCTCTCGTGCTTCGGACTCACGGGCGGCAAAGAACACAGAGAAACCGCCCGTTCCGGGCAATCCGTTACGCCGGTTAAACCGGCGCAGCCGGAAAAGTGGGTTAAGGGCTGCGGCCCTTAACAATCCCGGAACCTTTTTTTGACAAGCTAAAAGGAAGCGCTATAAAAGCGCTTCCTGGATTGGTTCTTTGGTTTCTGCTCTTACTCGCCGGAATCCGGAGTCGTCGCGTCCGGGGTCGTCGCCGCCGGGGTCGCCGCCGCCGGGGTCGCTGCCGCCGGCGTTGTGACCGCCGGCGTTGTGACCGCCGGGGAGGGCGTGGATGTATCGCTCGGCGAAGGCGACGGCGTGATAATCACATAGGACGGCGAGGGCGTCGCGCTCGGGGTGGGCGTCGGCGTGTTGCTCGGCGAAGGCGTCGGGGTTGCGGCGGTCAGCGTCACGTATTTTGCAAACACATAGCCGTTTTTGCCCGTGGAGGTGATCTTCACCTTATACCAGCTTCCCGAAATACCCAGCAGGGTCAGCGCGGTGTTTTTGTCCAGCTTGCCGTTGCTCTTATAGCTTGTGGAAGGGCCGGTACGGAAATTGACTCCGCTTGCGTTGATATACCCCGGTGCGCCGCTCGCGGGTGCGGGCGTAGGCGTTGCCGCCGCGCCAAGGGTCACATACGTTTTATACACATATCCGCTCTTGCCGTTCGAGCTCAGCGTCACCTGATACCAGTTCCCGCTGGTGGCCGTCACCGTCAGCGCGGTGTTTTTGTCCAGCTTGCCCTGGCTGGTGTAGCGTGTGGACGGGCCGGTGCGGAAATTCACCCCGCTTGCGTTGATATAGCCTGCCGTACCGTTGGTGATCACCGGCGTCGGCGTAACGGACGTTGTGCCGATCGTCACATAGGTTTTATACACATACCCACTCTTGCCGCTCGAGCTCAGCGTCACCTGATACCAGTTCCCGCTGGTCCCCGTCACCGTCAGCGCGGTGTTTTTGTCCAGCTTGCCCTGGCTCGAATAGCTCGTTGACGGCCCGGTTCGGAAGTTCACCTGTGTTGCCTTAATATAGCCGGACGATCCGCTTGTGACAACCGGCGTGGGCGTGGCGGAAGTCGTGCCGATCGTCACATAGGTTTTGTACACATACCCGCTTTTGCCGGTGGACGTCAGCGTCGCTTTATACCAGTTGCCGTTGGTCCCCGTCACCGTCAGCGCGGTATATTTGTCCAGTTTGCCCTGGCTGGTATACCCCGTTGAAGGGCCGGTTCGGAAATTGACCTGCGCAGCGTTGATATAGCCCGCCGTGCCGCTCGCCGACGATGCGCCGGAAACCTTGCACACCACCTTGACGTACGTTGGTGAAATATACCCTTCCTGGGACGTTGCGTGCACCTTGACCTTATACCAGCCGGTCGTACCGTCCGCGGAATAGATCGTCACCCCGAGGTTGCTTTCCACAATCGCGATACTGTCGCTCTTGGAGGTGGCCTCCTTGCGCAGATGCACCTTCCCGGTCGTTACGCCGAGCGCATAGGCCGAAAGGCTGCTTGAATCGATCGAAATATATTTGCCGTAGACATACCCGGCCTTGCCGGTGGACGGCACGTCGATACGCAGCCACGAACCGGACACCTCGTAGATATTGACGGCGGTGTTGCGCGTGAGCGTGTCCACAATCGTGTTGCCCGTACCCGCACCGTTTCGCATATTCAGCGTAGCGGAGTTAACATACCCCGTCGCCAGCGCACTTTCGGCATGCGTGCGTGCAAGAGGCATTACGGCGGCCAGCAGTGCGGCGCACAGCAGCGCGCTCAGCACTTTTTGTACCTTTCGTTTCATATTCAACCCCCCTGACAGTTACGTTGCATAAACGGTGTACTAGTTGTACTAATACGCTTGAATGGTACATCCGATTCCACACTTTGTCAAGGCGATAGCCGCATCCGGCGGTCGGTTTCACAAAACGGTCACAAAGACACGGTGCTTAACAGGCCTTCATAAAACAGAAAAAGCTCCGCCGCAGGGCGGAGCAGAGGATATCCGAAAACCGGCTTCCCGGCGAGAGGAGGCGTTAACCTTTTTTCCCTGCGAGCAGCCCGATCGAACGGGGATTGTTGACAACGCGGATCGTCTCGCAGGAGCCACGGCCTTCGTGCTCGCCGTCCAGCGCCCAGGCAACCGAATCCGGCGACTGAATGGTCAGTTCGTCCGCCTGGAAGAACTCGATTACGTCCGAATCGTATTTTCCGCTCGTAACGGAATTGATGGCCGCCTGCCAGTCGAGCAGCGAGCCCGGCTCGCGGATCAGCAGCACCTCGAACATCCCGTCGTCCGTATGCACCTTGCCCGCGGGCATCTTCATGAGCCCCGGAAACGAAAAAAGGTTGCAGACCGCGCCGAAGAGATAATCCCCTTCGTGCACGCCGTCCGCCGTCGTCACCTTCATATGGATCGGTTTGATTTTCGGCAGGCTGATCACGCCGTCCAGCACATACGCGGGCGCGCCGAGCACGTTTTTCAGGCTCTGCGGCGTGGTGTAAGACGTCCATGAAAACGCGCCGAACGCCGCGATAAACGCAAAACAGCGGTCTCCGAACAGGCCGGTATCGATGCGCTTGACCGGTTCGGCGGCGATATTTTTCGCCGCCGTGAGGATATCGCCTGAAAGCCCGTGACTCATGGCGAACACGTTCGTGCTGCCCGCCGGGATATACCCCAGCGGCACGTCCGCGCCGCAGCGCACCGTTCCGGCGATCGTCTCGCTCAGCGTGCCGTCCCCGCCGACGCAGACGATCGCGTCGAACCCCGCGCCGTAGCGCTCGGCAAAGCGCGTCGCATCGCGCGCCGCGCCCGTGACCATCAGCGTCACAAAATAGCCCGCGTCCATAAAAACCCGCACGATTTCCGGTATCAGCCTAAGCGACTGTTTCCGCCCGGCGACGGGGTTGACGATCAGCATCAGTTTCTTTTCTAAAGCGATATCCTTTTGAACGTCCATCGCACCTTCACTTTCCCGGCGCACGCCGGCATGCAAGTATTCGCAGCGGGATCCACCGGCGCATGTTCCCGTTTCTGTGTTCATTATAACGCGAACACTTCAATTTGCGCTCAAATAGCGCGGAAAAGTTGCTTTCCCGCGCGTCCGGCCAAAATGCAGCGCGGCCCGCGGAACCACTCGTTCCGCGAACCGCCGTATCGTGTTCCATCGTTTTAATAAGCCGTCCTCAGCGCGTTTCTTCCGGCAAATCGTCCTCCGGCCGAACCACGCCGGCGTCTGTTTTTACCGGTTGCCGTACATCCTTTCGTAATAATCCTGATAATCGCCGCTGATGATGTTTTCCCACCAGCCCCGGTGACCGAGATACCACTCGATCGTCAGGCGGATGCCGTCGGCAAACTTTACTTCCGGCAGCCAGCCGAGTTCGCTGTGAATTTTCGCAGGATCGATCGCATAGCGCATGTCGTGCCCTTTGCGGTCGGTCACGAAGGTGATCAGCTCCTCGCTTTTGCCCAGCTCGCGGACGATGAGCCGCACGATATCGATGTTGCGCATCTCGTTATGCCCGCCGACGTTATAAACTTCCCCGGCGCGCCCCTTGTGAATAATTGCGTCGATGGCGCTGCAGTGGTCCGCTACATACAGCCAGTCGCGGACGTTCTCGCCCGTGCCGTATACGGGCAGGGATTTGTCGTGCAGCGCGTTGACGATCATCAGCGGAATCAGCTTTTCCGGGAAATGATAGGGCCCGTAGTTGTTGGAGCAGCGCGAAATCGACGCGGGCAGCTGAAACGTCCGGTAATACGCCTGCACCAGCAGATCGGCGGAGGCTTTGCTCGCCGAATAGGGGCTGGACGTATGGATCGGCGTTTCTTCCGTGAACATCAGGTCCGGCCGGTCGAGCGGCAGGTCGCCGTAGACCTCGTCCGTCGAAACCTGATGGTAGCGCTTTACTCCGTATTTGCGGCAGACGTCCATCAGCGCCTGCGTCCCCATGATGTTGGTGTTCAAAAACACCGACGGGTTCTCGATCGACCGGTCGACATGGCTTTCCGCCGCGAAATTCACGACGTAGTCCGGATGCTCTTCTTCAAACAGGCCGAACACCGTTTCCCGGTTTGTAATGTCGCCTTTGACAAAGCGGAAATTGGGACGCTCCATCGCTTTTGCAAGCGTCTCCAGATT
>Ga0116151_10004708_pt1 | contig 11929 bp, 11 predicted proteins | sample AD_UKC117_MetaG_FD_89893 | JGI IMG/M metagenome (GOLD analysis project Ga0116151, IMG submission 89893) | Active sludge microbial communities of municipal wastewater-treating anaerobic digesters from Hong Kong - AD_UKC117_MetaG | ecosystem: Engineered > Bioreactor > Anaerobic > Digestate... | reverse complement strand
GCCACCGACCGGGGTTTCATAGCCAGGGACATGCCAACGCTGGACGATTACCTGCACTACCGGATGATCGACGTGAGTTCGATCAAGGAGTTGTGCCGGCGCTGGTATCCCCGGATCTACTACGGACAGCCGGAGAAGGGCCTGGCGCACCGGGCGCTGGCCGACATCCGGGAGTCGATCCGGGAACTGAGGTACTACCGGGGCACCGCGTTCGTCCCGGCACCGGGTCCGACGACCGGCGAGATCGCCGAGGCGGCGGCCGCACTGGACCGGGACGCGGACGCCGATTCGGCCGCCGGCCCGAAGACCGGCTAGTATCGTCCCAGCCGCATCATGCGGCGATGGTGGCTGTAGTTCAGTTGGTAGAGCACCAGGTTGTGATCCTGGCTGTCGCGGGTTCGAGTCCCGTCAGCCACCCCGACACGGAAAACCGCCCCTGAGAAGTTCAGGGGCGGTTTTCTGTATTGCCGGGAGGGGGCCGGAACCCCGCCGTCCGGCCTGATTCGTTACTCGTCTGCGGCGTTGGTCGTTTCGTCACCGTTTGGCGGCGCCGGAACGCGGCGAAGGTACTCCAAGAACACGTCCACGGCCGCCGTCGCCATGGCTCCCATCGCGGGGTCGACGTTGGTTCCCCGCGGGATCTGCGCCGCAAGGTGGCTGCGGAACTGGGCCGTTATCGCTTCGCGGACATCCCAGGCGAGTTGCGCCGCTTCGGTGGCGTCTCTCAGCATGAGTTCCGCCGTCACGCGCCGCGAAGCCTCGTCGACGACCGGTTTGAGGGCTTCTGCCGCGCGGCGCTTGATCTCCTCGAGCAGGGGCCGTGCACTCTCGGGCCACTTGTCAGCCATGGGAGGAACTACCTCGCGACCCGTGCCGCCGCAGGACCCGCAGGCTTGGCGTCACCCGCGCGGGCGCGCAGGCGCTGCTTGGCCCGCGTCACCTCCGCCGATACGGACGGCGCCGACCCGGCCACGTCGGGTCGCAGGGCCGCAGCGCGGGAACGACCGGCAGGCGCCACCGTATCTACGGCCTCGGCCTCAGACTGCGTCCCGATTTCGGCGACCGGATCGGGCCGGACGGTGTCAGCCTGGGCGGGACTGACGTGCACCGGCACCCCGGCCGCGGCCGCGCGCGGGGCCGTCGACACCGAAACCTGAACCTCGGCGTTCGGCACTAGGGAGAGCCCAGGAGTCGCAGCGGCCGGAAACAGTCCTCCCAGAAGGCCCGAGAAGGTGCTGGTGATCGACTCGAGTGTCGCCGCGACGCTGCCGCCGACGACGGTCTGAATAGCCGCCAGGATGATCCCCGGAAGCTCGTTGACCACCGAGTTGAGCTCAGCGTTGAGGAAGCCCTGGAAGGCTTCCACTGCGTCGGCAAGAGTCTGCCCCACCTCGGTCAGTGGCGCGGCCAGCCCGGTGGTCACCGTCTGCACAGCGGCGGCGAGGTCTCCGGCGCTGAGCGCCGTCACTGCGCTGGTCAGCACCGTCGGTATGTCGCCCATCGCGGCGCCGATGCGGGCCGGAATGGAGTCCGATCCGACCAGCAATCCGGTCACAGCGGTGCCGAGGTAGCCGAGGACGTCTCCGGCCGCTGTCGTCAGCAGCGGCAGCGCCTGGCCGGCGACCTCGGTGAAGACGGCATTTACCAGCTGATCGGGCAGGAAGACGCTGAGCAGTCCGTCGATCGTGCCGCCGAGGCCGCCCAGGGTCTGCAGCACACCAATGATGTCGGTGGCCGGAAGACTGAATCCGGTCAGGGCGATCTCGGCGACCGCGGGAACCGGCAGCGCCGCCGGACTCAGTGGTTGCCCTGGCAATGCCGGGGTCAGGGCGATCGCGCCCGCACCGACAACGGCGGCCGTCCCGGCCGCAAAGTGCGAGCGCACTGAGATCATCGTCATTCTCCTTCTACCGGCCACCTTGTCGACGTTCAAGCTGAGAATAGCCTGAGCAACACAACTGCGTCATCCGACCGACAATCAGATGAGGAGCACGCCGTAAGGTCACGTGCGACACAGCGCGAGCATTGTCCGTTGCACCTCCCATGACCCCAGCCAAGTGAGGAACAGACACCGTGGCGGTAGCCGGGAGCATGTCCCTGGCCGATGTGACCAATGTCAGGCGACGGATCGTGCGCTCGCTGTGGCTGAGGGGGCGCCCCCCGCTTAAGGGATCGACCTCACCGGAGGAACTGCACTACCTGGCCAGCACCGCGCAGAGGACCCGCGCCAGACTCATTGGTGAAATCGGTTTCAACGCAGGGTTCTCCACCCAGGTCTTCCTGACCGCAAACCCGGCGGCGAAAGTGGTTTCCTTCGCCCTCGTCGAACACGGCTATACCAAAGTGGCCAAGGAGATCGTCGACAAGCGGTTTCCGGGCCGGCACACGCTGATAGCAGGCGACTCGACCAAGACCGTGCCCGAGTTCAGTCGGCAGAACCCAGACGTGCGCTTCGATCTGTTCTTCATCCACGGCGGGAACGACTACGAGGTTGCCAAAGCCGACATCGAGAACACGAAGGCGTTGTGCACAGAGCAGACCGCCGTCGTCATCGACGAGCTGACACCGTGGCTCAAATGGGGTGAAGGCCCAACCCGGGCGTGGACCGAGGCCATTGAGCAGGGAATCCTGCGACAGGAAGAGATCTTCCAGGACGGCAAGCCGGTGCCGGTGCCCGAACCCCCCGGCAAACGAGTCTGGGCGCTCTGCCGCTACCCCATCTGACGCAGTTCATCTAGCGCGGATCGAGGCCGTCAGGCCTTGGCGTTGCCAGCCTTCCACTGCGACCAGGGGATGTTCCAGTCCCCGAGGCCTTCGACACCGGAGAGCACCGAGCCAACGGTGCCCTGCACCTCGACCACATCACCGCGCTTGGTGTTGTTGTAGAACCACTTGGCGTTTTCCGGGCTGACGTTCAGGCAGCCGTGGCTGGTGTTGGCACTGCCCTGGGCACCCACCGACCAGGGTGCCGAGTGCACGTAGATGCCGCTGTACGACATCTGAGTGGCCCAGTCCACCTCGAGGCGATACCCGTCCGGTGAGTTGGTGGGAACGCCGTAAGTCGACGAGTCCATGATTAGGCGCTGGTAGCGGTCGCCGATGATGAAGGTGCCGTTGTTGGTGGGCGTGCTGTCCTTGCCCATCGAAATCGGCATGGTTTTGACGACTTCGCCGTTGCGCCGGATCGTCAGCATCTTGGTGTTGTCATCAGCCGTGGCGATCAACCGATCACCGATGCTGAAGCTGGAACTGAGGTTCTCCTGGCCGTAGAGGCCCTCGCCGAGGTCCACACCGTAGGTGTTGACCTTGACGGTCACCCTGGTTCCGGGCTCCCAGAAGTTCTGCGGACGCCACCGGACCTCGCTATTGCTCAGCCAGTAGAACGCGCCCTCGACCGGCGGGTCGGTGACGACGGTGATCGCCTTCTCTGCCGCGAGACGGTCGGGAATGCTTTCGTCGAAACGCACGGCGATCGGTTGGCCCACGCCGACCACAGCGCCGTCGCCGGGCGAGAGGTAGGGCATGGTCAGGTTGGCCGGCGAGTGCGACTTGAAGTTGATCGCCTCGGAGACGATGCCGCCCAGACCCAGCGATTGCGCGGTGATTGTGTAGCGCTTGTTGTAGCCCAGCGGCTCGGCCGCCGACCAGCTCAGGCCGTCCGGGCTCATCACGCCCTCGACCGCTTCGCCGTCCTGGTCGAGCATCGACACCGTCCCGAGCACCCCACCCTGCACGCTCAGGGTGATGGGCTGGTCGACCGGCACACCGACAGCGCCGTCCTCCACCGTCGCGGTGAGTTTGGGCACCAGGAGGTTGCCGTAAGGGGTTCCCTTTCCGACGAGGACCTGGGGGCCGGAGTCCCTGGACCCGCAACCGGACATACCCAGCACCAGGGCGGGAATCAGCAGAAGCAGGGCCATCAAGGGACCGAAGCGCGCACGGGCAACCGTGACGACGTGTCGCATCCTTGGCTCCAAACTCGCATCCTGGGGGCGGGATCTACGTCCCGCGTGATTGGCCCTTATTCTAGGGGCCGACCAAGACACTGCGCGACTTCCCAGCTCAGGGCCAGTGCGGAGCGGATTTCACCTCTATCCCGCTCGCCTGTTATTGTCGCTGTCACGCGCCGTTAGCTCAGTTGGTAGAGCAGCTGACTCTTAATCAGCGGGTCCGGGGTTCGAAACCCTGACGGCGCACCATCAAAACCCCGGTTGCTGGGGTTTTTTGGATCGGTGTGTCTTTCGGCTACTTCCTTCTGGGGTTTCGCGTCATGTCACTGGCTCAAGGTGAATGTGCTGTGTCCAGCGCGTCGAGTATCGGGGCGTAGTTGAATTCCCTGATGTAGTGCTCCAGCAGATCGGCCAGTGCGGGCGAGCGATCGCGAACCTGTCCGAGTGCTGCGGCAAGTTGGGTGGTCTCCGCGACGACCAGCGTTTGGGCTAGCTGGGTGCGTAGTTCTGCGGGCAGTACTGCCAGTTCGGTCGGCAGGTCGGCAGTGGGCTGGGATTGAGGTTGCTCGCTCCGGTCTTGGTAGAGGTATTCCACTCCGAGCAGATCCGCCATGCAGTCGAAGATCTCGGATTCGCGGAAGGGTTTTCGGACGAAGGCGTCGATGCCGGCGCGCATCCATTCCTCGCGCTGGTCTTCGAACACCGAGGCGGTGACGGCCGCGATCTTGACCTCGCGGCCGTCTTCGCGTTGGCGGATGCGGGTGGTGGTCTCCAGGCCGTCCATCACCGGCATGCGGCGGTCCATCCAGATCAGATGTGGCCGGAACTCCGGGAAGATTTTCAGGCACTCGGTGCCGTTCTCGGCAAAGGCCACGACGAAACCGACCTCTTCGAGCAGCCGTCCGAGCAGTTGCCGGTTGAGCGGCTCGTCTTCGACTACCAATACCCGCCATTCCGGCTGTCCAGGTGCCAGCGCCGCGACTCGCTGGGACTCGTGGGACGGGGTGAGGTCCTGCGCTTGGGCGGGCTCGACGGGGATGCTCAGCTTGAATAGTGACCCGAAGCCCGCTCGGCTGCTGACTTCGACTTCACCGCCCATCAGCTGCAGGTACTCCCGCACGATGGCCAGCCCGAGCCCGGTGCCGGGTGCGCCGACCTCCTGGAGTTGAACGAACGGCTCGAAGATCCGCTTCTGCTGGCCCTCCGGAATGCCCGCACCGCTGTCCTCGACTTCGATCACGAGTTGCAGTCGGGGGTCGGCGACGGTTTTCACGCGCAGGCTCACCCCGCCTTCGGTGGTGAACTTCAGGGCGTTGCCCAGCAGGTTGAGCATGATCTGGCGCACCTTCTGGGCATCGCAGACGACGTAGCGGGCCACCTCGTCGTCCAATTCGACCAGGAACTGCAGCCCGGCCGCCTCGACCCGGCTGCGCATCATCAGATCGACATCGTTGACCAGCGCCGGCAGGTCCACCGGCGCCATCTCCAGGAGGGGGTGACCCGACTCGATTTTTGCCATGTCGAGCACCTGGTTGATCAACCCCAGCAGATGGGTGCCGCTGCGGTTGATGATGTCCAGATTCTCCCGCTGGTCGGCCGAGAGCGTTGGATCCCGGCGCAGCAGGTCCGAAAACCCAAGAATCGAATTCAACGGGGTGCGCAGTTCATGGCTCATGGCCGCCAGGAACTCACTTTTCGCCCTATTCGCTGCCTCCGCATGCTCTTTGGCGGCCCGCAACTCATCCTGTTGCTTGCGTTCGGTGATGTCTTCACGCATGCCAACCATCCGCAGCGGTTTGCCGTCCGGCGTCCATTCGACGATCCGGCCGCGGTCGTGCACCCACACCCAGTGACCGGCCTTGTGGAACATCCGCGCCTCGACGTCGTAGTCGACCAACTCGCCGCGCGCATGTCGTTCAATATGTTCATTCAAGCCATTCAGGTCATCGGAGTTCGCCAACCGCGCCCACGTCTCGATGCTGATCGGCTCAAGTTCGGCCAGGGTGTAGCCGACGATCTCCGCCCAACGTTCGCTGAACGTGGCCTCACCGGTCTGCATGTTCCAATCCCAGAGCCCCAGGCGGGTACCGTCCATGACCAGCTGCAGGCGTTCCTGCTCAGCTGCTCGTTCTTTTTCGACTCTCACCCGCTCGCTGATGTCGACCGCGGTCGGCACCAAGCCGGAAATACTTCCGTCTTGGTCGAACTCCGGCGAGATCTGGAAATCAATCGGTGTTAATTCGTCCCCCATCTTCACGAATACGTCGTAACGAACCGTTTCGCCCTGCCGGGCGGCCTGAATCGCGTGGATCAGCTGGCTTCGAACGGCATCGTCGTAGGACCACCAGGGAGCGTCGTAAAAGTACTTCCCGATCACATCTTCGGATCGGTATGCGCCACGCGCCAATGGCGCGTTGTTGACGGCTCGAACCCTGCCGTCGACGTCGAGGATCGCGACATACGAAAACAGTCTGTCTAGAAGAGCCTTCACTAACTCGTCACGGGCGGGTTGACCGTCAATTTCCGGCCCGCGACCGGGTTCGGCGGGTTCTGCGCCACCGAGGTCATCGTCGGAGAGAACGTGGTTCTCGGCACCAGCGTTCCGTCGATTCGGTGCACCCACCAGTGCTTCAGAATCCCCAATGTCTCCGCAAGAGCCGGTTTCGAACCGACCCACCAGGTCTGAGGATTCGCCGATGTGCTCACTTTCGTCTGGGGTGTGCAATTGCGGCCAGCCTGATTCCGTTCCAAGCCGGTTACGGCCGTGATGGTGGGTAGTGGACAGTCTAGGCCGCACAGACGAAGAACTAAGCAGATTGTCCGGACCCGCCGCGATCGGGCGAACCTGCGCAGCGGCGTGCCTTCCCAACCAGCGCGCCAACGCCGGTCTTGATCGGATACCTGATTCCGTGAAGGTCCTCCTCGGGAAGGCGCGCCCGCTATCAGGCCGCCCCGCCGAGGCTCATCCACAGGTATTGATCTTCTGGAAACGGAGGAATTGTCAACTCCCGGGGAGCGGGGTGTCTCCAGGCGACCGCCCTTCCGGTTCGCCGGCCACTGTCTGAGGGCGGGGTCGGGGTGATGTCGGAGGGGCGTGTGAGGAGCTTGCCCTTGTGGAAGGCCGCGCCGGCGCGGACTAGGGCGACCAGGTGCGGGGCGTTGACGGACCGCCAGCTGGCCTGGGCGATGTCCATCAGCTTGTAGGCCATGGCCAGTCCGGCCGCACGTGATCCCGGGCCCTTGGTGACCTTGGTCCTCAAACACACTGTGACGAAGGTGCTTTCGATCGCGTTCGCCGTCATCAAGTGGATCCAATGCTCTGCCGGGTACTTGTAGAACTCCAGCAGCGCGTCCAAATCCTCGGCGATCTTGGCGACCGCCTTGGGATACTTCGCGCCGAAGTCGACCTCGAACGCCTTGACCGCGAGCTTGGCTTTGTCGATGTCCTCGGCGTTGTTGATGTCCTTGATCGCCGCCAGCGCCGACGGGTGCGCTGATTCCGGCAGGGCGGCAAGCACATTGGCCTGCTTGAGGAACTAGCACCGGGGCGGTCATGCCGCGCCGCTTGCACTCGCGCAACAGTTCAGCCCGTGACTTGGTCGATTCCGGTAGCCATCGGTGATCGCGACGAGTTCCTTGCGGCCGTCAGCGCGCACGCCGCGAACCACCAGTAGGCACTGCTTCTCTTGGTCCATGCTGACCTTGAGGTGGATGCCGTCGACCCACAGGTAACCGTAGTCGGTGCCCGACAAGTCACCGCGCCCGAGCGCGGCCCGATCTGGGGCCGAGAACCTACCTTCCCGACTTGCCTAGTCATGGGGCCGGTAGGCATCACCGGTGGAGGGGTACGGCGGTAGCACCCGCCTCAGGTTGGTCAACTCCAGGACGGTTAGAACCTGCATCGACGGCGCGACGATCCTCAAGTCGCCACCGGCTCCTCTGGCCGCCTTCAAGCCGGAGACCAAGGCACCCAACGCTGCTGAGTCGATCGAATCGACATCGGTCATATCGACGACAAGGCGACTCTTGCCGTCTGCGACCAGGTTGGAAAAGGTCGCGCGCAGCGCCGGAGCAACAGCCATGGTCAGCCTCCCCTCGGGTCGGACGACCACGCAGTCATGGGTTCCCGCACTGGTGGGAAACTCAAGCATCGGCAGATTCCTCACGGCGTAGCGCGATCACGGTCACGTCGTCGGAGGACAGTCTTCCTCGGCCGAGCTCTTCGACAGCGGAACACAATTCGGTGGGACTGCCGTACTGGCGACAGAATTCGAAGGCGTCGGACACGACGGCAGTATCCCCAAACAGGTCCAGCAGGCCATCAGAGGCGATCACCAGCATGTCGCCCGGTTGCATCGTTACCTCACGAGACGACCAGTCCGCGTCGTCGTTGATCCCCATCGGGAGGTCCTCGCTACCGAAAACCTCAACTTCGACTCCACCGGCGCGAACCAGACCCGCAATGCCGTGACCGGCATCGACGTAGACCAGTCGCCCCGAAGCCATCTCCAGGTTGGCGTGGAACAACGTGACAAAAGTGCCAGTACGCGCAAGGTCATCGCTCAACTGCTCGGCGACCGAAGCGACCTCGGTGCGCAAATCGAAGTCCCCAGCAACCCGATCGGAAGTCCGCGACGCCGCCCTGAGGGCCGACCGAACGTTGGCGGCCAGAAGTGACGCACCAAGACCCTTGCCCATCACATCCGCGACCGTGATGGTCAGTCCGCGAGTCCTGCGATAGTGGTCCCAGAAGTCGCCGCCGACAGCGTAAGCAGGTTCGAATAACGTCGCGACCGAATAGCCTGGGAGGTCTGCAAGCGGAGACGGCAACAGCTGTTGCTGAATCGAGGCCGCCCGTTGGAGTTCGTCGGAACTCTCCAGTTCGCGCTGCGCCCAGGCCGCCAATTCGGCGAACGTGGCCTTGTCCTTGGGATCGAGCCGTCGCGGCACGGTGTCGTAGATACAGAACGTTCCCACCGGATGCCCCCCGGGGCCGAACAGGGGGAAGCCCGCATAAAACCGGACGCCTCCCTCCGCGGCGATCGCCGGAAGTTCCGCGAATTCCGAATCGGCGAGATCCTCGAAGATCAGCGCGGGTTCGGCAGGCTTCTGGTATGCGCGCGCGATGGTCGCCCGGCAGACCGACTGATCCCTGGGAACATTGAAGTCGGGCTCAGAGTCCCCGCTGAATTCTTTGCACCACTGCAGATCGCGGTCAATGAGATTGATCGCCGACATCGGTACGCCGAGGGCCACTCGGGCCATCCGGGTGATATGGCCGAACCGGCCCTCAGGCGGGGTCCCGACGATGTGTAGCTGATCAAGTGACCGAAGACGCTCTTCCTCGACCTCAGGCGGCAACGCATACGGGTCCGAATGACGTTCATCCCCCGCCATAACACTCCTTCACGATCTGCGTTAACGGCAGTCGGACACCCCCCAGCATTGAACTCTAGCCGAGGACGGTCCTGAGCGGCGGAGGTCACCAACTGCTCTATTCGGAGACCGGGAAGTGCCGAGCCGGTCCGGCGACCCAGCTGCGCCAGAGTTTCTGGGGCCTCACGCCGGTGTCGGACAAGACCTTGGCGTAGCCGATATTGACAGCTGATGAGACGGCGGTAGTGACGGCGGGCATATCCACTCCGCCGGCGGTGCCCGAGCAACCCGCCGCGGCCCGACCAGTCCCGCCGCCACCGACCGTGCCTGCAGGCTGGTAGCCCGATCCGAACAACCACACCGGATTCCGCTACGGCCGAATGCCCAGCATGCGCTAGTTCGACGGAGTTCAGTGGGCTGAGAATCGCGCCCAGATGCAACGTCGACAGCCCCACCCGCAGCCGATCCTCGTAAGTCAGCAGTTCGCTCCGCGGACTCCACCGGTGGTGGTCGTTGGCAGCGGCGCCAACCAAGGTCTGCATCTGCTGTTGAATCGAGCAGCGCCCGAGGCTCTACACGCTTCCGGACACAGGCTCGAGGTCATACATCTCGAACGTTTCGATGATCTCGTTCATATCGACATGACCTTCGTGGTCATCCTGACCTTCTGCGGTGGCGAGGTAGTCATACAGGTCACTCTTCTGTTCGAAGGTCGTCCAAACGATGACGGTGTTGCGCTCGCGATCGACGCAGACTTGGCGGGCGATGAGTCCGGGAACCTTGCCTTCCATCAGTTCGCTCGGACGGCGGGCGATGGCGACGAGGTCGTCAAGGCGTCCGGGCTTCGCGGTTGAGACACTGGTGAATGTGTAGCCGGCAGTCGTCATTGTTCTCTCCCTTCAGTTGATGAATCGGTTGATCAGTTCGTGGGTTCGCTCACGGGATTGCTCAGCGGCGGCGGATACCAATCCCAACAGGAGGACGGCGTCGATGTCCGGCGGACCGTCGTAGGCGGAACCCTCGGCTGATTTCACTGCACGCAGGATGTTCGCGAACAGGTCAATGGTGCGTTGGCGGTGGGCGTGAATCCCTTCCCGTGCCTCCGGCGGCAGCACGGCCAGCAGTTCCTCGCTGGATCCATGGCCGTGCGAGGACGCGTCCACTAGTGCGTCGACGGCTCTGCGCAACTGCTCGCGCGGCTCCGGTGATTCCGATACCCAAGCACGCAAGGACTCATCAGCATCCGGCAGACCTTCCACCGACGCGCTGAGCACACTGCCGAGGTCCGGGAAGTAGCGGTAGAGGGTCTGTCGCGAGATCCCCGCCCGCTCGGCCACTGTCGACATCGTGACCTCCGCACTGCCCCTTTCCATCACGAGTTCGAGCGCGGAGCGGGCTATCGATTGACGCTGGCTTTCCTTGAACGACGCGCGGACATCGGACCACGCGTGACACTCCGTCCCGGACATGTTACATAGTGTAACGCAATTGCCGGGTTGCCTGCCAGGGATGATCGGCTTGACGCGGCCTGACCACCCCCCGTTGTTCAATCATCGAATTCCACACCCGCCACTCGGGGTGCACGGCGCATCTCTGCCCCGGGCGGCGCGCATCAACCCGCGAACAAATCCCCATCTCGCCGCCTTCTTGGCGGCCGCGGCGGCGCACTTTCGGCAGCACTGCGCCTCGTCGCCCTCCAAGGGCCAAGTGCATTCCCGACACAGGCCGCATGTCGGCGCCAGGTACTCGGTCTCCCCGCGCTCGCATTCGGCGGGGAACTCCAGATCCGCCCAGCTGCTCTGAAATCCATCGCGAAAGTCGCGGCTTCTCCGACCCACCGATTCGGGTTGAGCGGCCCACCGGCGGCGTACGCTCGTTCGGCCGCCAGACGGCCACGGCGACGCTGGTCATACCAGCCGAAATCTCGAAACATCATCCCCACCCGCCCCAGAGGGTAGGTTCCCCACCGACATTTTTGGCCGGCCATCGTGGCGGTGCGACACCGTGAAATACCAAGCTCAAAGGGCGGGTTGCCGGTCGCGGGCCTTCGTGTCGCCATCAAATGTCGGCAAACTCGCGAAAGTTGCCGAGCAATACCTTTCACAGCCTTGACATCGATATTGCCCACGTCTAGCGTTCATTGAAATTTAGCTGAGTGAACCCTTAGGGGCGGGGGTGTGATGGCGGATAACCAGGGCAGCCCGCACAGCCAACCCCCCGTCGGCCCCGAGGACGGCGCGCTGAGCATCCACAACTGCTGCCGTCTCGGGCTGCAGGCCAGCCCACCACGACCCCGGCTTCCCGCCTGGTGGCGGCGGGGCGGCTAGGTACGGATCCGGCGCACCACGATCACCACGGTGACCGCCCCCACGCCAGCCAGGGTCGCGGCCACCGCGGGTTTTTGCAGGAAGCGCAACAACGCGGTCTTGAAGTCCTCGGCGAGACGCTGCGGGTTGGCCCGCTCGGCGAGTGAGTCCACCGTCGACGCCAACTGGTCGCGCGCCGCAGCGATCTCCTGCTTGATGACCTCCGGGTCCCGGTCCGCCACTGGGTGTCCTCGCTTCCGCCCCGATAAATAGAGCCGCACTGCGGCACTACCCTAG
>Ga0116151_10004704_pt1 | contig 11935 bp, 8 predicted proteins | sample AD_UKC117_MetaG_FD_89893 | JGI IMG/M metagenome (GOLD analysis project Ga0116151, IMG submission 89893) | Active sludge microbial communities of municipal wastewater-treating anaerobic digesters from Hong Kong - AD_UKC117_MetaG | ecosystem: Engineered > Bioreactor > Anaerobic > Digestate... | reverse complement strand
TTTTGGACGAACTTTCTGATCCGCACCTACGCATGGCGGGTGATTCTAGGCAACGACGGGCCCATCAACAGTATCTTGATGGCAGTGGGCCTCATCGGTGAGCCGTTGCCCCTGCTCTTTACCCCCTTTGCTGTCATGGTGGGTTTGCTCTATGGCTACATGCCCTTTATGGTGTTGCCCCTCTACGCGGCGATTGATCGCATCGACTTCAGCCTGGTAGAAGCCGCCCAGGATCTCTATGCAAGCGGTTGGCAAGCCTTTCGCAAAGTGGTCTTCCCGCTGAGTATGCCCGGCGTGATTGCCGGTAGCATCCTCGTCTTTATTCCCAGCTTGGGTGCCTTTGTGACGCCGGACCTGCTCGGTGGGGCAAAGACTGTGATGATTGGCAACCTGATCCAAAGCCAGTTTCTCACGGCACGCGATTGGCCCTTTGGCTCGTCTTTTAGCGTGCTGTTGATGTTGGCCGTGTTGCTCGCGACCATCATCTACTTTCGGCAAGGAGGACGCACCCTATGAGTGCATCGGTAACTGCCCAAGGCGCGCTCCCACTGAATCGCCGCCCCCGCAGCCTCACGGAGCGGCTCCTCTCGGTGAATCTGTGGCTCGTCTTTTTCTTCTTTTATGCCCCGATTCTCGTGCTGGTGATCTTTAGTTTCAATAGCAGCCGTATGGTCAGTCAGTGGGAAGGGTTTAGCCTGGCCTGGTATGCCAAACTCTTTGCAAACGAAGCGATTGGGTTGGCGCTGCGCAACAGTTTACTCGTCGGCGGGATTAGCACGGTGGTCAGTACAATCATGGGAACGCTCATCGCCGTGGGGATGGAACGCTTTCGTTTCCGTGGTCAGACGGCGCTCGACAGCGTACTCTATCTGCCCATTATTATTCCCGATATCGCGATGGCCGTCATGTTGCTGCTCTTCTTTGTGCAGGCCGCCAATGTGTTGGGGGTCGTTGGCTTTCGCTTTTCTCTGGGGTTGACGACCATTATTCTTGCGCACGTGGCCTTTAACATCAGTTATGTGGCGGTGGTGGTCCGCGCCCGTTTGGCCGGCTTCGACCGCACGCTGGAAGAAGCGGCTGCCGATCTCTATGCCAACGAATGGGCGACCTTTCGCCATGTGACGTTGCCTCTGATCATGCCGGGTATTTTGGGGGGTGCGCTGTTGGCCTTTACCTTGAGCCTCGATGATTTCGTCGTCACCTTTTTCACGAGTGGCCCCGGTAGTACCACGTTGCCACTGCATATTTATTCAATGGTCAAAACGGGCATTACCCCCGAAATCAATGCGCTGAGTACGCTGATGTTGCTGGCGTCCATCGTCTTGGTGTTGACATCGCTGGTGCTGCAGCGGCGCTAGGAAATCCCGGCGCAAAACAGTCCAGCGTTGAACTCCCCGTTTTCTAACATAGCTGGACTGATGAACCGCCGAGGTGTTTCCCCCACAATGGATTAGTCTACAGTGTGTGTAGAGAGCATATTTTGTTTTATTGGGCTGGTTTAACGCAACCCACGGTGCGTGGGTTGTTCATTGTGAATAAAAAGGAGTTGCTTCCATGCAAAAGTATCTGCTAAGCACTGTGCTAATTGTCTCGCTGCTGCTCAGTGCCTGTGCCGGCACGGCGAGTGCGCCCGAGACATCCGCTGAGGAAGGTAACAGTGCAAGCGCCAGCGCCAGTGCGGTTACCAGCGAACGCTGTGGTGATCCGAGCCAACTGAGCGATTCGGTCAGCTTCTATAACTGGACGGATTACATTGATCCCGAAGTGCTCACCATGTTTGAAGAAGAGTGTGGCGTTGAAGTGGTCTACGACACCTTCTCCAGCAACGAGGATCTACTGGCCAAGTTGCAGGCGGGCGCCACCGGCTATGACCTCATCGTGCCCAGCGACTACATGGTCAGCATCATGCGTGAACTCAATATGTTGAAAGAGCTTGACCACAGTAATATCCCCAATCTGTCCAATCTCTATCCGCGTTTCACCGAAGTCCCCTATGATCCGGGCAATGTCTACAGTGCGCCCTATCAGTGGGGTACGACCGGTATTGGCTACAATTTGGAGGCGACCGGCGAGGTTCCGGATAGCTGGGATTGGATCTTTGATCCGGAGAAGGCGGCCCAATTCGACGGCAAGATCTCCTTACTCAATGACCAACGTGAAGTCATTGGTGCTGCGCTCAAATATCTGGGCCACAGCATGAACAGCGTTGATCCCGCGGAACTCGAGGAGGCCAAGCAGACGATTCTGGCGATCAAGCCCTACGTCGCCACCTTTGACAGCGATTCCTTTGGCGATATCTTGGTCAGCGGTGATGTGGTGATCGGTCACGGCTGGAGCGGCGGGTATTTCCAAGACATCTACGCCAGTGACAACGAGAATCTTGGGTATGTTATTCCCAAAGAAGGCGGCGTCATTTGGACGGATAACCTGGCGATCCCTGTGACAGCGCCCAATCCTTACACGGCAGAGGTGCTGATCAACTACCTTCTTGATCCTGAGATCGGCGCGATGATCTCCAATTTCAACTACTATGCCAGCCCAAACCAGGCTGCCGAGGAATTTATCGAAGAGGATGTGCTCAACGATCCCGGCATCTATCCGTCGGAAGAGACACTGGCCAAGATGGAATTTCTGGAGGAATTGGGGGAAGGTACCCTACTCTGGGATCGCTTGTGGACGGAGATTAAATCCGAGTAAGTACCGAGAATATATGGTTCTACTGGCTCTCATGGGAGTACCCTTCCAGGAAGAGGCAGAAATTTGTCGGTCTGCGTAGAACCGTTGTGCCTCTTCCTGGAAGGATCCATGTCAACCCCCTGAATTCCGGAAGAGCCGAATATATTTATCGCAGCAGTACGTCTCGAACCGAAAATTCGCCTGTGACTCAGCGGGAAGAGGGAAGTTTCGAGTTGGTTCTGAGCAATCTCGCAAAAGCATCGGGTCTATAGAATAAGAAGGGGCCATCCCAGGATGGCCCCTTCTTATTCTATAGACCCGTCATGAATTGAAAGATGGCGTCGTTGTTGCCTGGTAGACTTTCGTGCCCAAAGTCTGGATAGATCGCATACGACTTGGCTGCCGTGATCTTATTGTAGGCGGCAAATTGCGTTGAGGGCGGGCAGATGGTGTCCATGAGGCCAATCGCCATGTAAATTTCCCCTTGGATGCGCTTGGCCAGGTGTTGCACATCGATGTAACCCAACTGCGTAAAGATCTCCTCCTCGCGTTTGTGCTGAGGATCAAAGCGACGGAACCACTCCCGTAGCTCAGCGTAGGCATCCTTATCCTGGTCAATGTCCCAAACGCGGCGATAATCACAGAGAAACGGGAAGACCGGCGCCGCCCGCTTGATGCGTGGTTCCAGTGCCGCACACGCCAGGGTCAAGCCACCACCCTGGCTGCCACCGGTTGCGCCGACACGGGCGGCATCGACATCATCCATTGCCATCACAATCTTTGCCAATTGGGCCGTGTCGAGAAACATTTGCCGATAGTACAGTTTTTCGGGATCGTCGTCGAGACCCCGCACAATGTGACCACGCAATGTCCAGCCCTTGGTCCCCCCCGGATCTTCCGAGAGGCCACCCTGTCCCCGGCAATCCAGCGCCGCTACCGTATATCCCATCGCGACATAGCCCAGCTTATCGACCCAGTCGCCGGCGTTGCCCGAGTAGCCGTGAAATTGGAGTAGCGCTGGGTGAGGGCTGTCACTGTGCTTGGGTTGCAGCAACTTGGCGTGGATGCGCGCCCCACCGACGCCGGTGAAGTAGAGATGGCTGCACTGTGCAAAGGGTGTTTGAAAATCCGCCGGAACAATTTCAATCTGCGGATCAAGCGCATTTATCTCGGCCAGCCCACGATCCCAATAGTCATCGAAATCGGTCGGGCGAGGATTGGTGCCCTCATAAGCATGTAATTTCTCAAAGGGCATATCAAAGAGCAGTGGCATTGGGTAGACTCCTTCGCTTGGGTACTGTTAAACTTTGGTATTGAAAAGGATGTGAGTGTTTACCGGTGATCACAAAGGCAACGCGCCACCACCTTCTACACTTCATTCCCTGCAAACTTCGGCTGGCCCGCATAGATCATCAGGATCACAAAGATGATGAGATCGAGAATCAAGCACCCCATCACGGTGACCATGGTGATCTGCGGCCCTGTGTTTTCAAAAAATTGACCGATAAACCAGGGAAAGAACATGGCGCCGATACTGGCACCGGTAAAGAACCAACTGGTGATGCGTCCCGTCAGCTTCATGTGGCGACCGGCCCAGGTCAGGGTGATCGGAAAGAGGGCGCAGATCGCCAGCCCCGCGCCGCAGACGCCAATCCAGAGCACCACCGGGGATGTTGGCCAAAGCAAAATGAGGCCAACGCAGACGATTGCCAGGAGAAGCTCCCCAAGCAACAGATAGCGTGGGCGCAGGCCGGCCGCCAATGGGATCGAGAGTAAGCGGCCAAACGTGAAAGCGCCCCAAAAGCCGGAGTTGAGATAGGCCGCCTGAGCCGCCGTAAATTGCGTCTGCTCAATGGCGTAGGTATAGATCCAACCGCTGAAGCCCACCTCGGTACCCACATAGAGGAAGAGAAAGAGAATAAGCAACCCCGTCAGCCAGCGGTCGATGGCAACGGGTTCCGCTGTTGTGTCGGCATTGACGTTGCTTGGGCTTGGTAGTCGCATCAGCCACCCGGCAACAGGTATCAGCAAGAGCGCGATGATCCAATAGGCCCAGTTGATCCCACCGCTGTAGAGCACGACTTGGGCAACAATAAGCGGTGACAGGAACGCACCCAGGCCAAAGAAGAAGTGGAGGGCATTCATCGCCGGCCCCACATCCGCGTGATGGAGCCAGACGAGCAGTGTGTTGACCCCCACATCCATTGTTCCTTCAGCCAACCCGATGAGGAGGACAACGCCCACTAGGAGCCACAGCAAAGGGACATACGGCACACATGCCATCAACACAGCAATGGCAAGCACCGCGGTCGCCACAATGGGATGGCCGGACTGCCGATCATAGAGCCAACCGGCGACCGTTGCCCCACCGAGGTATCCGAGCGACCGGGCGGTAAAGAGTATACTAATTGTGCTCAGTTGAGTACTAGTATTCGCTGCCAGTCCCGGTAACGTTGGCCCTAGGGACGCGGCTACGAGCCCCAACCCCACAAACGAAATACAGTAGCCCACGGAGATGGCACGGCGCTTGCTATGAGACCCCGCTGCCACAACGGATAGGGTTGTTGAACTCATTCAGCCTCATCGACACTTTCAATGCGCTCCCCAGTGAGGGGGAGTACGGTGGCGCCGTTCCCGGCATGGGTTGTGTAGACTTCCGGCCAAATATTGGTTACCTTGGGATACTGATCGTAGATGGCATCAGCGATGGTCTGCTCGGTGCCTGGCTCTACCAGGGCAACTGTGCAACCGCCAAAGCCGGCACCGGTCAAACGGGCGCCATAGCAGCCGGGGGTGCTGCGCATGGCTTCCACCATCACATCGAGCGCCTCGCTGCTCACTTCATAGTCATCGCGCAGACTGTCATGGCTGGCATTCATCAACTGGCCCACGACCGCCAGATCGTTGCGGCGCAATGCCTCGATGGTCTGCAACACACGCTCATTCTCCGTGACCACGTGGCGACAGCGGCGATAGACAACCGGCGAGAGCAACGTCTTGTGCTCTTCCAACTGTGTACTGCTTACATCCCGCAACGCCTGAATGCCGGGCAGCACCTGTTGCAAACGGGCAACCCCTTCTTCACACTCTTTGCGGCGCTGATTGTAGGCGCTGCTAGCCAGCGATCGACTTGCCTTCGTGTTGCCAATGACGAGCGCTGCGTTCTCCGGCATCGGTGTCAGCTCGTAGTTGAGTGATCGACAGTCGATGAAGAGGGCGTGATTTTCTTTGCCGAGCATGCTGATAAATTGATCCATAATGCCACAGTTGACGCCGACAAATTGATTCTCGGCACGCTGCGCAACCTTGGCCACCTCCGGCCCGGTCAACCGATCGTTTTCGGCGGAGGCGTTGAGCAGCGCAACCGCTGTGGCAATCTCCAGCGCAGCTGAACTGCTGAGGCCGCTGGCTTTGGGAACATTGCCGCTGACAACGGCGTCGATCCCTGTCAACGTCGCACCTGCCTCCAGCAACGACCAAACCACCCCTTGCATGTAGTTGGCCCAGAGCGTCTGCTTATCATAGGCGGTCTGATCCAGGTCAAATTCAAAGAACCCATCGTACTCGACGGAGTGAATGCGCATGTGGCGATCCGGGCGTGGACGAAAGACAATTCGGACATCGCGCTTGAGCGCCACCGGCAACACAAAACCGTCATTGTAATCGGTATGTTCACCAATGAGATTTACCCGGCCTGGACCGCTGGCGACCGCGGTCGGCTGCATCCCAAAGCGCTCCTGGAAAAGGTCTATCAGGGATTGGGTACGACTATCAAGAATACTCATAGTTCCTCTGTTCGTGCTCCGCTTATCACGGTCTATTCTCTTTATTTCTGCCGGGATTGACTCGCCACAGTTGGCTGCGTTTCCTTGCCGCCCAGAATGGTGTACAGGTTTAAGTTGCCTTCTTTGCCGTCGGCGTAGAAGTGATCGAGCAAATGAAGGCCGGCAGCGGCAGCAAGATCTTTGGCTTCGGCCAGCGCCGTCTGATGGACATAGCGAATGGCGTGAACGCCCTGCTGCCAGGGCAACAGGGCATCGCCTGGCTCTATATCCTCCGCCGTTAAGCCGATAGTTTGCCATGCAATCTGCTTGCGCACAAACCGCATGCTCGACAGAAATTGCCAGTGCGAAAGGATCACGATACCACTGCCCGCAAGTTGCGCCAGGTCACAGACGAGCTGTTGCCGCAGCGTGTTGCTGGGAACATGGTGGAGCGCTGCAAAACAGACAACCAGATCAAAATTTCCCGGTGGCAACGTGGCATCGCTCCTCCATGTCGGCGCCGTAAAATCGGCCTGGTGAAAGGTCGTCTGTACCTGGGTCAGCGTGCGCGCGTGGGCGCTCGCCATCGTCAACAACTGTTCATCAGCGTCAACCCCATGATAGCTTGTGGGGATCCCCCACTCTTCGAGTAGCCAGGCAAAGCGACCATTGCCACAACCCACATCGAGAACATGAAGTGGCCGGTCGGTGCGTGGCTGGATCCATGGTCGCAATCGACGCCACCCCACCGGTAAACCGCCGCGCGTCTCATCAAACTGCGGGGCGACCGTCTGATAAAATGTACGATTCAATTGGAGTAGCCGCTCAACTGTCGCCGACCTCATCTAGTAGATCCCATACTGATTTTGTGGTACACTTACCTACTGATTCCCTGTTCCGGGCTGCTATTCCGATAGAGGCAGCTTAGCTGAAACATTTGCCAAAATGAGTATCCAATGAAACGCATTATTCCCTTAGAAGAAATTCCCAAAGACATTCTCACCAAAACTCAGGAGTGGCAGGACAAGCGCAGTGGCTACCATCCGGCTGAGCACAGCGCCGTTCTCAACGCCATTTTTAAAGAAATCGGCCAGGTCAATGAGAGCGAATGGGATATGCGCACGAGCTTAAAACGTATTTTATCCCGCTTTCCCAAGGACGGCAAGGGATTCTACTCGAAAGCGGATCTCATTGCCGGCTATCGATATTTGGTGGCCGAGGGCGATTTGGAGGCTGATCCGCTGCTCATGAAGCGCATTCGCATGAAACCCATGCGCACGCAGAGCGGTGTCGCACCGGTGACTGTCCTGACGGCTCCTGCCGGCTGCCCCGGCAAGTGCATCTTCTGCCCCGATGACTGGCGCATGCCCAAAAGCTACATCTACGACGAACCGGGGTGCCAGCGTGCCGAACGTGACGGCTTTGACCCCTTTCGCCAGACTGCTGGTCGCATTAATGCCTTCGAAAGCATTGGCCACGATGCCGACAAGGTGGAATTGCTGGTGCTCGGTGGCACGTGGAGTGCCTATGGCCGTGATTATCGCGAATGGTTTATTCAGCGCTGTTTTGATGCCATGAATGCCGCCGGCAATCCGGCCTACACTGGTTCTGCTTCTCTGGCCGATGCCCAGGAACAGAATATCCACGCCGGCCACCGCAATGTTGGCCTCGTCGTGGAGACCCGCCCCGACTGGGTAACGCCGGATGAGATCCGCCATTTGCGCAAGCTCGGTGTGACGAAAGTGCAGATCGGTGTCCAGAGTCTGGATGATGACATCCTGGCGCTCAACAAACGGGGGCATGACGTGGCGACAGTGCGGCAGGCCCTTGGTCTGTTGCGCACGGCGGGGTTCAAGCTCCATCTGCATTGGATGCCCAATCTCTATGGCGCCACACCGGCAAAAGATCGGGCAGATTTTGCCCGCTTTTTCAACGATCCGGCGATTTGCCCCGATGAGTTGAAGATCTACCCGTGTTCATTGATTGCCGACACCGAATTGTACGATCTGTGGCAGGCCGGCCAATACCAACCCTATAGCGAAAGCGAACTCGTCGATCTATTGGCCGATGTCAAGCCGACGATCCCCCCTTACACACGGGTCAATCGCCTCTTCCGCGACATTCCGGCTCATCACATTCAGGCCGGTGTCAAGCTGAGCAATTTGCGGCAGGTCGTCCATGAGGAGTTGCGCCGACGCGGGCAGGAATGTGGGTGCATCCGCTGCCACGAAGTCAAGCGCCGTACGGTGACGGCGGAGGAACTGCAACTGAAGCTCTACAGCTATGAGACCGACCTCACCCGCGAACACTTTCTACACTTTGTGACCAACGCGCAGAGCCGCCATCCGGGGCTGATTGCCGGTTTCTTGCGCTTGAGCCTCCCCTTGCAACCAGGTGTGGGTAGCCGCGCCTTTCTGGACGAAATTGCCGATAGCGCCATGATCCGTGAGGTGCATGTGTATGGGCCGGCGTTGGCCATTGGCAAAGAGAGCAGTGGTCAAGCGCAACATGTGGGCCTGGGCACGCGGCTCATCGACGAGGCCCAACGTATCAGTCGCGCGGGCGGTTTTACGCGCATGAGTGTCATCGCCGCGACCGGCACCCGCGCCTACTATGAAGCACGGGGCTTTGCACAGGGCGAACTTTACATGTCGAGGACAATTGGCTGATGGCTTCCATGACCCTAGCTGCTTGCACGCGCGAAATTATCGAACTACACGACTTCTTCCAGGCCTGGTTTACCGGAACGGTTAACGACGACGAGGCAAATTTCGAGCGCTTTGCCGGCGTCATGGATGATGCTTTCACGATTATTGGCCCCGATGGGCTCCTGACCGAGCTTGCGGGCTTGGTGGACCGTTTGCAGCGCGCCCACGCCAATTATGCCGACCTCCGAATCTGGACGGAGAATCACCGGCTGCTTCGCCAGCAAGGGGATTGGCTGCTCTGTACCTATGAAGAGTGGCAAGAGACGCCGCCTGCTACGACAGTGCGACTGAGCAGCGTGCTCTTTCAACACGATGACAGCACACCCAATGGCGTGCGTTGGTTACATGTCCATGAGACATGGTTGAATTCGTAGCAGCCAACAGAATCTAGTACCAGTGGGCGCAGAAACTGATTACTGCTGACTGATACCTGGACAGAAATAAGTGGCGCTTCTATCTGGGAAACAGCCAATGATCTGTCTACTTATTTCTGCCCAGATCTACTAGCACCCCGGCGTCATGCGGTAGAGACCACCACTCCCCGTGCCAACCCACAAAGCACCATCCGGCGCTGTCGCTAGTGCCAACAGCGGCCAGACCAACATCACCCGCTCCGCAATCACCCGCCCATCGGCAACGCGCCCCAAGCGATAGAGGCCGGGATTGCGCCCATATTGTCCAAAGAAAATCGTGCCGTAAGCCCAGGTGATCCCTGTGGGTGCCGAGGTGTTGTAGAGATCCACCACCGGTCCAATGTACCAGGGCTGTGGACTGGTCAGCGCCAGGGGGAAGCCGTAGTAGGGGGTATTTTCCTCGGGTGTACCGGGCGGTGAAGACGAGGGCAGATAGAGATTGACTTCGTCGCCGGCGCTCACGTTTTCCGGCACATTGGTGGCGCCGTTGTCGGTAAACCAGATACGACCGGCGGGATCGACGGTGATGCCATAGGGGTTGCGCACACCGCGCGCCGCCGTCTCAAAGAGCTCAATGTTGTACTCATTGATCAGCCGGCTGAGCGGGGCACGGATGATCCGTGCCGCAAAGCGATTGCCACCGGAAACCACATTCTGCGCGCCTGCCTCACCAATGCCTTCAATCGGTCCATCGGAGTAGCCGTCGCGCACGCCCCCCGCTGAAATGTAAATATAGCCATTGGTGATAGCGATGCCATTGTTGGCGTGAAAAAGTTGGCTGTTGACGGCAAAGCCGCCGGCCAGGGTACGATAGCTTCCCCCATCGGGAATCCAGCCCATCTCCCCCGCGCGATTGAGGAAAAGCGCACCGTCGGCATAGGCCATGCCCGTAATTCGGCTCGACTCGTTCATAATCTCGTTGGGCGTAAAGCGCGTGCTTGGGTCATAGACGACAATGGAGCGGCTGGGGTGGTAGGCGTCATAGAGAATATTGGTATCTTGGGGACCATCGAGCCGCGAGTCGAGGGCAATAAAGAGCCGCCCGTCCGGGGCAAAGGCCAACGCCGTGACCGCGCGCTCGTTTTGGTTGAAATGTTGATCGATGCAAAATCCACCACGCGGTGTCAACCACGGGTCACCGTCGGCCGGCGCATCGAGCCCCAGTGCATTGGCTTGTAATCCCGCTTGGGGAACCGCGGCCACAGGTGGGGCCGCCGCAGCCGGTGGCGCGGACACCTCCACGTCCGGTGCCGCGGCGAAGGCACCAGCCTCTGCGGCAGTTGTTGGCAGGGGGCGCGACGCCGTCGGTACAATGGCCAAGGACTGTAACAGCCGCTGTAATTGGGCGGCCCGAGGCTGTACGCCGCAGCTAATCGGCAAAATCAGATCGGCACTCACAACTTGCGCCGGTTCATCCAAGGGATCAGTACAGATGTCGGGGACCGGATCGATGCTTTCTTCGGCGACAGTGAGCCAGAGCGCTGTACTTTCCCCGTCACCCGTGCGACTTGCTGTGCCGGCAATTTCCGTGTTGTCAGGAGAGGGCGCTGCCGGACTGCTCGCTACCGTTGCCGCGGGGTTGGGCGCTGCTGCGTTGTTGGCTTGCTGGTCGTGGTCCACCGCTGTTGCTCTGTGTTCCGGCGCGCCACTGTCGATCCATTGGCGGATGAGCGTTTTTTCGTCCGGTTTTAACTCACCGATGAGTGGCATCTTGCCCGAGTCTACCATCTCCCAAAGGCGAGACGTTGCGCTGTCGCCAGGGATGACAACCGGCCCATTGCTACTGCCGGCCATCAGCGGATCATAGGCGGTTACTTGTAAATTCAATTGGCGCACAACCGAACTGTGGCAGGCAATACATGTGCGCTGAAAGATCGGTTGAATGTCTTCCACATAGCCCACTTGTGAGCCAGTGGCGGCAATTGCAGCGGCCGGCGCGCTGCTCTCTGCCCTTGCCGATGGCGGCTCCGCGGTCGGGACCAGTGTGGGGATCAGGGTGGCGGCAGTTGCGGTGGTCGTCGTCGCAGTTGTTGTCGTGATGGTGATTGTTTCGCTAAAAATCGCACGATTTGCGACCGTATCACTGGGTAAATTCAGGCGCGCTGTGGTGCTGATCGCGATGGTTGGCGCGCCCGTGATGGCGTCCGAAACTACACCGGTGATCGCCACGAGAGTGCCACGCGGAATGCGGCCAACGCGGCAGGCGTCAAGCGTGGGGGCTTGCCGCACATTGGTATTTTGGAGAGCAATGCCGTAGACAACCTGACCCAGATCTAAGCAGGACTCGATTTGGCTGAGTTCGGTGAAAGGCTCAATCGTCAGTTGTGGATCCCCCAGCAGGTTGGGGGATTGAAAGGGGATCGGCGGTCCTGAT
>Ga0116151_10004703_pt1 | contig 11935 bp, 14 predicted proteins | sample AD_UKC117_MetaG_FD_89893 | JGI IMG/M metagenome (GOLD analysis project Ga0116151, IMG submission 89893) | Active sludge microbial communities of municipal wastewater-treating anaerobic digesters from Hong Kong - AD_UKC117_MetaG | ecosystem: Engineered > Bioreactor > Anaerobic > Digestate... | reverse complement strand
TTCGGCACGGATGAGGAACGCGCCTGGTTCGTCCGCCTGCAGGATGTCCACGGCGTCGCCGGCAAGGCGGCGATGGCCATTCTCGATGCGCTGACACCGGCCGAACTGATGGACGCCATCGCCCTCGGCGATGCGAATGTGCTGACCCGCGCCAAGGGCGTCGGCAAGAAACTGGCCGAGCGGATCGTCGGCGAACTTGCCGGCAAGCCGCCGCCCATGGGCCGGTTCGGCAAGTTCGAGGCGGCATCCGCCGCCGGCATGGCGAGCGCGCCGGTTGCCGCCTCCACCGGCCCGCGCGGCGAAGCCATCTCCGCCCTCGTCAACCTCGGCTACTCCCAGTCCGACGCCGCCCGCGCCGTGGCGAGCGTCGCGAAAGACGCCGGTGACGATGTTGGCGGGCTGATCAAGTCCGCCCTCCGGGAGCTCGCCCAATGAGCCGCGACGGGTCCCTCTCCGATCCGAACGCCCAGGGCGGCGACGCGCTGGACCGGGCGCTCCGTCCCCAGACGTTCGACGACTATGTCGGCCAGCGCAAGGCGAAGGCGAACCTCAAAGTCTATGTCGATGCCGCGAAGGGCCGGGCGGAAGCGCTGGACCATGTGCTGCTGTTCGGCCCGCCCGGCCTCGGCAAGACGACGCTGGCGCAGATCCTCGCCCGCGAAATGGGTGTCGGCTTCCGCGCCACCTCGGGGCCGGTGATCGCCAAGGCAGGCGACCTCGCCGCGATCCTTACCAATCTTGAGCCGAACGATGTTCTGTTCATCGACGAGATCCACCGCCTGCCGCCGGTCGTCGAGGAAATCCTTTACCCGGCCATGGAGGATTACGCACTCGACATCGTGATCGGCGAGGGGCCCTCCGCGCGGTCCGTCCGGCTGGACCTTTCGCCCTTCACCCTGGTCGGCGCCACGACGCGCGCCGGCCTGCTGGCAACACCGCTGCGCGACCGGTTCGGCATTCCTGTCCGGCTCGATTTCTATGAGCCGGAAGAACTTGCCCGCATCGTCATGGCCGCCGCCCGCAAGCTGGGCGCTCCGATTACGGAAGATGGCGCTGTCGAGATCGCCTCCCGCGCCCGTGGCACGCCGCGCATCGCCTTGCGCCTCCTTCGCCGGGTGCGGGATTTTGCCCATGCCGCCGGCGGCGCGATCGACCGGGAGAGCGCGGCCGGCGCGCTGAAGCGGCTGGAGATCGACACCGACGGGCTCGACGCGCTCGACCGTCGCTACCTGCACGCCCTGGTCAATACCTATGCCGGCGGCCCCGTGGGCGTTGAGACGCTGGCCGCCGCCCTGTCAGAGGCGCGCGACGCCGTGGAAGACGTGATCGAGCCTTACCTGATGCAGAAAGGCTACGTCGCGCGCACGCCTCGCGGCCGTGTCGCGGCCCCGCTCGCCTATGAGCGCCTCGGCCTGCCCAAACCGGGCGGCGGGCAGGCGGGCCTCTTCGGAGAGAAGTGATGCGGATAGCCCGCCGCATCCGGGATCTGCCGGGTCTCGGCCCTGTCACGGAACGCCAGTTTGCGGAACTTGGCATCGGATCGGCGGACGCGCTTCTGCAACTCTCGCCTCTCGCGGCTTATTCGATGCTGAAGCACCGCTTCGGCCGGCAGGTCAGCCTCAACGCGCTCTACGCGCTCGACTGCGCATTTACGGACACGCACTGGCGGGACCAGACTGCGGAACGCCGGGCCGAGTTGAAGGCTGAAGCCGCGCAGCTCGTACGCAAGCGCTGACCCGCCTCAGGCAGCAGCGGGTTTCCGCAGCAGGAAAAAGCCGACCAGCAGCACCGCCAGCACCGAAAAACCGGCGCCCGTCAGGAATGTCGCGGACGGCCCGGCCATTTCCCACACTGCGCCGGCAACCACGCTCGCCACCAGCAACATGAGCCCCGTGCACAGATTGAAGATTCCGAAGGCCGAGGCGCGAAGGGCTTCCGGCGCCCGGTCTGCAACCAGCTTCGACAACAGGCCTTGGCTCAGCGCCATGTGCACGCCCCAGAGGGCGATGCCCGCAAAAGCACCCGCCAGCGTGTTCCAATGCGCGAGGCTGAGGTCGGCCGCGATCAACGCAAGCAGGGAAAGAATCAGCAACCGCGCCGGCGGCATCCGGTCAGACAGTGCGCCGGCCGGATAGGCGCCCAGCGAATAGACCACATTCATCACGACGAGCACCAGCGGCGCCAGCGCCAGCGCCAGGCCGGCATCGTGCGCCTTCAGCACCAGGAAAGCTTCGCTGAATCGCGCCAGCGTGAAGACAATCCCGATGGCGACAACCGTCCAGTAGGCGCCCCCCATACCGGCAAGGTCCGACAAGCGGATTGGCGCGCGGCGGCGTTCCGTCATCTCTGGCGCCTTCCGGTCTTCGACGCCCAGCAGGACGCAGAGCACGGCAATCAGCCCCGGCACCAGCGCAAACCAGAACACGGCCCGCATATTGTCCGCAAACAGCGCCATCAGGCCGATGGCCATCAGCGGCCCGATAAAGGCCCCCGCCGTATCGAGGCTCTGGCGCAGACCATACGCGCGCCCGCGAATCTCCTCCGGCGTCACATCGGCGATCAGCGCGTCCCGCGGCGCCCCGCGGATACCCTTCCCCACCCGGTCCGAGAACCGCGCGGTCAGCACCATGACCGGTGCCCCGGCCAGCGCGAACAGCGGCTTCGACAGCGTGCCGAGGCCGTAGCCAAGGAGGATCAGCGGCTTCCGGCGCCCGAACCGGTCCGACACATAGCCGGAAAACACTTTCACGATCGCCGCCGTTGCCTCGCCCACGCCCTCGACGATCCCGACATAGACCGCCCCCGCGCCGAGCGTCGCCGTCAGGAACAGTGGCAGGAGGGCATGGATCATCTCCGACGAGACATCCATGAACAGGCTGACCAGACCGAGCGCCCAGACAGTGCGGGGAATGGGCGGCAAGGGCGGACGGGAGGAAGCCATCCGCCGATACTGTCGCGTGGCGGCGGCCGCGGCAATCGCTTTGTCCCGGCGGCCGGATATCCACGACAAGACGCCGGCCCTGCGCTATTGGGAATCGCTCGCGTCCAGCCCTACAGGTGCCCCATGCCGGAGTCCGCCGTGCCCAATGACATCGCCCACGTCATCCAGATCGCCATCGCGCCTGTCTTCCTGCTGGCCGGCATCGGCGCGTTCCTGAATGTCATGACCAACCGGCTCGGGCGCGTCGTTGACCGATGGCGCACGCTGGAGCGCGAGCTTGCTGCCTGCAGCGAGGACGGCCGCCGTTGGCGCACGGCCGAACTCAGCGTGCTCGACCGCCGCATGGCACACAGCAACCGGGCGATTGCGCTGTCGACGCTTGCAGCACTGCTCGTCTGCGTCGTGATCATTTTTCTGTTCACCGGACAGTTGCTGCGCGTGTCGGTCACGCAGGCCGTCTCGGTCCTGTTCATCGCCGCGATGGGCGTGCTTGTCGCGGCGCTCCTTTCCTTCCTGCTGGAGATTCGCATTTCCAGTCGCACGCTGCGGGTGGCCGGCGAGCTGCTGAAGCCCCGCTCGTGATCCGGTCACCCCCGAAAGCACCACAGATCAGAACGTCTCGCCCACCATTTCCTCGCTCTTTGCCCACAGCGCGGCGGCATTGTCCGGGTCGAGCGCATAGGGACGGACACCGCCGGACGCCGCGTCGAACTCTTCGTCCGTCACACGCGTTGCGACATGGCAGTCCTCGCAATAGCGCCCGCCCACTTCGTCACCATCGGCCACCACAGCCGCCCAGACGGATGTCGCCGCGCCCTGCGGAACGGTCTTGAAGCGGAACGGCTGGCCGTTCGCGCCCTGCCGCGCTTCCATCCGTTTGCGGATTTCGTCGAGGGCTTCGGCCGTCATGTAACGCGAGAGTTCGGTCTGGATGCCGCCAGGATGGACGGCCGCCGCCCGCACGCCGCGCCATTTGTGCCGGCGGTCGAACTCCACCGCGAACAGCACGTTCGCCGTCTTCGACCGGCCATAGGCGCCGAATGGCGTGTAGTCTGTCGTCTCGAAATTCGGGTCTTCGAGATTGACGTCGGAGAATCGGTGGCCGGACGAGGCCAGCATCACCACCCGTCCGCCATCCTTTATCAGCGGCTCGATGCGGTTGATGAAGGCGAAGTGGCCGAGATGGTTGGTACCGAACTGCATTTCGAACCCGTCGGCGGTCTTCATCGGCGGGGTCGCCATCACGCCGGCATTGGCGATGACAATGTCGAACTTGCGGCCATCGGCGAGCAGCTGATCAGATGCCTCACGCACGCTGGCAAGCGAAGCGAGGTCGAGTTCGACGAGGTCAATGTCTGCGCCGACCTCCTTGAGGGCGGCACGGGCCTTGTCGAGATCGCGCGCCGCACCGGTCACCTCGGCGCCGTGAGACGAGAGGGCGCGGGCCGTCTCGACACCAAGGCCAGCAGAGACACCGGTGATCAGCACGCGCTTGCCGGCAAGTTCGATGCCGGCGAGCACGTCTTCAGTTGTGGAGGTTTCTCCGAACATGGCTTTCTCCTGGGGACTGGAATTGTGGAGTTGGGGGTCTGGATCGGGGCGCTCGCATGAGTTAAGTGATAGGGCGCCTCCGCTTTCATATACGGAGGATGCCTCCGTTTTACAAGGGAGAGATTTTCCTGTGGCTGAAGCGCCGTCGAAAGCAAGGCGCCCGCGCGCCGACGCGGAGCGCAATCGCCAGCGCCTTCTGGACGCGGCCCGGTCGGTATTTGCACGCGATGGCGCCGCAGCCAGTCTCGAGGAAATCGCGCGGACGGCCGGGGTCGGCATCGGCACGCTCTACCGCCATTTCCCGCAGCGGGACGATCTGATCGAAGCGGTCTACCGCCAGGCCATCGGCCAGTTGGGTGAGGCGGCGGATCGTCTCTCCGAATCGGAAGCGCCGGTCGACGCCATCCGCGAGTGGCTGCTTCTCTTCATCGATTACATGGCAACCAAGCGGCTGATGGCGGAAGCGCTCAATTCACTCGATGGCGGGGCGAGCCGCGTCTATGCAGGCTCGGGCGATATCATGCGCGAGGCGCTCGGCCGTCTCGTCCGCCGGGCCGAAGCGGCCGGCAACATCCGCCCGGTTGCAGACCCTTTCGACCTGCTGCGCGCCGTCGCCGGCATCCATTATGTTTCGCCCGGCGAGGATTGGGAACCGGGCGCCCGCGCCATGGTCGACATCCTGATCGCGGGTCTTCGCCCCGGCTGAGACGCCCGCATTCACCTGATTTCAACGCTAGCGGCGGCACATTCGGCGGATAGCAGACCGCGCCCGTATCGAAGCCTTCCTGGAAATGATGTCGGCCGAGCGCGGCGCAGCGGCCAATACACTCGACGCTTATGCCCGCGACCTGATGGATGCCTCCGAATTCTGCGGCGGGCGCCTTGCCGACGCGAGCGGGCGCGACCTCTCCGGCTGGCTCGCGGATCTTTCCGCCCGTGGCCTCGCCCCGTCATCGCAGGCGCGCAAGCTGTCGGCTGTCCGGCGCTTTTTCCGCTTCCTGTTCGAGGAAGGCGACCGCAAGGACGACCCGACGTCGAAACTGGACGGGCCAAAGCCCGCCCGCGACGTGCCGGATGTCCTCTCGCGCGACGAAATGAAGGGCCTGATCGAGGCCTGCGCCGATGATTTGCGCCTGAAGGCCCTCGTCGAGCTGCTTTACGGCGCGGGCCTGCGTGCCTCGGAACTGGTGTCCCTGACGCTGGGCAGCTTGCCGCGCCGCAAAGGCAGCCGCTGGGTGACCCGCGATATCATCATCCGCGGCAAGGGTGGCAAGGAACGGCTCTGCCCGCTCGGCAAGCCGGCGCTGGCGGCACTGTCCGACTGGCTCGCCGTGCGCGAGGAACACCTGCCGGAAGGCAGTCTCGCCCGCGGCCGCGCGGAAAATTTCGTCTTTCCCTCCCGCGGCAAGGCCGGCCACCTGACGCGCCGGCGCCTTGGCCAGTTGCTGGAAGACCTCGCGGGAACGGCCGGCATCCGGCCGGACCGCGTCCATCCCCACGCCCTGCGCCATGCCTATGCGACGCATCTCCTGATGGGCGGCGCCGACCTCCGCAGCGTGCAGACCCTTCTCGGCCATGCGGACATCGCCACGACCCAGATCTATACGCACGTCCTGACGGATGAACTGGCCGAGCTCCTGGAAACGGCGCACCCGCTGGCGCGTCGCAGCTGAAACCCCCTTGCCGTATGGCGTCCGGGCATCGATATTGCGCCCCGTGCCGGCCCGGCCGGATAAGATGACTGGAAGCTCCGATGAATCGCGTTTTCAAAGCCCTCGTCCCGACGATCCTGCTGACCGAAATCGCCGCCCTCACTTTCATGACGGCGACCTGGGCGATCCTTGCGGAGCTCCACTTCCCGAATTCGGTTATATTCGGTGGCGAAGCCGTCACGCTGGTGGGCATCGTGATCATCGGAATCACCATTTTCCGACGCGCCTACTGGGCCGAAGGGCGGATTGCCGCGGAAGACGCATCGGCAGGCTGACCGCGGCCACGGCCCGGCTCCTGCGCCAAAACGGCGTTTGACGCGCTGCAGCATTGGCCCTAACCCTTCCTGCAAATTGTTGCAGGGACGGGAACATGTCGCAGAAAACGCCACGGAATTTCTTCAAGCCGCTCGCCATCGGCGCGCCCGAGCCGATGCGGGACCTGCCCGTGAAGCTCGAGCGGATGATCCATTTCGTGCCGCCGCATCTCGATAAAGTGCGCGCCAAGGTGCCGGACATGGCGCCGGGCGTCGACGTGATCCTCGCCAACCTTGAAGACGCGATCCCGGCCGATGCCAAGGATGCCGCCCGCGCCGGCGCGGTGGAAATGGCGAAGATGTATGACTGGCAGGGCAAGGGCACAGGCTTCTGGAGCCGCGTGAACTGTCTCAACTCCCCCTGGTTCCAGGAGGACGTCTCGCAGCTCGTCCTGAACGCCGGCCACCAGCTGGACGTGATCATGCTGCCCAAAGTCGAAGGCCCATGGGACATCCATTTCGCCGACCAGTATGTCGCCCAGCTTGAGGCGAAAGCCGGCCTCACCCGCCCGATCCTCTTCCACGCCATCCTCGAAACCGCCGAAGGCATGGCCCGTGTCGAAGACATCGCGCTCGCCTCCCCGCGCATGCAGGGCATCAGCCTCGGCCCGGCGGACCTTGCCGCGAACCGCAAGATGAAAACCACCCGTGTCGGCGGCGGCCACCCCTTCTATCGCGTCATCGACGACCCGACCGAAGACGGCAGCCCGCGCGCCAGCGCCCAGCAGGACCCGTGGCACTATACCATCGCCCGCATGGTCGATGCTTGCCGCATGGCCGGCATCAATGCCTTCTACGGCCCGTTCGGCGACATTGCGGACCTCGACGCCTGCGAACAGCAATTCCGCAACGCCTTCCTGCTCGGCTGCGCCGGCACCTGGAGCCTGCATCCCAGCCAGATCGCAATCGCCAAGCGCGTCTTCAGCCCCGATCCGGACGAAGTGAAATTCGCCCGCAAGATCCTCGCCGCCATGCCGGACGGCACGGGCGTCGCCATGATCGACGGCAAGATGCAGGACGACGCCACCTGGAAACAGGCCAAGGTGATCTCCGATCTTGCTGACCTCGTCGCCGCGAAAGACCCGGACCTCGCCGCCGCCTACGAGGCTTAATCAGGCCCTTTTCCTGCCCCGGCGCCGTGCTAGGTTCCCATCAGCCCTCGCAGGCTGAGGAGACCAGATCATGCGCACAGCGCTGCTTTCCCTTGCCCTGGCCGCATGCCTCGCCGCCTGCGGCCTTGCGCCTGCGCCCGAAACCGGAGGACCCGACATGGCGGCTGATTTCGACAAGCCCGTCGCGCCCGCCTCGTTCGAGGATGCCGAAAAGGCAAAGACCGATGCGGCCCGCGCGGGCGAGAATACCTATGCCTCGACGTGCGGTGCGCTCCGCACCAAGCTCGATGCGACGCCGCTGCCCGAGAGAATGCAGGGCCGCGTGAACGAGAGCGATGTCGCCAAGCTCGGCGGCCCGAAATACCCGCCCATCGCCTCGGCCGGCGCAGTCTCGTTGCCGGCAGACCTTGCCGGACTTCGCAAGAGCGCCGTCTGCGACCTCGTCTTCGATATCGATGAAAACGGCGTGCCGCTCGCGCCGGAGGTGCGCTGTTCCGACCCCGCCTTCGAGGCCCACGCGCTTGCCACACTCGCGGAAATCCGCTTCGAACCTTATGTCTGGAACGGCAGGGCCCTGCCCGTATCCGGCGTCCTCATGCCCATGGAGTTCTGTGTCAGTGACTAAGCACCTTGTTCCCGTCAAAGGATATGAGCCGAACCTGCAGCGCTGGTTCGACTGGATGGATGGCGACCATTCGCCCGAAGGTCTCGCCGGCCAGCTTGCCGAGGATGTCGTCTTCCGCAGCCCCGTCGTGCACTCGCCGCAGGAAGGCAAGCCGATCACGCTTGCCTACCTCACGGCGGCCGGCCAGACGCTGGGCGGCGACACGTTCCGCTACACCCGCGTCTTCGATTGCGGCGACAAGGCCGTGCTCGAATTCGAATGCGAGATGGATGGCATCCACGTCAACGGCGTCGACATGATCGAATGGAATGAAGACGGCAAGATCCGGGACTTCAAGGTGATGGTCCGTCCCCTGAAGGCCATCCAGACGGTGCATGCCGCCATGGGCGCGATGCTGGCGAAAATGAAGGCCGGCGCGTGATCCCTCCCACATTGACGACCGAGCGTCTTGTCCTGCGTCCGGCGCAGGAGAGCGATTTCACGCCTGCGGCCGCGGCTTGGGGCGACGAGGAAGTCGTCCGCTTCATCGGCGGCGCAACACGGCCGCCGCAGGATGTCTGGTTCGCCATCGCACGCGGCCGCGGCATGTGGGACCTCAAGGGTTACGGCTACTGGACCGTCGTCGATCGCGCGAGCGGGGACTGGCTCGGCGAAGCAGGTTTTGCGGATTTCCGGCGCGGCATGACACCCGACATCTCGCAATGGCCGGAATCCGGCTGGGCTTTCGCCAAGGCCGCCTGGGGCCGGGGCATTGCCAGCGAGGCCGTCGGCGCGATGCACGCATGGCTCGACGGGAACCGCCCCGGCAAGGCCGTCTGCATCATCGATGACGGCAATCTTGCCTCGCGGCGCGTTGCGGAAAAGTGCGGGTACGAATTCTGGCAACAGTCGGAATTGCGGGGCAAGCCGATCAATATCTACCACCGGCCTATCTGACTCCGCATAGGCACGCGCCGTGCCTAACCCGCCTTGCGCTGTCCCGCGGGGCGGGCTTCCCATTTGTGCAGCAGGGTCATGAAGGCATCGTGCGGCAGGCCGGGCGAATAGAGGAAGCCCTGCGCCATGGTGCAGCCACGGCGCGAGAGGAACTCCGCCTGGCGCTCCGTCTCCACGCCTTCCGCGACAGTCTTCAGGCCGAGCGTTTCTGCCATGGCGAGGATCATCTCGACAATCGCCGGCGCTTGGCGGTCGGACTCGAGCGCCATCACGAACTGCCGGTCGATCTTGAACACGTCGAACGGCAGCTGCGTCAGCATCGACAGGTTGGAGTGGCCGGTGCCGAAATCGTCGATCGCAAGCTTGGTGCCGAGCGCGCGCAGCGGCCGCATCACGCGGGCGACCTTGGACGGATCCGACACCGCCATGCTCTCCGTGATTTCCAGTTCCAGCCGGTCCGGTGGCAGGCCCGTGCGCTTGAGCACGTCGAGGACAAGCTCGGTCACGTCGACGCTGACAAACTGGCGCGGCGACACGTTGACCGCGACGGATACATCGAACCCTTCGCGCATCCAGATGACCGCCGACTTGCAGGCCGATTCCAGGATCTGCTCGCCGATCTGGTTGACGAGGCCCGTTTCCTCCGCAAGCGGAATAAATGCCGCCGGTGAGATCACCTTGCCGTTTGCACGCTGCCAGCGGGCGAGCGCTTCGGCGCCGACGATCTGGCCGGTGGCGAAGTCCACCTTCGGCTGGAACACCGCCCGGAACTCGCGATTGTTGACGGCTTCACGCAGCTCCGCTTCCAGCATGTACTTCCCGCGTGCCACGCGGTTGAGGCGCGGCGAGAAATAGCGGAAGCCCGAAGCCGACTCGCCCCGCACCTGGCGGAGGGCCAGCTCGGCGTGGCGGAACAGTTTGGGACCGGAATCCGCATCTTCCGGCGCCATCACGATGCCGCCCGACATGCCCAGCGTCACGACCTGCGTGCTGATCTCGAAAGGATGCGAGAAGGCGATCCGGATGGCGCGCGCGATGCTCGAGACGTTCTCGCGCGAGATGGCATTCGGCAGGAAGATGCCGAACTGGTCCGAATGCAGCGCTGCAATGATGGCACCCTGCACGCTGGACGAAACAGGAGCTTCGAGTCGAGCAAGCGCTTCGGTGAGACGCGCGCCGGCCGCCCGCAGGAGGGCTTCCGTCAGGTGGCTGCCAAGGCGTTCGGAGGCCCGGGTGAACTGGTCGAGATCCAGCAGGAAGAAAGCGGCCGGCTGCTCGAACGTGGCCTTCGGCAGGCGCGCCGTGATTTCGGCTTCCATGGCGATGAGGTTGGGCAGGCCGGTGCGCGCGTCGACATAGGCAATGCGGCGCAGTTCCTCGTTTTCCTTGCGCAGGCGGCGCACGGTGCGCGTCACCGCGATACGCAGGCGGCGCAGTTCCGACAACCAGACCGTTTCCATCCCTTTCGGCGAAATCGTCTCGGCGTCTTCCAGATAGGCCATGAAGCGGTTGATTATCCGCTGGAACGCCTTGGTCATCAGGAACGTGCCAAGGCCGGCAATCACCACGGTCACGGCGCTCAGCGCCGCCATCACCGGCCACGGAATCCACAGGTCTCGCCAATGCGCGGCCCCCGAGGAGACCCGGTATAGCTGCGCGAGCGCAGTCATGCCGACGTACAGCATGGCCGCCAGCAATCCGCCAAATGCCCCGGCAAAGGTGGGCAGCGTCATCGTGCCGAGAATCCGGCGGATGAAGGACGGCTTGCGCAAAGTAACCTCGATTCTCGTGTGTTTCTGCACGAAATCCCGCGGAAACATCCGGCAATATGTTTAGAAATCAGTGAACAAACTGCGCTAGCTGTAACCGTCGCTACACACTATATGGGCTGCCATGAGCCAGAAACGCACCGCCACCGTCACCCGCAAGACAAAGGAAACGGACATCGCTGTGACCGTTAACCTCGACGGCACCGGCAAGTCCGATGTCCAGACCGGGATCGGCTTCTTCGACCACATGCTGGAAAGCTTCTCCAAACATTCGGCCATCGACCTCACCGTGCGGTGCAAGGGCGACCTTCACATCGACATGCACCACAGCGTCGAGGACACGGGCATCGTGCTCGGGCAGGCGATCATGGAAGCGCTGGGCGATTTCGCCGGCATCACCCGTTTCGGCCACGCCTATATCCCGATGGACGAGACGCTGAGCCGTGCCAGCATCGATCTCTGCAAGCGGCCATATCTGGTGTGGAGAGTACAGTTCACGCGCGACAAGATCGGCGAAATGGACACCGAGCTCTTCAAGGAGTTCTTCCACGCCCTCGCCGGCAATGGCGGCATGTGCCTGCATATCGAGAACCTCTACGGCGAGAACTGCCACCACATTGCCGAGAGCTGCTTCAAGGCCACGGCCCGCGCCCTTCGCACGGCGGTCACGGTCGATCCGCGCCTTGGCGGCAAGCCTGCGAGCACCAAGGGCAGCCTCTAAGCCCATTTCCGCCCCCCGGAAGGGCGGAGCCTTCCTCATGAACTGGCCGGTTGACCGACCCTTCGCCGGAAGCGAACCTGCGCGCAACAGGGGCGCGCCGGCGGGCTTAGATGTGCAGCCGGCGCTCCGCTTTGCGGCGGCATGCAGGATGAGGGACACGCACATGATCAGATCGATACTGGTATCCGCGGTGGCGGGAATGACACTGGCGGCATGCGCGCTCGCCCCGCACGAGGCGGACGATGCCTCCCCCA
>Ga0116151_10004700_pt1 | contig 11940 bp, 10 predicted proteins | sample AD_UKC117_MetaG_FD_89893 | JGI IMG/M metagenome (GOLD analysis project Ga0116151, IMG submission 89893) | Active sludge microbial communities of municipal wastewater-treating anaerobic digesters from Hong Kong - AD_UKC117_MetaG | ecosystem: Engineered > Bioreactor > Anaerobic > Digestate... | reverse complement strand
TATGCCAGAAGTGGATGGCATTCGTGCTGCCGGTGAAATTCAAGCTCTTGGTCTTGCTGTACAAATCATTATGTTATCCATGCACCATAGCAGTGCGCTGGTTCAACAAGCGCGCAAAAATGGCGCTGCCGGCTACGTGATTAAACAGCAGGCCAATAACGAATTAATTCCCGCCATCCGCGCCGCCCACAAGGGCGAGTTGACGCTTTAAAGAGTAAAAGCCTGTGCTTGCCAGGAGGCGTCCGCCTTTTTCAGGGTTGGACCCTGCTGTTTCTGGAAGTGGAACTGTGCTGCGTCTATAACCAGAACGGAAATCCGTGCAGCGAGCGGTGTGTTTGCTGCGATCCGCTTCGACCTCCCCTTTATCACTGTTTTTGCCGCGACTAGGGTTTCTCCTGATTAGAAAGTAGGTTCATTCCCCATACGGGCAACGGCCGTTTTCCTCCATACTGGATGGATGAGTGAAGGCTGCCATGTTCGGCTGCCCAACCCAACTGAGGTGTATATGATGATGAAAAAATTGGTAATTGGCCTGTTGCTAGGCGTGAGCGTGCTGCTGGCAGGCTGCACCGGAGACAATGCGGCAACGGCCGTGCAGTACCTGGACGCCCTCAACCAGCGCGATCTAGAAACCGCGCAGAGCCTGGTTTGTGATGCCCGCCAGGACGACGTCGCCATGGGTCTGACAACAGTAGACGATCCGACAGTGGAACCATTTGCTTTCAAGAACGTTTCCTGCACGTCGCAAGGCAGCGGCGTACTGTGCCGCTTTGTGGTAGATCAACGCGCAGAAGACCAAGCCTTTACGGACGTAGAGAATTCGCGCGAAGTGGTCTTTCATTTCGAGGACGGCAAAGTCTGCGGCTTCGATGAAGAAGTAGCCCAGTAACCAGTCTGGCAGCGGCCCAATCAGGTTGTTATGAATTTTCAAACAGTCCGCGATCTGGTAGTGCAAACGTTCAAAGAGTGGCAAGAAGACAAAGCTTCGCGTCTGGCGGCCGCGCTTTCCTATTACACCATTTTCTCCCTCCCTCCCCTGCTCATTATCAGTCTGGCTATTGTGGGCCGGTTTTATGATCGGCAGGCGGCGCAGGACCAGCTTCTCGCGCAGGTAAGCGGCCTGGTAGGCGAAACCGGCCAAGAAGCTATCAGCCAGATATTGGATAATGCCGCCGATCCGACACTGAGCAGCATTGCGGCCATTATCAGCATTGTCATTCTTGTTTTCAGTGCATCGGGAGTGTTTACCGAGCTTCAGGGAGCCATGAACACCATCTGGGAAGTAGAACCAAAGCCGGGCCGAGGCATTCTGGGCACGATTAAAGATCGCTTTTTTTCGTTCACCATGGTGCTGGTGGTGGGCTTTTTGCTGCTTGTTTCCCTGATTTTAAGCACGGCGCTGGCAGCTGTTGGTGAGATGCTGTCTGGACTGGCCCCGGATTCTGTGCTCCTGCTGCAGATTGTCAACTTTGTGATCTCGTTCGCGGTGGTGATGCTGCTGTTTGCCCTCATCTTTAAGGTAATTCCCGACGTGAAGATTAGTTGGGGGGATGTGTGGCTGGGGGCAGCGGTAACGGCCGTTCTCTTCAACATGGCAAGTGGGCGATTGGTTTTTACCTGGGACAAAGCGCGCCCGCTTCCGCTTACGGGGCGGCGGGTTCATTAATTGTGCTGCTGCTGTGGGTTTACTACTCAGCTCAAATCATGTTTCTGGGGGCGGAATTCACCCAGGTATACGCCAACCGCTTCGGTGACCCGATTGTGGCCGATGAAGACGCGCAGAAAGTTGAGTGATGGGTAGTAGAGCGGGATCGGGGGAGGATTATACGGCCGTTCCGCCCGACCAATCCGTTTGCTCCACTGTTCGCTCCTCGATAAAACGCGGCAGCCAGTCCAGCGAACGACCCACCTCATTTTCCAGACGGTGCGCCGTATCAAAAAAGGCCTCACGAAACTCCACCAGTCTTTCTTGCACGCGCACTTCCCCTTCTCGGCGCTCTTTGTCGTTTCCTTCGGCCATAGCCAGCACACGCACTTTCATGTGGTGCAGCCGTTCTTGCAGGGCGGCCAACTCGTTCTGATAGACTGTTTTGGCATCGCCGCTTAAAGACTCCACCACCTCTATCAATTGATCCAGCCCTTCCTGCCACTGGTCCAGGCGGCTTTTTAGCGCTTGCAGTCCCGCATCCATCTGACCTTCTAACTCGTTAGACATGATAATCTCCCTTTGTGGCCGAAAAACCGGCTACAGTTTCTCTTCTCCCTGTTTCACAACGCGCAATATCAGCAGCACCACCACCGTGGCGCCAATCGCTAACACAAATTGACCCAGGGCCACAGCGATGCCCACAGCGCCCACCAAAAGCAGCGTAGCGGCCGTCGTCAGGCCCTCGATTTGATCTTTACCCCGATGGCGGATAATCGTCCCGGCCCCCAGAAACGTGATGCCGGTGATCACGGCCTCGATCATGCGGATGGGGTCGGCGCGGATTAAAGACTCTTCGATGCTCATTTGCATCACCAGCACTTCGCCCAGGCCAGTGAGCAGAGCAGCGGAACCGGCGACGATCATATGGGTACGCAGGCCAGCGGGTTTGTTGGCGGCTTCTCGTTCAAAGCCGATGATGCCGCCCAAAATCAAAGCCAGCAGCATCTCCCCCAGTATTTTTAGTTGCAGCATTATGTCCATGTTGCTTTCCAGTCTGTGTCTAATCGCTCTACAAATGCCCCCGCTGTACACGGCGTCACCTTCCGGCGGCGGCCAGAACAGTGGCATGATAACATGGCAAACGGCCGTTGGGGGCAGGTTTGTACCACAAACGTACCTTCTCTATATCCAGATACACAGTTCCTCCCTCTCCGGCATTCCCATCGGGCTAAGTGCTGGATCAAACTTCGTGTATAATTGGGGTGCGTATAGTCTGACATGGTAAGTGTGTTCGTTTACATGGTTGGTATCCTGCGAGGGGAAACGGCCGTTTACATCCCATCTCTGCCCAACCGGGAACCAGCTGCCCACCCCTCAAAACCAACCACTGCGCCTCCCATTCGTCACTCTCTGCTGTCAAGCGTCACATCGGCTCCACCAGTTCACCCTGGCAGGCTTTTGTTTTCATCCCGAATGAACGCGGCTTCTGAGGTGCTTTCTGAACGCAGACGGAAAACCCGGGGAAACTCGGACTTAAGCGACATGGACGAAAGAGCAGCAAGGGCAAACAACATATGCTTCCAGCCAATAGATTTCTAGACCAGAAGAGTATCGGGAAATAAACGGCCGTTACCAGGCAAAAGGTCAGACCAGGCAGCGGGGAAGTGCTTAGGGAGTAACGTAATGAGCGAAGAAGAGGGAGCTGCAGAAGACGCAGTACACCAGCAAAAGAATACCCCAACCGACCCCACGTCCGCCTGGGTGGCTGCCCTATCGCCCGAAGAGCTAAGGCAGGCGCTCTCTGACCTGCACAAACGGCACCTTGCTCTAGAAGCGCAGAACAAAGAACTGCGACAGGCGCAGGCCGCACTGGAAGCATCCCAGGCACGCTACGTTTCACTTTACGAACAGGCTCCGGTAGGGTATGCCACGTTGAATGAGCAGGGCATCATTCTGGAAGCGAACCATACCTTTGCCGCTTTGTTGGGCGTGGCGAAAGAGAATCTGGCCGCACGGCCGTTTGCCCAGTTTATCCACCCGGCGCACCACAACATCTTCCACGGTCAACTACAGCAGATCTTTGCCGACGGCACGCCCCGAAACAGCGAGCTGCAACTGAAACGCGCCGCAGATGATTTCTTCTGGGTGCAGTTGGAAGCCACCGCCGCCCAGGAGACAGACGGCACGCCCGTATGCCGCATCACCATCAGCGACGTCACCGCCCGCAAGCGGGCCGAACAAGCCGCCCAGCGCAGCGAAAACCGCTTCCGCGCCCTGATCGAAAACGCCCCGGATGCCATCAACCTGATCAACGCGGAGGGCCGCCTGACCTATGCCAGCCCATCGGCCCTACGCTTATTGGGTTACACGCTCGAAGAAGCTCTGGGAGCCAATATGGCCGACTATGTACATCCGGAGGATTTAACGGCCGTTTTCCCCCTGCTTGTCGATCTAGTGCAACACCCCGGCAAAGTAGTCACCACAAGATATCGTTTTCGGCACCGTAACGGGAGCTGGCGCTGGTTGGAAAGCACCATCTCCAACCTGCTCACCGAACCCGGCGTCGAAAGCATCCTCTTCAACTTCCGCGACATCACCGAACGCAGTCAGGCAGAAGAAGCGCTGCGCGAAAGCGAAGAAAAGCTGCGCCTCTTGTTCGAGATATTGCCGGTGGGCGTTTCCATTCTGAACAATGACCGCAAATTAGTCTACATGAACCCGGCATTGGCAAGCATTTTGGAGATTTCCGAGGAAGATTTGCGGCAAGGAGATTACCGGCAGCGAAAGTATGTAGGAGCCAGCGGCGAGCCAATGCGAGGGCGCGACTTTGCCAGCAACCGGGCGATTGAAGAACAGCAGACCGTCTGGCACGTCGAAACGGGTGTTGTGAAGAACAACGGCCGTATCATCTGGACTGATGTCAGCGCCGTACCTGTTTCCTTCTCCGATTGGAAAGTCGTCGTGGTGACAACAAACATCACCGAGCGCAAGCAGGGAGAAGAAGCGCTGCGCGAAAGCCATCGCCACCTGGAAAAGGCGCTTGAGGATCTGCGGCAGGCCCAGGCGCAACTGGTGCAGCAGGAGCGTCTGGCAGCCGTCGGGCAGCTTGCGGCCGGCATCGCCCACGATTTCAACAACATCCTGGCCGTCATCACCCTTTACGTAGAAATGAGCCTGCGCACCCCCGACCTACCGGCGGACCTGAGCAAGCGCCTCAAAACCATCGGCCACCAGGCGCGGCGCGCTGCCCATCTGGTGCAGCAAATCCTCGATTTCGGCCGTCGCGCTGTACTCCAGTCGCATTCACTGGATCTGGGCGCCTTTCTGGAGGAGCAGGTGGAACTGTGGCAGCGCACCATACCGGAATCCATCAGAATTCGCTTCCGCAACGAGGCGAACGGCCGTCAGATCAACGCCGATCCCACACGCATCCAGCAAATGCTCACCAACCTTGTCCTCAACGCCCGCGATGCCATGCCCCACGGCGGCAAACTAACCCTCAAACTAGAACCGCTCCGGCTGGATAGCCCTCAGACCGACACACCGCCGGGCCTGGATGCCGGGGATTGGCTGCGGATAACGGTGAGGGATACCGGCGCAGGCATTTCTCCGGCGGCGCTGCCCCACATCTTCGAGCCGTTTTTTACGACGAAGGAGCCGGGCCAGGGCAGCGGGCTGGGACTGGCACAGGTGTATGGCATTGTCAAACAGCACAAAGGCCACATCAAAGTGCAAACCGAAGAGAGCAAAGGCACCACGTTCACCATTTACCTGCCTGCCCTGGAAAAAACGGCGGTGGAAGCCACGGCCGTTCCCGCCACCGGTTTGCGCCACGGCCACGGCGAGACCATCCTCATTGTCGAAGACAACGACACCCTGCGGGGAGCACTGGCCCACACGCTGACCCTGCTCAACTACCAGGCACTCACGGCCGCAAACGGCCGTGAGGCGCTGGGCATTCTAGACAAACAAACAAAAACCGCTTCCGGCGCTGCCAAAAAACCAGACGTAGCCCTGGTGCTAAGCGACCTCGTCATGCCCGATATGGGCGGAAAAGAACTCCTCCTGGCCCTGCAGCAGCGCCAACTAGCCCTGCCGGTGGTCATCGTCAGCGGCCACCCGCTAGACACCGCCCTGCAAACCAACCAGGGATTTGCCGGCTGGCTGCCCAAACCTATAGATATACAAGAACTGGCAACCCTGTTGGCCCAGGCTTTGCAGCGGTGACTTGTATCCGCTGCCATCCTCCCCGCCTCCGGAGCAAAAGCTCCCGGCAAAACTACACCGCACGCTCAGGACCAATCAGATATAAAGCCGTGTAAGTCCGGCACGGTAAAGGGCCATGCCTTGAGTTGGCCTTTTGATTACCTTATAATGGGTTCTGTTTTGAAAATGGCCGCCTGAACACGCCTGAAACTTGTTGGTCTGGCTCTTCCAGTCGCCGGAGGTGTAACAAGTAGTGCAGGCATTGGAAAACCGGAAGCTGCCAATGAGCATCTTTTGGAGTAAACCATGACACATAAATCAGAAAACCATACGCTCGACTCCTCTCCACAACAGAATGTTACCGGGTTGGAAGAAGAAGCAGCAGCAGAAGTAGAAAACGGCCGTCACTCTCCCCACACGCACGTCAGCCACAAAAAAAACAAAAAGTCCCACCAAAAACAAATCGACCTCCAAACCCAGCTGGCCCAGATCACCGCCACCGTACCCGGCCTGATCTGCTCCTTTCTTCAGCGGCCCGACGGCGCCATGAGTATGCCCTACGCCAGTCCCGCCCTCAGTGACGTCTACGGTCTCGACGGCGCAAAACTCGCCCAAGACGCCACCCCCCTGTTCAAGATCATACACCCCAAAGACATCCAGCAGGTCACCGAATCCATTGCTGAATCAGCCCGTACCCTCACCCGCTGGCACCACGAATACCGCATCCTCCATCCCCAAAAAGGCGAAATCTGGCTGGAAGGCAATTCCATGCCCCAACGCCAGCCAGACGGCAGCATCCTCTGGCACGGCTTCGTGCAAGACGTTACCAGCCGCAAACAGGCCGAAAACGCATACCGCGAAAGCGAAGAAAAGCTCCGGCTGTTCATCAAACACGCCCCCGCCTCCCTCGCCATGTTCGATCAGGACATGCGCTACCTGGCCCACAGCCGCCGCTGGGTCATCGACTACCGGCTGGAAGACCAGGCGCTTATCGGCCGTTCCCACTATGAAGTCTTCCCCGAAATTACCGAACGCTGGAAAGGCATCCATCAGCGCGCCCTGCGTGGCGAAGTCGTACGCACCGATAAAGATCCCTTCTTGCGCGCCGATGGCACCATGCAGTGGCTTCAGTGGGAAATACGCCCCTGGTATACCGCCGATGGCCCCATTGGCGGCATCGTCATCTTCACCGAAGACATCACCGAGCGCAAACAGGCTGAAAACGCCCTGCGCGAAAGCGAAGAGCGCTATCACAGCGCCCTGGACAACATGCTGGAAGGCTGCCAGATCATCGGGTTCGACTGGCGCTATCTGTATCTCAATGCCAGCGTCACCGAACACAGCCGCCGTCGCAAAGAGGAACTGCTAGGCCGAACGATGATGGAAGCCTATCCCGGCATCGAAAACACCGAACTATTCACCATCCTGAACCGCTGCCTGACAGAGCGTACAGCCCACCGCCTGGAAAACAAATTTGAATACGCCGATGGCTCCTCAGCCTGGTTTGATCTGAGCGTGCAGCCGATTCCCGAAGGGCTGTTTATCCTGTCTATCGACATTACCGAGCGCAAACGTGCCGCCGAGGAGCAAACGAGGCTGGAAGAACAACTGCGTCAGGCCCAAAAAATGGAAAGCATCGGCCGGTTGGCCGGCGGCGTGGCCCACGATTTCAACAACCAGCTTACCATCATGCAAATCTACGGCGACCTGATGCGGGCTGAAATGGGTAGAGACCACCCGCTGCTGCCCAAGCTGGAGCACATCCGCCGGGCCAGCGAACACGCCGCCAGCCTGACACGGCAGCTGCTCGCTTTCAGCCGCAAGCAAATCTTGCAGCCGGTGGTTATTAACTTGAATAATCTGGTCGCCAACCTGCAAAACATGCTGGCCCGGCTCATCGGTGAAGATATTCTCCTCTCCACCGTTCTCCAGCCGGAACTGTGGTCTGTGACGGCCGATCCGGGGCAAATCGAGCAGGTAATCATGAATCTGATTATCAACGCGCGGGATGCCATGCCTACCGGCGGCATGTTGACCCTGGAAACGAGCAACATCATCCTGGACGAAAGCATCACCAGCACCCACCTGGATGCGCCGTTGGGTCCATGCGTGATGCTGGCCGTAACCGATACTGGCCACGGCATGGACAAAGCCACCCTCAAACACATCTTTGAACCCTTCTTTACGACGAAGCAGTCGGGACAGGGCACGGGCCTGGGGCTGGCAACGGTACACGGCATTGTGAAGCAAAGCGGCGGCGCAATCTTCGTTTACAGTGAACTGCACAAAGGCACAACCTTTAAAGTTTGCTTGCCAGCCAGCGACAGCGTTATCGACCAATTGGCCACTTCCGCGACCGGCAAGATGATGCAGCAAGGCAGCGAGACTGTGCTGCTAGTCGAAGATGAAGAGGAGCTGCGGGCGTTGGTGCGGCTTACTTTAGAAGAACTGGGTTACACCGTCCTGGTGGCAGGGGATGCCAGCCAGGCGCTCGATCAGGCGGAGCAGTGCCAGGGCGCAATCGATTTGCTGCTGACGGACGTGGTGATGCCGCAAAAAAGCGGGCGAGAATTGTCTGAAGAGCTGTATACGCTGCGCCCGGAGATGAAGGTGTTGTTTACCTCCGGGTATATGGATGATGCTGTGGTGCGACACGGTCTGCTTACGGCAGAGGTCAACTTTTTGCCAAAGCCTTTTACGCGCAGCTCGTTGGCGGCGAAGGTGCGCGAGGTTTTGGATCAGTAACCGGTGCGGGGTAAGGGGAGGGAAACGGCCGTTTCCCTCCTCCCCCTCTCCCGGCTTCCTTCAAGCTTTGTCCTACGTTAGCCTTTAGCTTCCCCCATTGTCTAAAGGTTCGGATACCCGTAAAATCTCTGCCAGATCTAATACTAACTATCGTATCTTCCCACTACATACGACTGAGAAAGGAGTGTTCCCATGAATAAACCCCCAACAACTGCTGGTGCAGCCACCCCTATCACCGAGACTGTCTATACGCGCGCGCCCTACTGGCAGGATGTGCCCGATGAACAATGGATGGACTGGCGCTGGCAAATGAGCCATCGCCTGAACTCTGTATCCGAACTGGAGCAGGTAATCAACCTGACCGATTCCGAGCGAGAAGCGCTGAGCGCCAAAGGTCTCTTCCGTGTGGACATCACCCCGTATTTCGCTAGTCTGATCGACCCCGATGACCCCAACTGCCCGGTACGCAAACAAATCATCCCCACAGCGCGCGAAATGGTGCCCTTTGAATCGATGATGGAGGACTCGCTGGCAGAGGACAAACATTCACCCGTGCCTGGGTTGGTGCACCGCTACCCAGACCGTGTGCTGATGCTGATTACCACCCAATGCGCCAGCTACTGCCGCTACTGCACCCGCAGCCGCATCGTCGGCGACCCGACACAGACGTTTAGCCGCGCCGAGTTCGACGCGCAGATCGACTACATCGAACGGACGCCGCAAATCCGCGACGTGCTGCTCTCTGGCGGTGATCCGATGGTGCTGGCGCCCAAACTACTGGACATGATTCTGGGCCGCCTCCGGGCCATTCCGCACGTGGAAATTATCCGCATCGGCTCGCGCGTGCCGGTCTTTCTGCCCATGCGCGTGACGGAAGAATTTTGCGACATGATCCAGAAGTATCATCCGCTGTGGATCAACATCCACGTCAACCATCCCAAGGAGATTACGCCGGAACTGGCGGCAGCCACAGACCGGCTGACGCGCGCGGGTGTACCATTGGGCAACCAGAGCGTGTTGCTGGCGGGTGTTAATGATTCGGTGCACATTCAGCGCAAGCTGGTGCACGATTTGGTGAAGATACGGGTACGGCCGTATTACCTCTACCAGTGCGATCTCGTGGCTGGCTCCGGCCACATGCGCACCACCGTCGCCAAAGGCATCGAGATCATGGAAGGGCTGCGCGGGCACACCTCTGGCTACGCCGTGCCCACCTACGTGGTCGATGCGCCGGGCGGCGGCGGCAAAATCCCGGTAACGCCCAATTACGTTCTGGCGCAGGCGCCGGGCAAGGTTGTTTTGCGTAACTTTGAAGGCTTCATCACCACATACACGGAGCCGATAGATTACGATCCAGACGCTATTAAGGCCCAGGAATCGCTGGTTGCGCCCCGGCCAGAGCCAGGACAAGAAGGCATTTTGGGCCTGCTGGAAGGGCAGCGAATGTTTATTGAGCCAGAAGGATTTGAGGAAACACGCGCTCGCGGCGGCGCAGAGCACCGCCTGCGCAGCGGCGAAATCCAGCAGAAGTGGCAGCCGCTGGGTATTGGTTCGATTGAATCGCAGCCGCAGCTGGCAGAAGGGGAAGAGGAAGGAACGGTAGTCGAGTAGTCAGAGAGTCTGGTGGTCGAGCGGTCTGGGTGACTGCTCGACTACCAGACTAAGTGACTGCCGGACTTAAAAATCCACGGCACGGCCGTTATAGGCATATTGCAGCAGTTTTTCGATCTCGGCCGTGTGGGGAATGCGGGGGGACATGAGCAGGTTGGCGTCGACTTCGACGTGTTCGACCATAAGCGGCAGCATTTCGGCAAACTGATCTTCGGGAATACCGGCGGCTTTCAGGCTGCCGGGCAAACCCAACTGGTCTAGAAGCTGAAAAACGGCCGTGACCACACTATCGGCCGCCTCTGTTTCATCCCTAGACGGCAGCAGCAGCGCCGAGGCCATATCACCAAAACGGCCGGCTTCCCCGTTGGCCACAAATTGCAGGGTGTAGGGCAGGAAAACGGCCGTGATACGGCCGTGCGGCACCTGATGAAACAGGGCACCCGCACTGTGCCCCAGCGCATGCGCCAGGGCCACCGAACTGTTCCCCAACACCATCCCGGCCATAGTCGCCGCGTTAGCCATTTTCTCGCGGGCTTCCGGATCCTCATGCCCATACGCCACGGCGCGGGGCAAATATTTGAAGACCAGCCGCATCGCTTGCAAGCAAAGGCCATCGGTGAAATCATTCGCCCAACTGCCAATATAGGCTTCGATGGCGTGCGTCAGCACGTCGATACCTGTGTCGGCCGTTACCTGCCGGGGAAGCTGCGCCGTAAAGTAAGGATCGACAATAGCGATATCCGGCGTAGCTTCCGGCGAACCGAGGGTGAGTTTGCGCGCGTTTTCGGTGTCCGTGAGGACAATCCCATAACCAGCTTCGGAGCCGGTGCCGGCGGTGGTGGGGATACAGATGAGCCGGGCTTTTTGCCGCAGGCCCAGTTCCTCGAAAGGATTGATGGCTTCGGGATCGATGTCGGGACGCTCGTAGTGGATCCACATGGCTTTGGCAGCGTCCATGCTGGAGCCGCCACCCAGACCGATAATCCAGTCCGGTTCGTAGGCCAGCATTTGCGCCGCGCCGCGCCGCACAGTTTGCAGCGAGGGGTCTGGTTCTACTTCAGCAAAGACCTGGCTTTCCAGGCCAGCTTCGCATAACTGAGTTTGTACGGCCGTTACAAACCCCAGCCCCTCAATGACCGGATCGGTCACAATAAAGGCACGTTTGCCCCGGATCAACGCCAGTTGCCCCAGGGCATCTTCACCAAAAGTAATTTCCGGACAGCGAAAGAACCACATGGCAGTTGCCCTTTAATTCACAAATCAGGCGGGCCAGTCCGTGTCGATACGGGTGGTGCACTCGACAAGCTCGATGGCGGCTTTCGGCGCTTTCATGATCTTCATCATGTTGCCCTTCAACTTCAACTGGCGGGTCATCAGCCCTTTAATGGGATCAATCTTCTTCTCCACCACCTTGCGCCACACATCTACCGGGGCACTCATCACAAAGGCCGGATCTTTGGCCGACGGATCCCCCACCTCTATGGCTTCACGACATTCCCCATGCCAGAGGTCCATATACATATAGACGTCCTGAGGAATGCCGTCGCCCGCAGTCACCACAAAATAGAAATCACCTTCCCAGGTTTTGGCTGCTTCGCGATAGCCTTCACTTTTGTTGAGTTCTTCCTGGAGAGCTTTGATCCACGCTTCTGTTGCGAATGGTACGCCCATTGTTTACCTCCGACTGTTTTGATTGATTGATTGAAACCATAACGGACAATGAACAAGTC
>Ga0116151_10004693_pt1 | contig 11947 bp, 9 predicted proteins | sample AD_UKC117_MetaG_FD_89893 | JGI IMG/M metagenome (GOLD analysis project Ga0116151, IMG submission 89893) | Active sludge microbial communities of municipal wastewater-treating anaerobic digesters from Hong Kong - AD_UKC117_MetaG | ecosystem: Engineered > Bioreactor > Anaerobic > Digestate... | reverse complement strand
GAGGTAGACTACAGGTCGAGCAACTTCTGGACAAGCTTTAAGGTTGAGGCCCGGCGGCCTCTCCGGTTTCAATAAAAGTTCGAGTAGCAAATGCCGCCAATGCTAGCTCATTAGCTTTTGAGCAATCTGTCGATAAAGTCGGGTCATTTCGTGGTCGGGATAGCGCAAGACAAAAACGCCGGCGCTGGCCAAAGCCATCATCTCATCTGAGTGGGGCATCACCGCGGCGACCTCGGCTGAGTAAAGCTGTTCGACCTGGCTTTTCACCTGCTCGAAGTCGTAAACGAGCGGGGTTTTGTTGACCACAATCACCAGCCGGGGCACGTTGAGTTTGCGCGCCACTTCGACGGTGACGCTGGTACCCTGATAATCCTGCTGATCGGGACGCATAATCACGGCTAAGGCATCGGAAATGGCCACCGATAGCAGCGTCTCCTCATTCAGACCCGGATGGGTATCGATCATCAAGACATCCAGGTCAAGGGCTTCAACCAGTTCGTGGAAACCATCGTTGAGCAGGCCAACGTCATAACCCTCGCGCAGGACTCGGGCAATTTCACCGGCCTTGATGCTCGATGGGATCAGATAGATACTGCTGGAAATGCTGCCGCCTAAACTCCGACTCACTTCATAGGCCGCATCTTCAATATTACATTTACCCCACAGGTAATCATTGAGGGAGTATTTCATTTCATCTTCCGAAAACCCAAACAAAACATGGATACCAGGAGATTGGATATCGGTGTCGATCACGCCGACCCGTAGCCCCTGTCCAGCCAAAATAGCAGAGATGTTGGCAGTCGTGTTTGATTTTCCTGTCCCCCCTCTAAAGGAGTGGATTGAGATGATTTTGGACATAATCTTTGCTCCAGCACTGTTTTTTGGGATTTATGGTGGCCGTTATTTAAGGCCCGTCACTATTTCCAATAAGATCTACTCCGGCTCATCCTTGAAGATATTATCTAATTTGGACCAAATATTATCTGAGACAACCTTGTCGGCTTTGCGGCCAAATTGAGCCTTGTACCAAACCTCTTTTTTAACTTCCACTCGGCGAATATACCCTTTGTCCACCAATTTTTCAAGGGCCTGCTTGGCTTCCTCTTGAGATTGGTTGAGGTTATTAGCCACGTCTTCAAGCTTCATACCATTTTTGCGGATGATTTGGTTGACCAGATCGGCCAGATCCGGCGGCATGTCCAGCAAATCGACGGGCGACAGCCCTTTCTTATTATTCCGCGCGTCTAAATCATCCTGCAAACGATCAAATATTCCGCCCATTAGTATATCTCCGGCATGGGTATCGGCTCCGGCTGGGGTTTGCATTGACCGCACCACAAGGCATCGGCGACGACAATAGTTTTGGGGGTTTGGTTTTCGCCCACATAAACGGACAAAATAATGGGCATTTTAGTGTGGCAATCGTGACAAACCCCTCGGCCGCAAAATTTACAGATGCCAACAGCAGTTGTGTTACATTGGTAGCAAACCATCACTGCATCCTAATCCGGATTTCATCTGTCGATAAAGAGCCTGATTTTTTTAAGCCAGCCTTATCGAGCGCATTTGGAGGATAAACGTTTTGGTCGAATAATTAAGATATGACGTGCAAATGGGTGTATACGCCCCGTATTTAAGAAGAATATGTGGATAATTCGATAACTTTAATCGAGTCACTTGTAAGTCAGCATACCGCAATCCTATTAATAATGCAAATAAAACCGGATATTTCTCTTTGGGAGGAAAAGATGATGATGACCCCGATCGACGATGTTTTTGTGATTGGCACGGCTTCATTGGATGTTTTGCACCTGGCCGATGGCCGGACGGCTCACACCGCCGGTGGGGCCGGACTTTACACGGCCTTGGCCGCTCATAAAAGTGGGGCGCGGACCGGTCTCTACGCGCCCCAGCCGGAGCCGGTTCCGGAGTTACTGCAACCGGCCGTCGATCGCCTGGACTGGGTGGGACCACGCGTCGCACCGGCTGACCTGCCGCGTCTGGCGATTGCCCACCACGGTCAAGGCCGGGCCACCCTACTCGACGCTTCATGGGGCGCCGAATCACAGCTCATACCGGCTGCGCTGCCCGCCGAGATCAGGCAAGCCGGCTATGTGCATATCGCCGCGCTGAGTTCAGCCCAAAGACAGCTTGGCTTTCTTCTGGCCTTAAGGCCTTATCTTGGTTTAATATCTGTGGGAACCTATGCCCGGCTGGTTTATCATGAAACAGAGCCGGTGCGCCGGCTGTTTGAACTGGCCGACCTGTTTTTCATGAACGAAAATGAGGCCAACGGTCTCTTCGGCAGCGTTGAGCAGGTGCGAACCCGGCCGGAGGCATTACTATTTGTTACACTCGATACCGCCGGGGCGCTGGTCATCGAAGGCGACCGCGTAACCCACGTACCCGGCCGGCCCGTGCCTGAGGTCGATCCGACCGGCGCGGGCGATACCTTCTGCGGAGCTACCCTGGCCGGCCTGGCCCGGGGGTTATCGCCAATAGCCGCCGCGCAGCAGGCCGTCCAACTGGCTGCGCAGACGGTCGGAGCAATAGGGCCGGCGGCGCTTTTGGCTGAGGAAATCCAATGACTACTGGGGGTGCTGGGGATACCAATGATATTCAACGTCAGGCGCCGACTCCGGCGGCGGGCTAATCCCGAATTTGACGGCTTTGAAGCCATGACGCTCGTACAGCGCCCGCGCCGCCCAATTCTCGACATGCGTATACAGCTTAACGCCTTGCGGGGAGCGCTGTTTGGCTAGATGGATGAAACGCGTTCCCCAACCTTTGCGCCATTCGTCGGGGTCAACATACAGCCGATCAATGTATGAACCGTTCATGGCCAGAAAGGCGACGATCCGCTGGTCAAGCGTTCCAACCCAGATAGTGCAGTTGGGTCGTATCACATTTTGAAAGACGGTATGGGCCGTTTCAAGCGTCAGGGCTTGCCAAGTCGGCAGAAACGTGTAGACGGCCTGGCCCGATCGGTGCCATACCGTCACAACTTCTGTCTCATCCGCCGCTTGAAATGGCCGAATGCGGCGGCGTGCGGGGTTAATAGACGTGTTGTCCAATTCTACATCGTCTCCCATTTGTCAGTGTAGCGCGCCAGTAGTAGCGGCATCGCATCGTCGCGCCAAAAGGCGGGAGAGATATACCCACTAGACATCCCCCCGTGGTTAAATCGCTCGACAAAAAAGTGACCGGGGGAAGAAATCGAATGACCGGTGAGCGACTCAAATGCTGTTTCAATCAGGGTGTTCAACTCGTCGGCGGTAGCGGGTAGGGGCGTGTGTTCGAAATAGCGGTGCATTTCCTGCCAAAGGTAAGGATCGCCACGCAAGCCCCAGTGGGATGGTTTTTCTAGAAATAATGAGGCCACTGTCTCAGCTTTGGCCATTTTTCTTACCTGGCATGAGATCACCGTTCACGAGATGATCTTTAAGATGGGAATCTCACCTTCAACCGGATCGGCCCGATACGATTCCGGCAGGCGTCCCAACAACGTCGCCGGCGCGGTATCGACCAGTTCAGTGTCGATGACCTGATTGCGCAGGTCGAGGTCGGGGCCGGTTTGGGTGATGACCCGCAGGTAGTTGCCGGTCAGGCCGCTCCACTGCAAACCGAAACCATACGGTTCGTTGCTTTCCCACAAAACTGACATCGTCCGGCCCACAAACTTGCGCCGGAACGTCTCTTCCAAATGGGCGTTGAGGGTATGCATCTGCCGGCTACGCGTCTGCTGCACCTTCGAGGGAACCTGTCCGCGCATTTTGGCGGCAGCGGTCCCGTCGCGACGCGAGTAGCGGAAAATGTGGAGACCGGCGAGGGCAAGCGACTCGACAAAGGCCAGCGACGTGGCAAATTCCTCGTCGGTCTCGCCGGGGAAACCGACAATGATATCGCTGGTGATCGCCAAATCGGGGATGGCCGCCCGCGCTTCGGCGACCAATTGGGCAAATTCGGCCTGACTGGTGCGGCGAGCCATACGCCGTAGAGTTTCATCGCAGCCGCTTTGCAGGGGCAGATGGAGATGTGGCAGCAAACGCGCATTTTGCCAAAGGTGAAAAAAATCGGCATTCAAATCCCACGGCTCGAGAGACGAAAGGCGCAGGCGAGGCAGATCGGTTTCGGTCAGAATGGCCTGCACTAAACGGCGCAAACCGGCCTCGTCGCCCCAATCATGGCCGTAGGAGCCAAGGTGAACACCACTCAGGACGGCCTCTTGGTAGCCTAACGCGACCAGCCGGTTGATTTCTTCGATGATATCGGCTAACGTCCGGCTGCGACCCGCGCCACGGGCGACCGTCACAATGCAAAACGTGCAGCGATTATCGCAGCCGTCCTGGACTTTGACAAAAGCGCGAGTGTGGTTGCCGCTGCGAGTCAGGCCATCCGGCTCAATCAACAAAGGCGCATCGGCGGCGGGAACAGGATCGCCGTCGCTGAGCAGGCCGGCGGCGGTGACCAGTTCAGGCAGTTTTTCTTTATCTTCATTGGGTACGATCAGATCAACGCCCAACTCACGCATTTTTTGGGGTGAAAGTTGAGCATAGCAGCCGGTCACCACCACCCCGGCCTGGGGATTGGCCCGGCGCATCTGCCGGATAATCTGCCGCGATTTCCGCTCGGCCACGTGGGTGACGGCGCAGGTATTGAAGACGTACAGGTCTGCCCGATCGCCCGGCCCCACCAAACGATGGCCTGCCCCGGCCAAGACACGGGCCATTTCTTCGACTTCGCTAATATTTAAGCGGCATCCAATTGAGTCAAGGCGTATTCTCATAAAGTTATGGTAAAACACTCATCCGGCTAAAGGTCCAATCGACCCCAACGTTGGCGTCGGGGATAATTTCGGTCTGGTCGGCGCCATCGCCGTTCATTTTCCAAATGCCCCAATTGCCCGTGCGGGCGCTACGGAAGATGATCTGGCCGTCGGGGGTGTAGGTTGGTAGAGTATCGGGGCCGGGGGCATCGGTTAGGCGCTGGAGGTTACTGCCGTCAATGTTGACGGTGTAGATATCGGTATTGCCCTCTTCATCACGGCTAAACGCAATGGTCTCACCATCGGGCGACCAGGCTGGGAACGAGTCGCTGCCACCGTTGGTAATCAAGGTGTGGCCGGAGTCGTCCCGATTTGAAATCCAGATACCGGTGGTCCCGTCCCGGCCGGAGCGATAGACAATTTTTTGACTATCCGGCGACCAATCGGCTTGCTCGCCGATGATCTCATAACGAAACTGCTCGTTGTCTTGGGTTCCCAAAAAATAGATGCGATAGTTGCCGCTCCGCTTGGAGTCGAACGCCACCATCTGACCATTAGGCGAGACGTTGGCCCACCGAGCGCCGGCATCTTTCCAATCGAGGCCCTGGAAGAGCTGGACCTCGCCGACGCTTTCGGGAAGCGGTGAAACGTTGACCGCGACAATGCCGTTGCTGATGCCGTCGAAGACGTATTCCACGCCTTCTACAGTTTGGCGATCGACCCCGGTCTCACCAAAAAAGAAGATGCGCTGGCCGTCGGGTGTCCATGATGGGCCGGCAGCCCGGCCAATGATGAATTGTTCGGTGCTGCCGTCGGTATCGCCTACATACAGATTGTGCTGCACGCCGTTCCATTTGGTGTAAGCCAATTGATAAGTTTGGGCTTGAGGAACCGGTGTGGCGGTCGGGGCCGGGGTCGCGGTGGAGACTGTGGGCAAATCGGCATCATGCTCAGACGCTTCATCGGTCGCTTCGACCAACTCGGTTGGTTCGGTGGTTGATTCAGCCTCGGCCGTGCCGGCGGCAGCTAACGTCGCTTCGTCTTCCAGAATAACAAAACTACCGGTGGTCAGCAGTTCGTCTTCAACGTAAAGTTCCAGTGTCCACTCACCCGGAGACAGCGGTTCACCGCCGGCGTTGATGAAATAGTCGAAAACGCCGGCATCAGCTCCGGTCCAGGCTTCTTTACTGCGCAGCACCTCTTGACCATCAAGGAACCAAACCCGCTCCCAGGTATAATCAGGCGATAGGCCGGTGTATTCAAAGATGGCGTGAACTTCGGTCACTTCACCCTCAAACTCCGTGGCGGGATCGATCGGTTCATACGTCTCGGTCGCATCAAGAGCGAAGGTGATCTCGCTCAGTTCCGGATCAGGTCGGGGGGTTGGAGATGGTTCGATAGTGGGTTCGGCTGTGGCTTCTTCGGTTGGTTCCGTGGTCAGTTCGATAACCGGAGTTGGCTCTAACGTTGGAACCGTGGTAGCGGTCGCTTCCTCGGTGACCGGTACGGTTTCTTCAACCGGAGCGAAAGCCTCGTCCCCCAGTAAGTTGGCGGTGAGATCATTGACGCTCTCGCCCATATAGTAAAATCCCCCACCGATCAGTAAAGCCACACACAATAGTAAGGCACATCCAATACCGCCCGCTATCATTAACGGGTTTCGTTTCGGTTTTTCCGGATCAGGTGGTGTTCCCTCAACACCTGATAAGCCGCGTGTGGAAAGAATCGTTTGATCGTCGTCGCGCATTTGACCTCCTCTACAACCGCACAAAAATCACGAAAAGAAGGATATCATCTAGAGTTGTCGGAGTCAAGTTGAATTTAGCTACCTAAACCAGATGAAGCTACCCTCTTTTTCTTTTCATAAAACAATGGTATAATGATTATGTCTAGAAGGAAGGATTATAGCCTAGTGAGGGAGACTTATGCAACTAAAACCAGTGCAAAGCATCCGTCGATCTGGACTTGTTATGATCGTCTCAACGGTTCTTTTATTAGGTAGTCTAATAGCCATTACTCACACCGGGGAACCGGCCCAGGCTCGGGCCGCCGCCGATGAGGAAACCTTTGATAAAATTGTCGCCGCGCTGCCGCCTCAGCAAAGCCGGGAGTGTGACGGGACCGAAACCGGCCGCTGTCTGGATGGAACTTGTACCCATTCCGAAAGCGAAGTTTTAGCTTGCATTTTCAGCGGCGGTGTGGCCGAGTGGTATGGGGCTGATGGCCCGCCGCCAACCCCGGCCATTCCGGCTCCTGGGGCGCAACCAACCATCGAAGTGTTGACCGAAGCGCCGCCGCCACCGCCGCCGTCTAACCTCATCGTCAATGGCAACTTTGAGTCAGGTTTCTACGCCGTGCCCCAATTGGGTTTTGAGCCGCCGGACATCGGTAACGTGCCTAAAGGCTGGTTTTGGTACAAGAATCAGGCTTACGGGAAATATACCATTTTCAACAACCAAACCCTGGGGTTAGAATGTCCCTATGCCTCAGACGCCCCGCCTCCTCCGGTTGAAAATGACCCGGTTTTTGGGCCTATCCCCGGCGTAACGAATGAGAGTACCACCAGCGCGTTGGGACTGCATATCCAATCGACCGATCAGCAAGATGCCCGCATCGGCGTTTACCAGGTGGTCGATGGCTTGACGCCGGGTCAAACCTATCGCTTTTCGATGAGCGGTACACTGCAAATTCAATCGGGGGCCACCACCCTTCAGCCGGATGATCCCAAAGCGCCGGAAGAGGCCCAAAACCACACCATTGAGCTTTATTTTGACCAGACCGGCAACACCGATTGGAAAGCCATTCCGCACGAAAAATGGACTCTTGTCGAATGGCCGGAGGAAAAGCTGGAATTTAAGGTCAGCAAAGATAATGAAGATTTAGCCGATATTCAAAGCTACCAGACGTTTGTCACGGCTCAATCCGATAAAATGACCGTCTTCATGACGTTATGGCGCAAGTGGGCCAACTGGCGAACCGGTATTGCTTCCATCGACTGTGTGGCGTTGCAACCGGCCACACCGCAGATGATCCAGGCCGCCGAGAAACGTCGCGCCAATTTCGTTGATCTCTCAGGGGGAACGGCTAACGTTCAACCCGCCGCCGCCGGCCAGCGGTTCGACTCAGAACTGCCGGTTACGGGCGACGAAGAATTACAGTCACAGCCGGAGGTAGCCCCGGCGCAGATTGAATCTGACAAGGCCGATCAGCCGGTCAGCGAGTCCCCGGTTTCATCGGAACAGCCCACCGGCGCGACAGCAGCCGTCAAGGCTCAACCGCAAGCCGTCCAAGCCGAGACCCAAGATCAAAACCAGTTCTCGGCCCAACCCAATGTTGTCGAACAACCCGTGGTGGATGCAGCGGAAACAGCCGTTGTCGAGCCAGCTCCAAACAACTTCTTGGAAGCCGGCAACTCGATCTTGATCCTATTGGGTACAGCCGTCGCCGCAGTTGTTTTGGTGGGCGCCGGGTTGTGGCGAATGCGTTAATCGATTTGAACAACCAAAAAAGGAGTCCAGGTAGGTTCTGGACTCCTTTTTTTATTGACGACATTTAATTAATACGCATACATATCGACCAACGCGCCGTCCTGATCCCTCAAAAAGGCCGCGTCCGAGTCATTGTTCCACACGCTCTCGCCGACTAAACCCCAATAGAGTTCGGTATCCGTATTCTGCCCCTGCCCCGAATGGAGCCGAAAAGCCACGCCGCTGTTGACATTAAAATTGCCAAAGGTGTAAATGTGATTGGCCTCATCTTTAAGGGTATAGCCGGCCAGGTTAACCGGCTCGCCGCCTTGATTGGCAATCTCGACCCACTCACCGTTGGGATTATCGCGGTCGCTACCGGGGGCGTCGGCTTGAAGGTCGGTGATCTTCAACGGAGCAGAGGAACCGGCCCATAAACCGCGACCGGCTTCGCGGGCGTCGCGTTCGGCCTGCCGGAACGCTTCATCATATTTGACATTGGGTGGCACGGTAAACGTGTTGGCGTAACCACGGGCGACGATTTCCCGGTTGGCCATCACGCCATCGACCCAAATGTAAGCCAGCGTCCGCCCGTATTGGTCGAACGTATCCTGATCGAATTCCAACTGTACCTGCCGACCGTCAACCAACTGCCGGTTGGCTTCACTGGCCTCAGTGTAATACGGTTGGCCCCGTTCCGGCGTATTTATGCCGATATAGCGCACCCGCCGGCCGTCGGTCAGTTCGATCGTGTCGCCATCGACCACTCTGGCGACGGTGGCCGCGTCCAGATTATCATCCGGTTGGTCGGGTCCGGGATCGGACGGCGGTGGTTCAACTTCCTCAGCGGGTTGCGTTGGGCTGAGTTCGGGCAGCGGCGTGGCCGAGGCCTCAGGTGGGGGGGGGGGGTGGGAGTTAGGCGGCAGGGTAGCCGTCGAGACAGGGAGAGCAGTTGGCGTATCGACGGGGGGATCGGCGGGCGCGGTCTCGGTTCCGGCGCAGGCCAGACCAATAAGCAGACAGGCAATGGGTATTAAGAGGGTGCTAAGTTTGGTGGACATCGTTTTCTCCGAAGTTGAGGTTCCCAGACCTTATAGGTTTTTGAAACCTATAAGGTCTGGGAGCGTTGATAGGAGAATGTTAACAAAACAGCGAGTCGATGTCAACTCAACACTAAAATAATCCAGCCATTATGGTATAATTTTAAAAAACAGTATCGCTGGAATCACATTCATGAAACGATATCGGTATCCATGTTTATTGTCACTTCTACTATACATTACTATTCTGGCGCCGATTACTTACGCCCAAGGGGGCGACTCACCCGAACTAGCGGGTCTCGAACCTACACTTCACTTCAGCCATCTGACCATCGATGACGGCTTGGCCCAAAATTCCATCACCGCCATCCTGCAAGACAGTCGGGGGTTTATGTGGATTGGTACCCCAAATGGCTTGAGCCGTTTTGATGGACACCGCTTTGTTACCTACCGGCATGACCCCGATAATCCGCATAGTCTCGACATCAACAGCATCAGGGACATCATTGAAGATGAGCAGGGCCGTATCTGGATTGCGGGCAGGGAAGGGATCTCTATTTTTGACCCTCTCACCGACACCTTTACGCCCTACCCCCTCAACATCAATCGCCCACCCGGGCCGGAAAATCTCGGTTTCTTTTCCATTTTTCAGGATAGCCAGGGCCATATCTGGATTGGCGGCCCTCCGCCCGTCGGTTTATTGAAATTGGAACCAACCACCCAAACCGTCATTCCTTATTTTCGCCGGCCGGATAATCCAGCCGGCTTTCGAGGCGGTGGAGTTTGGCAAATGGTCCAAGACTCGGCCCAAAATTTGTGGCTGGCCGCCGAGAACACTCTGGTCAAGTTCGATCCTCAAACAGAGCAGTTTAGCTATTTCCCCGCCGATCCGGACGAAAGGCGGTTGGCGGCTCTGGTTATTGACTCGCAGGGAAATTTGTGGGTCGGTGGAGTTTTGGGATTATACAAGTTTAACCCGGAAACCGAACAATTTACCCATTACCCCGGCCCAACCCGGATCAATAGATTACTTATGAATGAAACAGGGTCTATTTGGGTTACCAGCCGGGATGGCCTTTTTGTATTTAACCCCCACTCCGAAAAGTTTACCCAAGCGTATTCCCATGACCCCACTGACCCAGACAGTTTAAGCGATGATCGGACAACCGCGCTGTACCAGGATAAAGGCGGCGTGGTGTGGATTGGTACCACCGCCAACGGGTTAAACCTCTTTAACCCCCGGCAACTTCGTTTTGCGCATTACCGCCATAACCCTAATAATCCGGCCAGTTTAGCCCAAGATGGGGTGACGGCTATTGCCGGTGATGAAAACGGCCAACTCTGGCTGGGCGCCGGCAATGTCCTAAATCGGCTTGATCTGGATCAGGGCCAAATAGCCCATTTTCAACCGGCTGACATCCCGGACATTGACCAATTCACCATTCGGGCCATCCAGCCTGACCTGGCCGGCTATCTCTGGCTGGGGGTCAGCAACCGCCGGCTGTTCCGCTTCGATCCAACGACCGAGCAATTTACGCCCTACCCCCTGCCCGAACTGCCGCCGTCCCTCCAACGCGGCCCACTAATGGAAGTGGAAGCTCTGGCTAAAGACCATAATAACGCCTTGTGGATTGCCGTAATTCGGGATGGGCTTTATCAGCTTGACCCGCCAAGCAACACCTTTCATATATACCGGCCGGCGAAAGGAGCGGACCCTAACCAACCTGATCCCCACAAACCCTTTTCGCCCCATATTACCACCCTTTACACCGACCGCACCGGTCAAATCTGGCTGGGCTACCAGCAGGGCGTTCTGAGTCGGCTTGATCCCCAAACCGAAACCTTTACCCATTTTCGGCCCCAGCCGGCATTGGGTCCGATTGAGGCCATTTATCAGGATCAAGCCGGCCTGATGTGGCTGGCTACCCAAGAGGGCCTGGTTAGCTTTGATCCGGCCACCGAAAAAATCACCCATTATACCGATAAAAATGGTCTACCAACGGCTTACATTGTGGGTATCTTAGCCGATCAGGCCGGCAACTTATGGCTCAGCACCAAAAAGGGGCTGTCTCGATTTGACCCTCAAGGGCTAAACTTTCGCAATTTTGATGCGTCCGACGGTTTGCAAGGGAATGAGTTTTCCAGTCATATCGCCTGGCAGGCCGACGATGGCCGCATGTTTTTTGGAGGAAGCCACGGCCTCACCGCTTTCTATCCCCCACAGATTGAAGACAATCCCTACCAACCGCCGGTTATGCTGACCGAACTCCATCGCTTTAACGAACCGGTGAAAATTGGCGACAGTTCATTATTACAGCAACCCATTTGGGCCACCGATCATCTGACCCTTAACCCCGAGGACAGCGTTATTTCTTTTGAATTTGCCGCCTTAAGCTATGCCGCCCCCCAAAAAAATCGATATCAGTACAAACTGGACGGCTTCGAGGACCAGTGGAACAGCGTTGGCAGTGACCGCCGTTTTGCCACCTACACCACCCTGCCCCCCGGTCAGTACACCTTCCGCGTCAGGGCGACCAATGACAGCGGCGTGTGGAGCAGCAACCAGGTAGCTCTGTCCATCACGGTCCTGCCGCCCTGGTGGGAAACAACCTGGTTTAGGATCTTAGCCCTGGTGTTAGTGGCGGCGGTCTTAGCGACAGGCTACTGGTGGCGAT
>Ga0116151_10004689_pt1 | contig 11949 bp, 13 predicted proteins | sample AD_UKC117_MetaG_FD_89893 | JGI IMG/M metagenome (GOLD analysis project Ga0116151, IMG submission 89893) | Active sludge microbial communities of municipal wastewater-treating anaerobic digesters from Hong Kong - AD_UKC117_MetaG | ecosystem: Engineered > Bioreactor > Anaerobic > Digestate... | reverse complement strand
GAGTGAGTTCCAGGTTCATGCCAGTTCCAGGTAATCAGCGTTGACGTAGTGTATAAGGATGATGAATATGCCCCATGGCATGTTGCCACATCTTTTTAAAATTAGGAGTGCTGGATTGTCGGTTTTCCAACAAATCACCGATCCCGGACTGTGCGAAACCCTGCGCTATAGGCTGAATTGCCTAACCAACCTATTGTTTATTTTAGTACTCTGAATTGGTACAAGTCTTGTAAGCACTGACGATCATACAATCAATCTTCGGCGGGATCGCTGTCATGACCGTTGTACCTCGTACTCTTATAATCGACGATACCACTCTGCGCGATGGCGAACAATCAGCGGGGGTCGCTTTTTCTCAAGATGAGAAACGCGCCATTGCCAGCGAACTGGTCGCGCTGGGTGTGCCCGAGCTGGAAATTGGTATCCCCGCCATGGGGGCGGAAGAGCGGGACAGTATTCGCGATCTAGCGGCACTAGGATTGGATGCCCGGCTACTGGTCTGGAGCAGAATGCGCGACTCCGACCTGCAACGATGCCACGATCTGGGCGTATGGGGCATCGATTTATCCGTGCCGCTTTCCGATCAGCAGTTGCAGTACAAACTGGGCTGGCAACGCAAACAAGCGTTGGACGCTATTCGTCGCCTGGTTCCTCAAGCGCAAGCACTGGGTCTAGAAGTCATCGTCGGCGGTGAGGATGCCTCACGAGCCGATCACGATTTTCTACTGCGCGTTGCTGAGACCGCACAAACTGCTGGAGCACGGCGCTTCCGGTTTGCAGATACGCTGGGAGTCATGGAACCGTTCGGTACGCTGGAGATTTTTCAGCGCTTGCGGGCGGCCGTGGATCTTGAGTTGGAAATGCATGCCCATGACGATCTGGGATTGGCGACCGCCAACACGTTGGCTGCCGCATTAGGCGGCGCTACCCACGTTAACACCACGGTCAATGGCCTGGGCGAGCGAGCGGGCAACGCTGCGTTGGAGGAAGTGGTATTGGGTCTGCGCAAGTTGTACGGTTTCCAGATTGATATCGATCTCTCCCGCTTCCCAGCGTTGTCGCAACAAGTCGCTACTGCCGCTAATCGCCCGCTATCCTGGCACAAGAGCCTGGTCGGAGAGGGTGTTTTTACCCACGAAGCCGGCATTCACGTCGATGGTCTGCTGAAACATCCACTGAACTATCAGGGAGTCGATCCGGCGGAGATGGGGCGTAGTCATCGACTAGTGCTCGGCAAGCATTCCGGCACTCAAGCGGTGCTCAAAGTCTATCGCGATCTTGGCATCACGCTGAATCAGCACCAGGCCAAGATCATCCTCCAGGGAATCCGCACCTTTGTCAGTCAGCGCAAACGTTTGCCGGAATCGGATGAATTGCGAATCCTTTATTACGATCTTGATCCTGAGCAACTACCGCTTGCCGCAATGCTTCAGTCAACTTCAATGAGGTCCAAAACCTTAGATTTCGCTACGCTCACCCATCCTGCAACTTTGACTCCTGACTCCCACACTGAGGTATAAATCATGCTGGCCATGACACTGCACGAGGAACTTGCCGAGTTGTCTTCTGCGGAAGATTTTCTCAATTACTTCGATATTGACTTTGAACCCACCGTAGTGGAGGTTAATCGCCTGCATATTCTCAAGCGATTTCACGATTACCTGCGACAAAACGACCCGGTGGAGTATGAGGGGTTTGCTCAATGCTTGGAACGCGCTTATCAGGATTTTGTGCATTCCGATGCCTTGACCGAGAAGGTCTTCAAGGTCTTCCATCGTCAGGCAGCACAACGCGAAGTGCGTATCTCAGTAACCGATATTGGTCGTCTCGCATGATCCTGGAGCCGCGCTTTGCCTGTGACGATGCGGTGCGGGTGATTCGCAACATTCGCAACGACGGCACTTACCCCGGCCAGCCGACAGGCGCGGTGTTAGTTCGGCGCGGTAGCGTGGGCTACGTCCGCCATGTCGGCGTCTTTTTGCAAGATCAACTCATTTATAGCGTACACTTTCTTGAAGCTGATCAGCGCATCGTCGGCTGCCGAGAAGTGGAGTTGATTCCAGCGGACGCGCCGTGGATTCCCAATCAGTTCGAGCGTGGTGACCGGGTCACCGCACTTCGCACATTAGCCATCGGGGGCGTTGTAGTGGCTCCTGTTGGCGCGGTGGGTGAAATCATGGCGGTGATTCGTGATTCCATGCCCATCTTCTATCATGTACTCTTCGGCCATCGCCTGCTGCAAGTGCCGGAAGAGGCGCTGACGCCAGCGATCACTCCCTCATCTCCAGTCCTGCATGTCTGTGCAGAAGGTTAGCGCTTACTTCTGACTGGCTTCACCGGACCGGAAGCCTGTCTTACATACGAGTTTGCGGGATTCACTCATGGTGCGAGTCATCGGACTCATTCTTGTATGGTTGCTGGCCACATCCGCTCATACTGAGGAGCTTACTGGGCAAGTAATCAAAGTCAATGACGGCGATACCCTGACCCTGCGCATTGCGGGTCAGCGGCCGGTTAAAGTCCGTCTGGCTGGAATCGATGCCCCGGAATACGATCAACCTTATGGCAAAACCGCCCGGCGGGTGCTGACCGCAATCGTGTCCGGGCGAACCGTGCGGGTGAACACGCGCAGCCGTGACGATTATGGACGGATTGTAGGTACGGTGACTCTGTCCGGACAGGATATCGAGGCGGCTTTGGTGGAACGCGGCGCTGCTTGGGTCTATCGGCGCTACAATCGCAACCCACGTTTGGTTGATCTGGAAGCACAGGCGAAAGCAGCGCGGCGGGGATTGTGGGCCTTGCCGGAAAGTCAGCGTATCCCACCCTGGGAATGGCGACATAGCGGGAAAACCGGAGCAGCGTCGTCAACAGCTTCATCATCCAAGTCAGTGATCCCATCCAACTGTAGGACAAAACGCACCTGTAGTGAAATGCGCGATTGTGAAGAAGCGTATTTTTATCTGAAGACCTGCGGGTTAAAGCGCCTAGACGGTGACCAGGATGGTGTGCCGTGCGAAAATTTGTGCGAGCAGCAGTGACCGCGGTGCTTCAAGAAATGGATTAAGAGAAACAATTTTTCAGGGACTGTTCGCTACAATACTCAATAAGCGCTATAGTCGTTTACATAAAGAAGGAGGCCTATCATGTACAACGACATTCTGCTCCCCGTTGATCTCAACCACGAAAGTTCCTGGATTACCGTATTACCGTCGGTGATCGAGTATTGCCGAACCTTTAACGCGCGCCTGCATGTCGTCACCGTGGTGCCTGATTTCGGGATGCCACTGGTCGGTGGATATTTCCCTCAAAATTTTGGCAGCAAAATGGTGGAGGAAACCAACAAACATTTGCATGAATTTATTAAAGAACATGTGCCTGCTGATGTGCATGTCCAGCACATCGTCGCCGAGGGCGTTGTATATAAGGAAATCATCCGGGTCGCGCAGGAAATTGGCGCTGATCTCATCATCATGGCTTCGCACCGCCCGGAGTTGGGGGATTTCCTGGTCGGACCCAATGCCGAACGGGTCGTGCGGCATTTCAATAAATCGGTATTGGTCGTCAGGAATTAAGCTGTCATGCACTTAACCGATGCTCGATTGTTTCGCCAGCAATGCTATGTTGGCGGAACCTGGATCGATGCCGATAACGGTGAAACCTCGCCTGTGGCCAATCCGGCGACGGGCGAGGCGCTGGGCAATGTCCCTCAACTGGGTGCGGCAGAAGTTAAACAGGCGATTGCTGTCGCCGAGAAGGCTTTCCACTCTTGGCGAGCGCGAACCGCAAAAGAGCGATCCACTCTTTTGCGGCGATGGTTTAACCTGATGCTGGATCATCAGGAAGATTTAGCCGTATTGATGACGCTGGAGCAAGGCAAGCCTCTTGCGGAATCGCGAGGGGAAATCGCCTACGCGGCGTCCTTTATCGAATGGTTCGCCGAAGAGGCCAAGCGGGTCTATGGCGATGTCATTCCTCCCCATCAGGCTGATAAGCGCATTGTTGTTCTCAAGGAACCCATCGGCGTGTGCGCGGCGATCACGCCCTGGAATTTTCCGGCCGCTATGATCACCCGCAAGGCCGGGGCGGCGTTGGCCGCTGGCTGCACGATGGTCGTCAAGCCCGCGCCACAGACGCCGTTTTCAGCCTTGGCGTTGTGTGAGTTGGCGGCGCGTGCCGGCTTGCCCGCCGGGGTGTTGAACGTGGTCACTGGCCCGGCTCAGGAAATCGGCGCCGAGCTGACATCCAGCCCAATCGTGCGCAAACTCAGTTTCACCGGCTCCACGGCGACTGGGAAATATCTCATGCGGGAGTGCGCTGGGACGATGAAAAAACTCTCGTTGGAACTGGGCGGCAACGCGCCTTTCATTGTGTTCGATGATGCTGATCTGGAAGCCGCCGTGGAAGGGGCCATGATCTCGAAGTATCGCAATACTGGACAAACCTGCGTATGCGCCAACCGTTTTCTGGTGCAAGACGGGATTTATGACGCCTTCGCTCAAAAACTGAGTCAGACCGTTGCTGCGCAGTTAAAGCCGGGCAATGGTCTGGATGCCGGCGTGACCCAGGGGCCATTGATTGACCAGGCAGCCGTGGCGAAAGTGGAAAGACATATTGCCGACGCGGTGAGCAAGGGTGCTCGCATCGTCTTGGGCGGTCAACGCCATGCGCTCGGCGGAACTTTCTTTCAACCGACCATCCTGAGCGACGTTACCACGGATATGGCCGTGGCACAGGAAGAAACCTTCGGTCCAGTCGCTCCATTGTTTCGTTTCCAGACCGAAGAAGACGCGATCCGCTTGGCCAACGCCACCGAATTTGGTTTGGCCGCTTATTTCTACAGTCGTGACATCGGGCGCGTCTGGCGAGTCAGCGAGGCTCTGGAATATGGCATGGTTGGCGTTAATACCGGCTTGATTTCCACTGAAATCGCTCCCTTCGGTGGTGTGAAAGCCTCCGGTATTGGGCGTGAAGGCTCCAAATATGGAATTGAAGAGTATCTGGAAATTAAATACCTGTGCATGGGCGGCATCGACCACTGACGGGGCTGGCGAATCGAAAGATCGGCTACCGAACAGGTGAGTTTTAAGGAAAGCCTTTATGAATGCAGTGATCAAACCCCAGTATTCTGATGACGTGGATGTTGCCGAATTTATTGAATGGGAAAACCAGCAGGATACTCGTCATGAATTGCTGGATGGCGAAATTATCGCCATAACCGGCGGTACGGTGGCCCACGCCTCATTGATTCTACAAATTGGCGCTGCGTTGTTGCATCATCTGAAGGGTACGCCCTGCCGGGTATTCACCTCCGATCTTAAAGTGCAAGCGCTTAAAAATGTCTTTTACCCCGATGTGGTGGTGAGTTGCGAATCCCAGGAAAATGATGGCGTGCTTTGCCATTGCCCCAAGCTCATCATCGAGGTTCTGTCCAGTTCGACCTCGCGCAAGGATCGCTCCAAGAAACGGCTGGCTTATCAGGAAATCGAAAGTCTTGAGGAATATGTGCTGGTCTCGCAGGAAGCGAAACACATCGAAGTTTACCGACGAGAAGACGATTGGCAGGCATCCATCCATATCGGCGGCGTTGTAGAACTGCGCTCCGTGAATTTCTCGCTGGCCATCGATGAAATTTACGCCGACCTTGACTAAGGTCCTGCAAGAAAACCAACTCATTGATTGTATCAATCAGTTGCGAGCGATTTTGCAACTATCGCCTGCAAGAAGCGAAAATGACGCAGATTGATGATCATAACCGTCGCATCTTGATATCGAGGATTTGAATCCGGTAGGCAATCTGGCGCGGCGTCATCCCCAGCAAACGAGCGGCCTTGGCTTGCACCCAACCCGCCTGCTCCAGTGCAGTGATCACCCGCTCCCGCTCGTCCATATCAGGATCGCCCAAGTCGCCTTTATTAGCGGGAAGAGAAAGCACAGGGTACGCGCTGCGCGGGTGCAGACCGCTCAACTCGATCACGTCTTGTGCAATCACTCCATTGGCGCTCATGATGGCGCTGCGCTCCAGACAGTTTTCCAACTCACGCACATTGCCGGGCCAGGGATGTTGCATCAGCAAACGGATAGCACTATCCGTGATTGTTAGCATTCGACTCTGCTGCTTACCAATCTTTTCCACCAGAAACCGCGCCAGATCGGGAATGTCCTCCTGACGCTCGCGCAGAGGCGGCATGAAGATCGGCATCACATTCAACCGATAATACAGGTCTTCGCGGAATTGACCGTCTTCTACCGCCGCCTCCAGGTCGCGATTCGTGGCGGCAATAATGCGCACATCCACCCGTAAGGTTTGGCTGCTGCCCACACGCTCCAATTCCCCCTCCTGTAATACCCGCAGCAACTTGGCTTGAAAGGTTGGGGAAATATCGCCAATTTCATCGAGGAATAGCGTACCGCCATGCGCCTGCTCGAAACGGCCCTTGCGCTGATTAACAGCGCCGGTGAACGCGCCCTTTTCGTGCCCAAACAATTCCGATTCCAACAGGTTGTCCGGCAACGCCGCACAGTTCAGTTTGATCAGCGGCCCGCCGGCGCGCGGGGAATTGTAGTGAATGGCGCAGGCGATTAATTCCTTGCCAGTGCCCGATTCGCCGCGAATCAGCACCGTGGTGTTCCATTTTGCGACTTGCCGGACCTGCTCGAACGCTCTTTGCATCGATGGACTGTGGCCGACCATGCTGTCGAAACCATGCTGGCCACGCACCACGCGCCGCAAATTATCGCGTTCAGCGGTCAGTGCGCCGCGTTCCTTCTCGGCTTCCCACGCTGCGCGCACACCATTGGCAATCAGATTAGCGACCATTTCCAGAAAACGGGCGCGTTCCGGCAGCCATTGGTCGCAACGCGGGGGTTGCGCTGCGAGAACGCCGGAATACCGGCCTGAACCCGCCCGAATGGGAACACCAATCAGCGGCAATTCGCGATCATAAAGCCTCAAGCGATCCAGAAAACGCGGTTCGTCGCCCAGCCGCGTCAATACGACCTGTTCACCGCGTTCCAGCACCATCCCCAGTACACCTTCGCCCGGCAGGTAGCGAATCGGCTCGCGTTCTCGGGGGTGTTGACCGTGAACAGCGCTGACCAACAGAGCGCCGCTCTCCGGGTCCACCAGTGAAATCATGCCATGTTGCAATTCGCCGGAATTGTGAAGAATGCGCAAAACCTGATCGAGGGTTTCCCACGCCGGACTGGAGCTGCTCAGGATCTGACTGACCTGGAACAGCGTCGCCAGCTCAATTTCCAGCAGCGCCGATCGTTCCACACCGTCCTCCACGACCACCGAGATCAATCCTCCGACTCATTGTGATGTTCGTACTTGATCGGCAGGGATACACGCCAGCGACAGCCCGCAGTGAAATCCGGATCAAGGCAGATCACCCCACGCTGTTCATTAACCACCTCCTGCACCATGGCCAGGCCAAGTCCGACATGGGTAGCGGCGCGCTTGGTGGTAAAAAACGGCTCGAAAATGCGCCAATGGAGCTGCGGGGGCACTCCCGGCCCACTATCCTCCAGAATCACAAAAACCGATTGCTCCTCAACACCCGTGGCGATGCGTAACTCCCGAGGTTGATGGCGATTGCTTTCCAGAGCATCCAGGGCATTGTCGAGCAATTGCTTGAACATACCGCGCAGGCGACCAATCCGCGCGGTGATGGCGGGCAACATGGGCGCGGGTTTCCAATCGACGATTGTGCCGCTGGCCAGCAGACGTTGTTTACATAATTCCAGAACTTCCCGGAGCAATTGATTGATATTGACCGGAGCCATCGCTTCCGGGGGCACTTCCGGCACCAGCGCCCGTAATCGCTCCAGCGCTACCCGGCCCGTCGTGGCCGCTTGATTTAAGGCGTGGCGAAGGGCTGGATCAGCTTTCACTCCACGACGCTCCAGTAAATCATGGGCGGCGTTGATCAAATTCAAGGGTCCCTGCATCTGGAAAATGGCGGCTTGCAACGCCTCGCGCATACTCCGCACCCGTTCCTGCTCAGCGAGCAGGGCGCGCATGGCGTTCATACCTACGGCTTCTTGCTGGCGCTTCAGCGCAGTGATTTCATTGGCCATCAGGAGCAGGTAGGTCTGACGCACCGGTTTGAAAAAAGTGGCGGCGCTGCTTTCCTGTTCACGAAACCAGACGCCTGAACAGGAAAACCAACGCGGCTGACCCTTGCTGCCGGGATCGAAACTAACCTCCTTGTCACGAAAGCCCTGTTCCGCATGAGGTCCCCAGGGGAAGGCTTCGCCCAGGGTTTCCCGCAAAGCGCGCAAAAACTCAGCAGCAGGTTCCCGCACCCGCAAGTCGCCCACCAGTTTCTTGTATTCGTGATTGTCGAGAATCACTCGCCCGTTTTCGTCGAGCAAGGCGATGATTGCCGGCGCGGCGTCCACCATGGACTCGATCAACGCCTTTTGATAATGCACCTGCTGCTCCAAATGGTGCATGGCGGTCACGTCGCGATGAATGCCCAGATAATAGCTGGTTTTCATCCCTTCATCGCTAATGGGCATCGCAGTCAGTTCCGCTAGATAGACAGTGGAGTGATTACGGCGATTAACCAGTAGTCCGGTCCACGGCTTGCCGCGTTTAAGTTGCCGCCACATTTGCTCGTAGACCCGGGTCGGCGTGCATTGGTCAGAGAGCATCGCGGTATTTTTGCCAACCACTTCGTGAGCGGTATAGCCCGTGACTTCAGTGAAGGCCGGATTAACGTAAAGAATGTTGGCGGTGGTATCGGTGATGCAAACCGCAGTGGTCAATTGATCCACGATCCGGGCGAACACCCGAGGTGGCAGGGCGCGCGTCGACGCAACCGGTTGCGCCTCATCCTCCTCGGTTTCGATGGAAGCGTAGCCGAATACTTTGTGATCGTTCTTGGTCATGGATGTGCTCGGCAGAGTGAAGTGGCTGAAACAGGTGGTTGGACAGAGGGAATGCAATTGATCGGCCAAAGTAGCTATCAGGCAGCTATCAGGCAGCTATCAGGCGCCAGGTGTTTTGCTAGAGTCCGAACCTGCGATATTTACCACAATTGCCTCATTTTCTATTGTGAAATGTCGTAAACCTCACAATGTTCTACTGCTCTCTAAGACAGAATCGATACCGACAAGGTATTGAACAAGTTGGGAATGGCGAATCATGGCGTCATTGGCGCGATTGTTGCGAAATACAAGCTCATGAGCGTGGAGGGCTACTATGCGCGATTATCTGTTCATTCTGCTGGGCGCGTCGCTGGTTAATAATGTAGTGCTAGTGCGCTTTCTCGGGTTATGCCCGTTTATGGGCGTTTCCAACAAAATCGATGCCGCCCTGGGCATGGGGATGGCGACCACGTTTGTGCTAACCCTGGCGGTGACAGCCAGTTGGTTGTTAGAGCACTACATTCTGGTTCCGTTGGATATCCAGTTCCTGCGCATCCTGGCCTTTATCTTGGTCATTGCCGCTCTCGTTCAATTTACCGAGATGTTTGTCCGCAAGGCCAGCCCCAGTCTTTACCAGGCCCTGGGCATCTATCTGCCGCTGATCACCACGAATTGCGCAGTGTTTGGCATGGCGTTGTTGAATGTCCAGCAGAAGCACGACTTTCTAAGCAGTTTGTTGTATGGCTTTGGATCAGCGCTCGGATTCACGTTGGTGATGGCGCTCTTCGCTGGCATTCGGGAGCGACTGGCGCTGGCCAGCGTGCCTACCGCCTTTGCCGGTGCCCCCATCGCTTTTATTACCGCTGGCCTGTTGGCGCTGGCGTTCATGGGCTTTGTCGGTTTGCCCGTCCGTTAAAGGAGTGTAGAAAACATGATTGCCGCCATTACCACCTTGACCAGTCTTGGCCTGCTATCGGGGTTACTATTGAGTTTAGCCGCCCGTCTTTTCCAGACGCCGGGTAACGCTCTGCGCGAGGAAATCATGGAACTGTTGCCCGGCGTCAATTGCGGGCAATGTGGTTACCCCGGTTGCGGCGGCGCGGCGGACGCCCTGATAGCGGGCGCTGCTTCACCGGCCTTATGCCCGCCGGGTGGTTCAGTCCTGGCGCGAACGCTGGCGGCGAAATTGGGACGAACTTTGGAGAGCGCTGCTGATGGTCCGCCTCTGTTGGCCCAGATTGATGAAAGTCGTTGCATTGGTTGCGCCCATTGCGGCAAGCGCTGTCCGACCGACGCCATTATCGGCGCGCCTAAACAGATTCATGCGGTCTTCCAGGAAGCCTGCATGGGCTGTGGACTTTGTGTCGAAGTCTGTCCGACCGAGTGTCTGCAACTGCATCCCCAGACCCCCACCTTCGCTACCTGGTACTGGCCTAAGCCGATGCTGGCAGGAGTATAAGCGATGCGCCTTCATACATTCCGGGGCGGCGTCCATCCGCCCAGCCAAAAACATCTCAGCGCCGATCGGAGCATCGAAGTTCTGCCCTTGCCGCCGCGCCTTTATATTCCGCTGCAACAACATGCGGGAGCACCAGCATTACCGGTGGTGACCGTCGGCCAGAAAGTTGCCAAGGGCGAGTTGCTGGCCCGCGAACATGGCGTGACCTCCGCGCCGCTCCACGCGCCCAGCTCTGGCACGGTCACTGCAATCGGCGACTTTACCGCGCCACATGCTTCGGGGTTGCCGTTGCCTACCATCGTTCTCGATACCGATGGCGAGGAGCGTTGGGTTGAGAGCGAACCGCCACCTGATCCGTTCAGCCGCACGCCTGAAGAAGTCGCTCGGCAAGTCGGCGCAGCGGGCATTGTCGGTATGGGCGGGGCCAATTTCCCGGCGTCGGTCAAGCTCAGCAAAGCGCGTCAGGCTGGCGTCCATACGCTGGTGGTCAACGGCGCTGAATGTGAGCCGTATGTGACTTGCGACGATCGCTTGATGCGGGAACGGGCCACAGAGATTGTCGATGGGGCCGCTATTATGTTGCACGCCTTGCAAGCGCCGCGCGCCTTGATCGCTATCGAAGATAATAAGCCGGAGGCGGTTCAGGCGATGCGCGACGCCTGTCAGAACGATGCCCGCATGACCGTGTTGAGCTTACCCAGCCGCTATCCAGCCGGTTCGGCCAAGCAGTTGATTCAATTGTTGAGCGGTTTGGAAACTCCGTCGGGTGGACGCGGCACTGACACCGGATTGCTGGTGCATAACGTCGGTACGGCTTACTCGGTGCATCGGGCGTTGCGCTATGGTCAGCCGCTGATTTCGCGCATTGTCACCGTGAGCGGTGGGGCGGTTGCGGAACCGCGCAATCTCGAAGTGCCTCTCGGTGCGTTAGCCGTTGATTTGCTGAATTATTGCGGCGGCGTGAGCAAAGACTGCGCCCGATTGTTGATGGGCGGGCCGATGATGGGACAACCCTTGCCCGGTGTTGAAGTACCGGTGATCAAGGGGACGAATGGCATTTTGGCCCTGACCGCCGCTGAAGCGGGCGAGGCGCAACCCGCGTCGCCCTGTATCCGCTGTGGGCGCTGTGTGGAAGCCTGTCCCATGGGTTTGTTACCCCTGGAATTGTCCAAGCGGGCGCGCAGCGAGGATTGGTCGGGGATTCAGGCGCTAGGCTTGAGCGACTGCATGTCTTGCGGCTCTTGCGCCTATGTCTGTCCCTCGCATATTCCGCTGCCGCAATACTTTGCTTTCGCCAGAGGTAAATTGGCGGAACAACGACGCGAGGAGCGCAAATCGGCGCATATTCGTGAGTTGATGGAACAACGGCAGGCGCGCTTTGCTCGGGCGGAACAGGCTAAGGCGGAAGCCGCCGCCAAGCGTCAAGCGGCGAAGAAACAGCGTGCGGTGGTGATGGAAGAAGAGGATTGATGAATGAACATCAATCCAGTAGCCGGCGCTCCCCATGCTCATGATGGCGATAGCGTCTCGCGGTTGATGGGTCTGGTTCTGCTGGCGCTCCTGCCGGCTGTTTTGTATGGCGTCGTGCTATTCGGCTGGCCGGCGGTGAACCT
>Ga0116151_10004688_pt1 | contig 11950 bp, 8 predicted proteins | sample AD_UKC117_MetaG_FD_89893 | JGI IMG/M metagenome (GOLD analysis project Ga0116151, IMG submission 89893) | Active sludge microbial communities of municipal wastewater-treating anaerobic digesters from Hong Kong - AD_UKC117_MetaG | ecosystem: Engineered > Bioreactor > Anaerobic > Digestate... | reverse complement strand
GTCTCTTCCGCTTCGTCGACGTCGCTGCTGCCACGTCGTCCAGTGTCTCGGTCATCGTCTGACCCTTCCCGCCAGCCACGCCGGCGCGTCGAGCCGTTTACACCGTTCCTGGGACAGTCCCCGTTGGCACCGTCTCCGACGACCACGGGCATCGGCGGGACCGTCACCAGCACCGCGGGTAACCCTCTGGCGGGCGTGTCAGTCGTCATCCGCAACGGAGCCGGCAATCCGGTGAGGTACGCGTCGACGGACGCGAACGGCAGCTACACCGCCACCGGCCTCACGGGCGGCGGCGCCTACTACGTGTGCTTCGATGGCCACTACGCCAGCGGCGGCACCACCTCGGCGACCGGCTTCGCCGCCGAGTGTCACAACGATCGGCCCTGGGACGGCGCATCCGGCGGACCCGTGCCCGCAGGATCCACCGCCGTCTCGGTTGCCGCCAACGCCATCACGACGGTCAACGCATCCTTGGCGCCTGGGGGCGGGATCTCCGGAAAGGTCACCACGACGACCGGATCTGGGATCGCCGGGGTATGGGTGACGGCCTACGACGCAAGCAACGGCTACTACCAGGGCAGTGCGACGACATCGGCGACCGGGGCCTACACGTTCGGCCGGCGCCCGGGCAGCTATGTCGTCTGCTTCTCGGCCGACAACGTGAGCTCGCTCACGGGCTATCTCAACGAATGCTGGAACGACGCCGCTGACCAGGCGAGCGCGACGCCGGTCAGCGTCACGGGCACGAGCGTCGTCCCGACCATCGACGCCCAGCTCACCGCTGGTTCCGTCATCGCTGGACAGGTCACCGACGGAAGTCGCCCCATCGGTGGGGTCCAGGTGACCGCCTTCGATGCCATGGGCAACGCTGTGACGTCCGGATCGACCAAGCTGGACGGCACCTTCCGCGTGACGGGGCTGCGCAGCGCGCCGTATGCCGTGTGCGTCGGCGGCGTCAGCGCTACCGGCCTGTCGCCTACCGGCTACGCCCCGGAGTGCTATGACAATCAGCCGTGGGACGGGGTCACCCCGCCGGCCACGGTGACCACTGTCACTCCGCCGGTCGCGGGCACCAGCACCGTCAATGTCGTCCTCGCGGCGGGAGGCGCGATCGCCGGTCAGGTCACCGACGGCACCCTTCCGCTTCCCCAAGCCCGAGTCACGGTCTCGTCGGCCGCGGGACTGTGGCAGCAGGTGTCGGTGGGAGCCGACGGCCGCTATCTCGTGGCCGGGCTGCCGGCGGACACCTACACGGTCTGCTTCGACGAGGTCGTCACCGCGGACACGGGGCACGTCGAGGAGTGCTGGAACAATGTGCCGGTCACCGGCGCACCCACACCGGTCGTTGTCACGGCCGGGTCGACCACGACGGCCAACGCTGCCCTCGCCAGCGCGGGCGGCATCGGCGGCCAGGTCACCGATACCACCGGCACCCCGCTCGGTGGGTATGGCTCGGTCTCCGTCTACGACACCTCGGGCGCGTTCGTCGTGAGCTCCTACGTGCAGGACGGCCAGTATCTGGTGACGGGACTTGCGCCCGGGTCCTACGTGGTCTGCGTCCGCGGAACAGGATTCAGCGGCAGCTCGCCCACGGGCTACCGATCCGAGTGCCATAACGACGTCGTGTGGTCCCCCGGCTCGCCACCGCCCGCCGGCACCACGCCGGTCGCCGTCACCGCAGGCTCCTTCCAGCTGGTCACCCTGCCGCTCGAGCCGACCCCCGGAGTCATGGGTCGGGTCACCGCACCTGACGGCACCGGTATCGCCTCGGTCACCGTACGGCTCTCTGCGTCCAACTCGCTGACGGTGGCCACGGCCACCACTGACAGCGCCGGTCGCTACGTGGTGTCGGCCCCTGTACCCGGCTCCTACTGGCTCTGCTTCTCCACCGAGTACGCGAGCGGGTCCAGCCCGAGCGGCTACCTGCCCGAGTGCTGGAACGACGTCGCGATGCCTCCAGGGAATCTCGACCCACCCGCAGGGGCGGCGGCTCTGTCGGTCACCGGTCTCACGACTGCGGACGCGCAGCTAGCCGTGGGTGCCGGGTTCACCGGCACACTCAGCTCTGACACGCCAGGGCTGACCATCGGCTGGACCAACGTGTCGATCTACTCGAACACCGGCTCCTACCTGCAGGCTGTCTCCGCGAATGGATCGACATACAGTGTCCGGGGACTTCCAGCAGGCTCCTACGTCATCTGCTTCGATGCCTACGCACCCACCGGGACGGCTCCGGCCGGTGGCTTCCGGCACGAGTGCTTCAATGACGCCGCCAACACGACGACGGCAACTGCTGTGACAACCTCGATCGGCACCGTGACGACTGTCAACGCCTCATTGGCACCAGCCTTGGCCATCGTCGGCACGGTCTCGGACTCCGCTGGAGCATCCCTGTCGGGCGGCGACGTGTACGCATTCCCGACGGGCGGTGGGGGATCCTTCCAGGGCTCGTGGATTGACTCCCAAGGTCACTTCGTCATCGGGCGGTTGGACGCCGGCACCTATACGGTCTGCGTCGACGCACGCATGACCTCCGGCACCAGCGCCACCGGCTACCTCTCGGAGTGCTTCCAAGATGTCGCCTGGGATCCCGCCGCCGGGTTCGTGACCCCCGCCGGCACGACGGGTGTCACGACGACGTCCGTCACCACGCCGACGACCGTGAACTTCGTCCTGGCACCTCAACCCTGAGGTGCGTCGATCTGACCAACAAGGGCCAACGCCAGCTCGCCTGCCACGGTCTCCCTCGCCGGCCACGAGGTGACCGTCGTGCTCCGACGTGAGCTGGTTGTGCCGTTCGCGCTCGGACCGGTCCTCGCGCCGACGCCACTGCCGTGTCTTTGGCCGCAGGGACGGTCCGGTTCGTCGAGGCAACCATGGACGCTCGCCCGGCTGTCGTGAGGTAGGTCAGCGCTCCCGGGGCGACGTCGGCATCAGGTCCGCGTGACGACTGCCCCGGTCTGTGGGCTCCAGACGATGACCGCGCGCTCGAAGGTCTGTTGCGCCCCCGTCGCGGTGGGCGCCTCCTCCGTGAGCGGCAAGCCGAGCGATGCGGAGCCGCCCGCCTGCAGGTATGCCGCGCGGATCGCGCCGTAGACGCGTCGTGAGCCGCGGCCGCTCGACCAGGACAGCTGAGCGCCGGTGAACCCCTGCTCGACCGCTGCGCCCACCGGCGCTTCGTCGGTCGTCGGGGCGCCATCGACCGCGACGGTGCCGTCGGCGACAAAGCGCGACAGCACGGCGCCGAACACGGGGTGGGCCCCACCAGCCGGACTCCAGTAGAACCGGCCGAGGGTGAATGGCTGCATCCGAGCCGTGCCGTCCGCGACCTCGTCACTTGCCGGTGGGCCGTAGACGGCGGCGCCGCCAAGCGCGGCATACCGGCTGTGGATCGCGCCAACGACGGCGAGCGCTGCGGAGCCGTTCCAGTGCAGCTGGCCGCGCTGGAAGGTCTGCGCCGAACCGTAGGAGGTGGCCACCTCGTTGCCGGTCGGGAAGCCGAGCAGACTGAGCCCGCCAAGCCCGACGAAGCGGGCCAGGAAGGCGCCACGGATGCCAGCGGCGCCAGCGGCCGAGGACCAGTAGATCCGGCCCGCAGAGAAGGTCGACACCGCTCCCCCGGTGACGCCGGTGCTGTCCGCGGTCGGGACACCCCACAGGGCAGGCCCACCGGTGCTGCGGTAGTGGGTGTTGAGCGCGCCGAAGACGCACCACACGCCGGTCGAGGTGAGGTAGAGCGTGCCGTTGACGAAGTCCTGGGCCCTCATCGACCCGATGGCATACTCACCCGACGTCGGGGCGCCGAGATAGGAGACCCCGCCGAGCGCTGACCACTTGCCGAGGATCGCCGTCATCGGACCGGTGAAGAGGGTGCTGCGCAGGCCCAGCGCGGTGCGCACGCCCTCACCGGTGAGCGACTGGGTGCCGGCCGCACCGACAACCGTCGCGGTGAGCACCCTTCCGCCCCAAGGGCCTTCACCCACCCGACTGGTGACCCGCAACGAGAGCACCGATCCGACGCTCGGAAAGGCGGCGCGCAACTGCGACTGGGTGACGGTCGCGGTCCAGCGGTGGACCGGGTTGCCGCTGAAGCCGTCGTAGGGGTCGGTCCTGGCCGGCGTGTAGGCCGTGCCCCCGGAGGCGGTGAAGCCCCCGTTGGACGAGGAGAACTCAGTGCTGATCAGCGCCCCGCCGTAGACCCGCACCATCCCCGAGGTCGCCACGATGGCCGCAGTCGAGCCGCTCGCCTCGGCATCCTTGCCGCGATAGACCTGGCACGTCGTCGTCGCGCAGATGTCCCAGTCGGGGCTGGGCTTGCGCAGTGCGTATGCCGCGGCATAGGTCCGCGCCGCGATCGCCTGGGCCTGCAGCGCGGCGGGCTGCCATGAGGCAGGCATCTCCGCCGGCACGACGCCGGCGAGGTAGTCGTCCATCCCGAGGTCGTTGACCGGGTAGAAGCCGACCGGCGAGGTCGAGGCCGCAGCCCGGACCGTGCCGCGCACGGTGCGCAGCGAGCCATCGGCATAGACGACACGCAGGTCTCCACTGGTCACGCCGAGCCGCACCGCCCCGGCAGCGACACCGAGGGCCGTCGTGTAGGTGAGCCCGTCGGTCACCTCGACCGTCGTGGCACCGGCGCGGTTTGACACTTGCAGGTATGCGTGTGACCCGATGGACCAGGTCACTCCGGTCGCGCTGTCGGTTGCGTATGCCGCCCCCGCCACCGAGCCGTTGACGGCCACCCGTCCTCCGGACGTCTTGTCGTCGATCTTGACCCTGATCGTCGCCGGCGCGGAGCCCGTCGTCGTGCCCGGGTAGTAGAAATCGAGGATCTGCTGGCTGGTCAGCCCCTGCAGCGCCGCACCCTGCGCGCCGTACTGCGACATCCCCCGCCCGTGGCCGTAGCCGCCTCCGGTGAGGGTGAGCGAGCCGGCCGCGTCGACGGCATACTCCTCGGTGACCGCGACAGCACCGGCCTGCGGTGCACCGCCTACCAGGCCCACGGTCAGCAGCAGGCAGGCGCTGAGCAGCAGGGACAGGCGACGGGCACGCGGCATCCGGCCATTGTGCCCCGACTGTCCGGGGGTGAGCCAAGAGACGAACGGCTGAGTTGTGGGCCATCGCCCGCAGGCCCGGACTGGACCGGCAGCCGTCAGCCGCGCGCGGCCGCCTTGGCGAGCTTCTTGAACTCCCGCACCTTGGCGAGCGACTCCGGGTCGACGACGTCAGCGACCGACCGGAAGGTGCCCTCCACGGCATACGGGCCGATGGCCTCGCGCCACCCCGGCGGGCGGACGCCGAGCTGCTTGCCGAGCAGGGCGGCGAAGATCCGGGCCTTCTGCGCCCCGAAGCCCGGCAGCGCCTCGATCCGGGCGACGAGCTCGGCGGCGTCGTCGGTCGTCGTCCAGAGCCGCTCCGCCTGACCGTCGTAGTGCTCGATGACGTGTGCGGCGAGCGCCTGGATCCGCGCCGCCATCGAGCGCGCGTAGCGATGGATCGCCGGCGGCGTCGCGCACAGGTCGGCGAAGGACTCCGGGTCGGCACCGGCGATCGCCGCCGGGTCGAGCCCGCCGAAGCGCTCGGCCAGCTTGGCCGGGCCGGCGAAGGCCCGCTCCATCGGGAACTGCTGGTCCAGGAGCATGCCCACGAGCAGGGCGAACGGGTCGCTCGACAGCAGAGCGTCGGCGGCGGGGTCCTGGGCGATGTGCAGATCGGCCTTCACGACGGTCACTGTATGCCGCGCGGCCCCCGATCTCCCGGGGTCGGGTGATCGAGGGCCGCGTGGGTCGTGCTGGACGATCGGGACGCGCGGGTCAGCGGTGCTGGCGCCGACGCCGCAGCTCCAGCTGGACGAGGCGAGCCCCACGCCGGACGCCCGAGGGCTGTCGCGGCAGGCGCTGCGCCTGTCGAGCCTGAGCCAGCTCGAGGCTGTGCGGGCTGTACATGATGCTCCTGTCGGCTCGGACGGATCCGAGCGATCGTGTCCTGGGCGATCGAGGTCGATCGCATGGGGTCGTGCTGGTTGCCACGGGCCGAGCCTGTGGCGGGTGGCCGCGAGCCGCCGACGCCGCGGGCGCCCCCCGGACCAGCAGGGGGACGCCCGCGCGTCCCCCTGCGCCGGTGCGGCGAGGGCGTGCGGTGCGGTTACGCGGCGACGATGTCGCTCTTGCGCGGGCGGCCACGCGGCCGCTTGCGCGCGACGATGGCGCCCTGGACGAGCAGCTGCCCGCCCCAGACGCCCCACGGCTCCTGGCGCTCGAGGGCGCCGGCGAGGCACGCGGTGCGCGCGGGGCAGGGAACGCAGAGCGCCTTGGCCGCCTCGACGTCCTCGGGGCGCTCGGCGAACCACAGGTCTGCGACGTGCTCGCGGCAGGGGATGCCCCCGCCCGCGGACATCGCTGCGGTCTGCGTGTCGATGAGTGCGCTCAGCTGCACCGGTGTCACCTCCCTCTCGATGCGGCATCCCGCGGTTGCGGCTGCCGGTTCTGCTCGGTCGCCCCGGTCGGGGCTGGTCTGGTCGATCTGGCGTGTTGCTTGGGTCTGCACGATGGGCCTGTTCCGGTCGGTGTGGTCGAGGGCCTCGTGACAACACGAAGGCCGCGGATCCCGGGTGGGTTCCGCGGCCTGGAGGCAGACCTGTGGCTAGCTGGCGCTAGACGGGTGGTCTGGCTTCCCGGGAGGCGGAACCTTGCTGGTCGACGACGTAGACGACGTCGACTCCGGTCTTGCGACCGGTCGGGGCGATGCTCATGGCGAAGGTGCCGACAGAGGGCAGAGTGCTCCCCTGCAGCGCGCAGATCGACGCGTGCGCGCCGAGGCGGGTGTCCTGTCCCACTTGGTCGCGCGCCGGCGTCAGCCAGTGCGGCGAGAGGCTCGTCACGAGCATCGTCGTGGTCTCCATCAGGCCACCCTCCTTTCGTCTGCGGGCTCGGCCATGGTCGGTCGACCATGGGTGGTGCGCTTCACGAGGGTAGACCCCCGGCGACGAGCGCGCCAACCATTTTTCGGAGGTTTATTCCGGAACTCGCCAGGGATGGCGAATCTCGTTGCGAGAGTATGCCGCTCGGCTCAACTCTCGGGTTGTGCCGACTCGCCGGCAATGCGGGCGACGGTCCGCTCGGCCTCACTCGCCGGGTCGGCACCGCCGAGGACGGCGAGCACCGAGGCGCCGTAGCGGTCGAGCTTGGCCGGCCCTACCCCCGAGACGGCGGCGAGCTGGCCGAGCGCCGACGGGGTGCGCTCGGCGATCGCCGTGAGCGTCGCGTCGGTGAAGACGACATAGGCAGGCACCTTCGCGGCGCCGGCCACGGCGGACCGCCACGCGCGCAGCCCCTCGAAGATCTCCGGGTCGTAGGTCGGCGGGCAGTCGGCGCACCGACCCACCTTGCGGGCAGCCGCCGTGACGAGCTCGACGCCGCAGCCGCGGCATACCGTCGGCGCGGCGGGCTGGCGTGGCGCCCGTGCGCCCGCGCCGCCGTCGGCCGTCCGCGAGCGTCTTGGCTCCGAGCGCGCCCCCTCGCCGAGGACCGGGGCGAGCGCGGAGAGGAAGCGCGACACCCGACGGGTCGGGCGACCACCCGGGTTGCGTGCCGCGGCCCAGGACAGCCGCAGGTCGCGGCGCGCGCGGGTGAGCCCGACATAGAGCAGTCGGCGCTCCTCCTCGATGGCCGCCGGCCCCTCGGCGAGCGAGATCGGCAGCAGCCCGTCGGAGCAGCCGAGCAGGAAGACGGTGTCCCACTCGAGACCCTTCGCAGCGTGCAGCGAGGCGAGGGTCACGCCCTGCACCGCCGGGGCATGCTGGGCGGCGGCCCGCTCGTCGAGCTCGCGCACGAGGTCGGGCAGCCGGGCGCCCGGCGCGGCGGCGAGCAGGCCGTCGGCGAGCTGGCAGATCGCGTCGAGACTCTCCCACCGCTCGCGCACCGCTCCCCCGGCCGACGGTGGGGTCGGCGACCACCCGGCGCCGGTGAGCACGTCGCGCACCAGCTCGCCGAGCGGGCGGCTGCCGTCGTCGCCGCGGACCGCCCCGCGCAGCAGCACGATCGCCGAGCGCACCTCCTGGCGGGCGAAGAAGCGCTCGCCGCCGCGCACGAGATAGGGCACCTCGCGCTCGGTGAGCGCCTGCTCGACGGCCTCCGACTGGGCGTTGGTGCGGAAGAGCACGGCGATCTCGCCGGCCGGGCGCCCGTCGCGCACGAGGGCGGCGATCGCCTCGCCGACGCCGGCCGCCTCGGCGACGTCGTCGCTGTATGCCGTGAGCCTGGGTGCCGGTCCTGGCTCGCCCTGGGCCTGCAGGTCGACGTGCGCCAACGAGGCCGTCACGACACCGCGCATCGCCGCGCCCCCACCGCGGGGCGCCGCGCGCAGCAGCAGGTTGGCGGCGCCGACGACCTGCGGTGAGGACCGGTAGTTGCGGACCAGCCGGACGATGCGGGTGCCCTCGTGCCGGCGCGGGAAGGCGAGCAGGTGCTCGGGGGTGGCGCCGGTGAAGGAGTAGATCGTCTGGGCCGGATCGCCGACGACGCACACCTCGTCGCGGCCCCCGAGCCACAGCTCGAGCACGCGCTGCTGCAGCGCGTTGACGTCCTGGTACTCGTCGACGACGAAGTGCCGATACTGCTCGCGCACGACCCGGGCGATGTCCTCACGCTCGGCGAGGATGCCGGCCGTGAGCAGCAGGACGTCCTCGAAGTCGATGACCCCGCGCTCGGTCTTGCGCTCCTCGTAGGTCTCCCACACCCGGGCCATCGCCGTGGCGTCGATGCCGGCCGGCGAGCGACCCGCGCGCCGGGCGGCCGCGGCATACGTGTCGGGCGTGAGCAGGGAGACCTTGGCCCACTCGATCTCGGCAGCGAGATCGCGGATCGCGGTGCGGTCGAACTGCATGCGCAGTCGCGACACCGACTCGGCGACGACGGGCGCCTTGCTCGGGAGCACCTCGGGCGCGCCGCCGCCGACGGCCTGCGGCCAGAAGTAGTGCAGCTGGCGCAGCGCGGCGGCGTGGAAGGTGCGGGCGGGCACACCGGCGACCCCGAGCTCACGCAGCCGCGTTCGCAACTCGCCCGCAGCACGAGCGGTGAAGGTGACCGCGAGCACCCGCTGCGGCTGGTAGGCGCCGGAGTGCACGCCGTAGGCGATCCGGTGGGTGATCGCCCGGGTCTTGCCGGTGCCCGCGCCGGCGAGCACGCACATCGGCCCGAGCGGGCTGGCGGCGACCTCGCGCTGCTCAGGGTCGAGCGCGGCGAGGACGGCGTCGGCCCGCGAGGGGGCGGGGTCGGTGGTCATCTCGCCGCCACCCTAGACGTCGTCGCGGACACCCGCCCGCGCCCCTGCTGCCGGCCGCGGGCGACGTGGGGTGAGGTCGTGCTCGACAGCCACGACGGTGGGCCGCAGGGCCACCACGGCGGCCACCGACGCCAGGGCCGAGAGCTCGTCGACGAGGGTGCGGGTCGGCGGCAGCAGCGCGAGCCGGCCGGCCTCGGTGGCGCGGACGATCTCGGCGAGGGGCAGCCACTCCGAGCGGTGCGCCTCGGTCGTCGTGTGCCCGAAGGCCGCCTGTTCGGCCGGCGGGGCGGCATACAGCAGGAAGCGCACATCGAAGCGCCGCGGGTAGCCGACCGGCGTGATCCAGTCGTCCCACGGCACCAGCCGGCTGGGGTCGAGCACCGCGCCGGTCTCCTCGGCGACCTCGCGGCACGCAGTGGCCAGCAGGGTGCGGGCGCCGCCGGGCAACGGTGCCGTATGCCGCCAGGCGGCCTCGTGCGCGTCGATCACGGCCAGGTCGATCGTGAGCGCGGTGCCGGCCGCCAGGTCGCCCGGGTCGACGCGCCCGCCCGGGAAGACGACTGCTCCGGCCGCGAAGTCCATCGTCGCCACGCGGTGCTGGACGAAGGCCTCGATCCCGTCCGGCCCGTCGCGCAGCGGCAGCACGCTCACCGCGTCCCGCGGCGACGGTGGGGGCCGCTCGCCGTCCCCCGGTGCGCTCGCCCCGGCGTCGCGGATCAGGCCGGCGGCCGCGAAGCGCAGCATCGTCTCGAGGTCGCCCCGGTCACGATCGGGCAGACCGGGCGCGACCTCGTGGGCGAGCAGCCGCGGCATACCGGAGGAGCAGTCGAGGCGGGCGCGACCAAGGACCGGCTGGCCCACGACGAGGACGATCTCGTCGGGCCGCGCGGCCAGCGTGGGGTCCGCGGCGAGGTCGAGCTCGTCGGCCTCCCGCACACTCGTCACCGACAGCCGAGGTCGGTCGGCGAGAGGGGCGGGCATCGGCCGATCGTAGCCGGGGACGTTGGCGTCAGCCGCTCGGGTCAGAGCTGCTCCGTCCGGCGGGCGCCGAGAATTCCGCCTGGTGGACCGGTATCAGGCGTCTGCCAGGCGGCTCTTTGTCAGCAGAACGGCACCGCTGAAGGCCGGGACGGGCTTCGCCACTCGTCCATGGGCGCGCACGGTGACCGTGGCGACCGAGCACCCGGGGGGTGGGGCTGACGCAGAGGGCGGCCCCACCTGTCGGGCCGGAGATCAGCTGTCGGACGGGGCGTCGGCCGGGGGGGCCGACGGCTCCGGCTGCGCAGCCGTCTGAGTGGAAGCCACCTTGCGTGCGGGAGCGCGCTTGGTCGGCGCGGCCTTTGTCGCGGGCGCGGCCTGCTGTGCCGATGCCGACGTCGCTGCCGGAGTCTTGGCGGACGCCGCCTTCGCGGGGGTCGTCGTGGCCGGCGCAGGGGCGGCCGGTGCGGTCTTCTCGGCCGTGGCGGTGTCGGTGATCTCCCCGCTGCCCTTGCCCTTCTTGCCGTCCTTCTTCCTGCCCTTCTTGTCGCCCTTGCCTGCCGCGCCCTCGTCGCGCAGCGCGTGGGCGTGGTCCGGCACATAGCGGTTGGACTCCCGCGGCGGCCGGTGATAGCCGACGGCGTCCGGGCGGTGCGGGATCTCGACCGGGGTCGGGTGCAGCGACTCGTAGGGGACCGTCGAGAGCAGGTGCGCGATGACGTTGAGCCGACTGGACTTCTTGTCCTCGGACTCCACCGTGTACCACGGTGAGTCACCGAGGTCCGTGAACTGCATCATGGTGTCCTTGGCCCGGCTGTAGTCCTCCCACCGGGTGATCGACTGCATGTCCATCGGCGACAGCTTCCACCGGCGCATGGGGTCGTTGGCACGGGAGCGGAACCGCGCCTCCTGCTCGACATCGCTCACCGAGAACCAGTACTTGCGCAGCATGATGCCGTCGTCGATGAGCATCCGCTCGAAGGACGGGCACTGACGCAGGAAGCGGGCGTACTCGACGTCGCTGCAGAAGCCCATGACCCGCTCGACGCCGGCCCGGTTGTACCAGGAGCGGTCGAAGATGACGATCTCGCCGGCCGCCGGCAGGTGCTCGACGTAGCGCTGGAAGTACCACTGGCTCTTCTGTCGCTCGGTCGGCGCAGGCAACGCGGCGATCCGGGCATGCCGGGGGTTGAGGTACTCCGTCATCCGCTTGATCGCCGAGCCCTTGCCGGCGGCGTCCCGGCCCTCGCAGATGACGACGAGCCGACTGCCGGTCTCGATGACCCACTGCTGCATGGTGACCAGCTCCGCCTGGAGCCGCTTGAGCTCGCGCTCGTAGACGACGGTGTCGAGCTTGCGGGTGCCGTTGGCGGTGAATTTCGACATGGTGCGCATGGTATGCCGTTCACCTCCCGTTCACCCGGACCCGGGCCCCTTTCCCGACCCGGCCGAGCGGCATACACTCCGGGCCGTTTGCCCCTGCGCGGTTGGACATGCGAGGCTCCGGCTCTCGCACCCTGTCCGCTTGGAGGAGTCGTGTCCGATCTACCACTGCCAGTGCCCGCGGACGGCGCCGTCACGATGTTCACGACGACGTGGTGCGGCTACTGCCGTCGGCTCAAGAGCCAGCTGCAGCGCGAGGGGATCGTCTTCAGCGAGGTCGACATCGAGGCCGACCCGGCGTCGGCCG
>Ga0116151_10004685_pt1 | contig 11954 bp, 11 predicted proteins | sample AD_UKC117_MetaG_FD_89893 | JGI IMG/M metagenome (GOLD analysis project Ga0116151, IMG submission 89893) | Active sludge microbial communities of municipal wastewater-treating anaerobic digesters from Hong Kong - AD_UKC117_MetaG | ecosystem: Engineered > Bioreactor > Anaerobic > Digestate... | reverse complement strand
CGTGGGGTGGACCAATCGCCGTGAAGAAGTTTTCTGTGTCTTCGACCGTCATTTCACCATCGCCAACCAGCGCATGGTGCGCACGCGCACCCACCAATTCACCTTCAACCCCAGCGATATCGGGGAGCTTTATGATCTGGTGAAGGATCCGTATCAGCTCCACAATCGCTACGGCGATCCCACCTATGCCGACGTGCAGCGGGATCTGATGGTGCGCATGGAACGCCACATGGCGGCATTGGGTGATGCGCAATTGGGTTGGTTTCGGCGCATGAGTCCTGTCTACTAGAGGCGCGTAAGTGTTTGGAGTTATATGCGTCTCATGGCACAACGATAATAACGTTGCCCACTTTTTGGCCAGTTTCCCCATAATCTATGTGCCGCCTCCGTTTCCGCCAATGGATAGCTGCGATTAATCGTCGCAACTATGATCATCCTGCGCCACAGTAATGATGACTTTGCCACGGGCGCGGCCGGTCTCCAAATACCGGATGGCGTCGGCGGTCTCGGCCAGGGAGTAACGACGGTCAATCACGGCGCGGACTTTACCACTTGCCAGTAGTTCGGCGATCGTCTCTAAATCGGCCTGATTGGGATTGGCCAGAAAGCTGCTGACCGGTTGACCACCCCACGATCCCCAGAGCGCGATCTGCAAGAGACCGATCAACGAGGTGAAGCCGGCGACGGCACAGATCCCCTGTGGTGTCAAGGCACGCCGCAGGTCTGCCACCGACCGGTTACCAATGGCATCCAAAATCAGGTCGTAACGTTGACCGTTGCGGGTGAAATCGGATTGGGTATAGTCAATTACGTGGTCGGCGCCAATCGTGCGGACCAACTCGAGATTGCGCGTGCTGCAGACGCCGGTCACTTCTGCGCCCAAGGCTTTGGCCATCTGCACGGCAAAGGTACCCACACCACCCGATGCCCCATTCACGAGTACCTTCTGCCCCGCCTGAATCTTACCTTTGTCGCGCAATCCCTGCAACGCGGTGAGGGCTGCAACGGGAGCGGCGGCGGCTTCTTCAAATGAAAGTGTTGCCGGTTTGCGGACCAACTGTTCTGCTTTCACGCAGACATACTCGGCAAAGCCGCCCGCACCGATCTCCCCAAAGACTTCATCCCCCGGCTGCCATGTTTTGACGGCATTGCCCACGGCTACCACCCGCCCGGCAATGTCGGCCCCAAGCCGGGGATTTTTCGGTTTGGTCAACCCATCGTTTAGTCGCACAATAAAGGGATCCGCACGCAGGCGGTGCCAGTCAAGCGGATTGGCGGCGGCGGCAACAATTTCGACCAGGACCTGGTCATCTTTGGGCGAGGGCTTCTCTACCTCTCGCAGTTCAAGCACGTCTGGTGAGCCATAGTTGAGGAAGCGAATTGCTTTCATGCAGTCAACCTTTCTATCGAATCGCGTTGAAAAATGTAGTGGTCAACGTGATAGCGGAACCAATTCGTTCACGCCAAGGCGCCAAGCCCGCCAAGGCGCCAAGATCCTTGCCTGCTTGGCGGGCTTGGCGTGAGTTCAACATCCGCTTGACCGGTACAAATTGCGTTGATAAACAAGAAGTTCGGCCTTTTTCAAGAAGCCGAACTTCTGACGACGGTACCCTGTTGTTAGAATAGCAGTGGAAACGCTCCCGTGCCTACCACCGGCCTGACATCTCTCCGACACGAAGCCGGAGAGGCGTCGCACCGCCACAAGCTCACGATTGGACAACGGCAGGGATGGAGGCAAAGTGGGTGGTAGTCACCGGCCGGCGACTGCGCACCATTACAATGCCTGCCCAGGCAAACCAGAGAATAAAGCCCAGCCCAAAAACCGCGCCGCCCGTTTCGGCAAATGCCGGCACCAGCATCAGCGTACCGGCCAGCCCAATCAGCAGGCCAAGGAAGTTCAGCGCTTTGGGGAGGGCACCGGTGCGCAATGCCGCCCAGCTGACCAGTAACGCCCACAGGCCACCCGGCAATTCGATCCCGCCACCCAGGGCACTCTCGACCGCGGTCAGCGCCGGCCAAATCGTGATTGCCTGTGCTGGATCGTTGCTGTACAGCTCGGCGATGACCACAATGTCCTTGAGGAAGAGCATACCGGCGGCGATCACGAGGCCCGCCCAAATCAAGCCAATGGCCATGCCCATCTGTGATAGCGCCGGCGCACCCTCCTTCAGCCGCTCGTGAATGGCCAAGACCAACGGTACCATAAAGACACCGGCCACGATGTAGATGATCAGATGCCACCCATATAACAACGTTTGGTTCTCAACGAGAAAGGCCAGATACTGCGTCGGTTCGGCATCAATGATCGGGGCCAAGAGGGTGAAGACCATCCCAAAGCCGATGATATACGCTGCGGCATTGATCAATGCGGCCACGCCGCCCAATTTTTGCATGTTCGTCATGATTTTTTTCCTTTACTGAATGTAATATTAGGTTCGCTCTTAGCGTCGGGCCCACCACACCATTAGGAGGGTGATGACAAGCGAGATGGCGAAGAAAAGTTCCCAACTGCGCCATGCCACGCCAATCGATGCGCCGATGCCCAACGCCGTACCACTAATCAACCCCCAACTCAGTTCCGATACCTTCTTGCGCTCTTTCATCTCCATCTCGATTTCCTTTTTTATTGATCCGCGGCATCCGTTGCAACCTGGGTAACTGACAGCAGTGGTATGCCCAAATTACGGACTTTGCGGAGCAGACCGTAGAGTGCTGCCTGGTCGACAACCGGACCGGTCAACACGGTTACACCACTGACTTCCGACGTTATCGTTAGATCCTCAAACCATGCTTCCCATTGCGAACTCAGATGGCCTTGAAGCCTGATTTGATAGGTTGGCATAGTGCTCTGTCCTGTGTTCTGCGTTCCTGCATCATCGCTTGCGTTGTTCATGGCTTTAGTATAGGGAATGGGGCGTGCAAAGTCCCCACATGAATGTGTAGTGTGGAGGGCAAAAAGATGTAGTTGGGGTGGACGAAAAGAATGTGGGGTTGGGAGAGCGGCTAGACTAACGGTGGGACACTGGCTGACCGACTGTTTTACTGTCTTACGGCCTTCCCACTGCCCTACTGGCCTACTTCCGCCGCACTATCCTAAAGGATCCCCAGTTCCTGCGCTTTGGCGACGGCCTGTGTACGCTTGTTGACGCCCAGCTTGCCATAGAGATTTTTGGTGTGATAGCGCACGGTGTTGAGGCTGACAACGAGTTCGTCGGCGATCTCTTGATTTTTGTGGCCGATTGCAATGAGTTGGAGCACTTCGATTTCGCGATCGCTCAGGGGCTCGGGCAGTGGCTGGGCATTGGGTGGCGCCGGCGGCGTTCCGCTGCCCAACGGCGTGGTCTCAGCAAAGGCGGTCAATAGCTTGTCGATGTAACAGGTGATGCCATTACCCACTGTACCACGGGACTGTAGTACGTTGAGCAGGTGCGCCATTGCCGGCCCTTCATCCAACCAGAGGCGTATGAAACCGTGTGGTTCTGTCAAGACCAGCGTTTCACCGAGACATTGCAACGCCTGTTCAGTCTCCCCGGCGGCATTGAGGGCAACGACCTGTAAGACCATTGTCTGAAGCCGTTGGGTTGTCCGTTGCTGCGTTGTCACCATCTGCCGCGCCGCGGTGAGCAAAGAGAGTGCCGTGTGGGGGTCCCCTTGCGCCAGGAGCACCCGCGCCTTACTCAACGGCAGATCGTGTTCTTTGGCCAACGCCCCTGCTGCTGCAATTTCGCCCTGCGCCAGCAATGTCAACACCTGTGTCGCCACGATTTCATCTAGGTGACGGGTAAACTTGGCTTCCTCCATGAAGGTGACGGTCTGCGCCAATTGGACAGCGGCGCCGGTGACATCACCCTCAGCCAGCCGCACCCGGGCCAACATCCACTCGTTGTGAACGGGGCTATCGCTATTCTCCCATTGGCGCGCCAACTGCAATCCCGTTTCGGCATGGTGACGGGCGGCAGCCAGGTCATTCCATTCGTAGTAGATCTGGGCCAGACCGGAATAGGCTTCGCCGGCGCTGGGCAGCAGTTGCTCGCCAAAGAGGGCAATGGCACTGCGATAGTGTTCCGCGGCCAAGATAAGCTGGGCCTCGATGAGGTGGATATCCCCCAGGCCAATATGCGACATAATGGTGAAGATGGTGTTGCCCGAGGACTGGCTTTTGGTGATCGCATCGTGATAGGCCTGGCTGGCTGCTGCAAAATCACCGCCGAGGTGATAGGCATAGCCCATCTTCCAGTTGGTCGAGGTGCGAAAAGCCTGGTTGTCGGGGTGTAGATAGCGCAGCGCCCGTTGTGACTCCGCAATCATGACCGCGGTCTGTTGCAACCCCGCGGCAATCGTGGCACGGATGGCGACAATTCGGCCAATCAGATCGCGCGCGTGCTCATCCAATCCCTGAGCTGCTTCCTTCGCCTGCAGCAGTCGTTCTGCCGCGGTTAGCGCCTCTTCTGTCCGGGCCACCTGGCCGGTGCCCAACAGGGTCGACGCATGGGCCAACCACAAGGACGGATGGGCATCGAACACGGCAATGGGCAGCGTATCCAGCCACTTCAGCACCGGGCGAATCGCGCCCCGGAAATGGAGCGGCATCCCCCGCCCTTCGATCAGGCGCTCGGCGCGCGCAATATCCTGCGCCAAGGTGGCCTGGTGAAAGGCTTCCAATTCAAGCCCATTCGCTTCGTACCACTGGCTGGCGCGGATATGTAACACAGCAATGGTGGGGTGATTTGCCTCAGCTGCGGCAATTTGTTGATGGAGCCGCTGGCGCAGCAACTCACCAAAGAGATGGTGATAACGATACCAGCGGCGCTCATTGTCAAGGGGCACAATAAACAGATTGGCCTGTTCGAGCGCTTCGATTGTGCGTTGGCCGTCGCGGCTATCGTCCCCGAGAACCGCGTCACATAGCGGCCCACAGAAGCGATCCAGAATCGAAGTGTTACGCAGGAAGTTCTGCACCCGTGGGGGTTGTTGGTGCAGGACCTCTTCCAACAGATAATCCATGACGAAGCGGTGGCTGCCGGTAAATGATTGGATGAATGCAGTGCGCTCCTGTTGCTCCGTGTTATGCCCTTGCATGGAGACGGCTGCCAACTGCAAACCGGCAATCCAGCCTTCGGTGCGTGCTTCCAGCGCTGCGACCTCTGCCGACGACAGGGCAAGTCCCATCGCCCGGTTGAGAAAGTCTGCGGCTTCGGCAGCAGTGAAGCGTAGATCGACGGCACGCACTTCCGTGACTTGAGCCCGGGCACGCAGCCGGGCCAGCGGCAACGGCGGATCTTCGCGCGTGGTGATCACCAGATGCAGTTTCGGTGGTAGATGTTCGAGCAAAAAGGCCAGGGCTTCGTCCACGGGGGTGCTGTCAAGCAGGTGGTAGTCATCCAGGACGAGGATCAAATTCTCACCCACCGTCATGAGTTCGTTGAGCAGGGCGGTTACGAGGGTCGTGGCGGGAGGCGGTTGTGGCGACTGGAGCGCACGCAAGATCTCATCTCCAAAGGCCGGTGCAGCAGTCTGTACAGCCGCGATGACATACGTGAGAAAGCGTGCGGCGTCATGATCTTCTTCATCCAGTGAGAGCCAGGCCAGAGCACTCTCCGCGCGTGGGCGCAGGGCCGCAAGCCACGCGCTCACCAAGGTTGTTTTGCCAAAACCGGCGGGGGCGGAAACCAGGGTCAATTTGCGGCCAAAACCATGCGGTTGGTGTAGCCCCGCAGTGAGCCGTTCGATCAGATGGGGTCGCGACACCAGGTTGGGCCGGGGCGGTGGGATGTAGAGCTTGGTGGCGAGGATCGGTGCAGACATGCATCCATTATACTATACTTTAGAACGATTCCGCGAAGCTGCACCGCAAACTGGGGTGCGTACCCCAGTTTGCGGTGCAGCTTTAGGTGTCCAGTTCGGTCCACATCGTGATATCCGCAATCTGGAGTGGCGAGAAGGTTGCTGTGAGCCAGGCATAGCATGCGGCAAATGAGAAGAGGCCGCGCATGGCTATCGGCCAGCAGAGAAATCTGCCCTGTGTGCCTAGCCAACTGGCAAACACGCTGTCAAGGACTAGTATAGTTGGGCGTAAATATCGGACAGAAGTAAGTAGCGCTTCTCTCTGGAAAACGGCTGATTTATCTGTCTACTTATTTCTGCCCGGATTTACTAGAAACTCGGCGGCAGTGGCGGCGCCGCCGAGCGCAATTTTGCCCTACATTCTGTCCCCCCCTGTGCTGTTACGGCGCGATGTCAGCCGCAAGTAATAGCCATCGGGATCGACCAGACGAAAATCACGGAGGCCCCACGGTTGTTGCTGGAGTGGAGTGGCCAACGGCCACTCTTGGGCGCAAACATGAGCATAAAGTGCATCAATTTCAGCCACTTCCAAAACAAGCTCAATGCCACGGCCGGGCCGTTCGTGTGGAGCACGCCGCACCGGGTGATCGGCCGGCAACGCCCCATGGCGATTCAACGACAACACCACCTGTCCATTGTACAGCGGCGTATAACCGTCCCCATGGGCTTCACCGGCGGTAAAGTTGAGTACCCGTATGTAGAACGCTTTTGACGCCGTAATATCTTCCACAAAGAGTTCTAGTCGCAACGTCATAGCAGCACCATGTGGATTGTCCATACCCATTTCCCTTCCTTCACAAAGTATACAGATCAGGTTGCCAATGGCGGTCCACCAGGGATGGTAAACGGTTTCTCCAACGGCTGATAGGTTGTACGGGTAGCACGGAAGGGCGCGGTCAGATACTCACCGAGAAAAATGGACCCTACAATACTGCCATCGGTCGCCTGCCCCGCAAAGAGAAACGGAATACGATCGCCCGGCTGTTGCACTTCGCTGCGCAGCTTAACCTGTTCGCCCTCGACCGTGCCGACGATGGGCTGTTGCGAAAAGTCACTCTGGTGGGTCCCGGTGACCCAGTTGCCCTCCTGTTGGAGATAGAGCCGGTGGTGACTGGTGCTGGTAAAATAGTCGATGGTGAGATCCCAGTGGCCACTGAGATCGACGTTAGCCGGCGCCATGTCGGTGGATAACGGGTGGCGTTGGGCGGTGAGGATGGCATGGATGCGCTCGGCGACGATCTGCTCATCGCCCGGTTGCATCTGGCTGGGCGTGATGCGGATGGCCGCGCTGCTTTCGCTATCATGGCTACCGACGGCGATGCGGGGGCGCTTGCGGGCAAAGTCTTCAGCCACCACTTCACCGGTGATAGGCAGCACCGTGGGATCCCAGCGGATCACCAGCACCGGCGCGCGATTGGAGAGACCGGCCGGCTCTTCAACCTGGATCTCGACGCTTGCGATACCGGCCACGCGCTGGGCTATGTAATCCAATTTGTCTAACCAACGCTGCCACTCGGCTTCGTGATCACGCTGGGTCCACATTTCGACGGCAGCGAGCATGCCCATGATCTCCTCGCGGCCGATTTTGTTGTCGCGGTTCGGCCCGTGGTGGGGTGAGCTGGCCTGCCACGCCGCCATGAGAATCTGCTTGTTGCCCAGTAAAAGTCCAGCGCCCTGTGGTCCGCAGATCGCTTTGCCGCCGCTATAGGCTACCACATCGGCCCCTCGTTCCAGGTGTACACAAGGAATCGAGAGATTCTCAGCCGCGGCATCGATCAGCACGGGAACGCCCGCCGGTTGGGCAATCTCGACGATGGCCTCCAGCGAAAGCGGCTGCCCCGGCTGTGAGTTGGCGCTGGAGACGAGATAGATCATGGCCGTCTTGGGGTTGATCGCCTGGGCCAGTTCCGCCGGCGTTTCGACCATCACCACCTCGACGCCGATGTTGCGCAGGGCGTGGTCATAGGGGTTACGTGAATAGCGGGGCACAATAACCTGCGTTTTTGGAAAGCCGGTCAGATCGGGGATGCGGATCAACAGTTCGGGGTTGCCGCCGGTGACACAGGCCGCGGTGACATGTTTGATGCCCGCCGCGCAGCCCGAAGGGATCATGCCCCACTCTGCGCCGGTGAGTTCCGCCAACCGCCGCCCAACCCCTTCGGCCAGTTCGTCGTATTGGACAAAGTGGCGCGCCGCCTCCTTGATCGCGGCCTGCACCGCCGGCAACTCGACCGAGCCGCCGATAATTGTAAAGGTGCCGCGGCAGTTGATGATTGGCTCGACCCCAATCGCGCGGAAGATGCTCTGGTCAGCGGTCTGGCCCTCTTGTTCCACGGTCTGCAAATAGGAAAGAACCTTTAAATCTGCTTGTGCCATGCCAACGCTCCTTCGTTACCGTTACGTTCGATTGATGTTCACCTGTATGACAAGATGACAGAGAACTGGAATGCTCCTACCCCATCACCAGCGATTGCGCGCCGTCGATCCACATCTCGGTACCGGTGATGTGAGAAGCGTGCTCCGAGAGCAGGAAGGTGATCAGTTGCGCCACCTGTTCGGGGGTGCCCCGTTCGCCACCGGTGAGCGGAATGTTGCCATTGGGAAAGGTAACCGGATGGCGGATGCTCTGGACATTGCGCAAGTGGGTGTTCTCGCGAATATTGGTCACAACACTACCGGGGCAGATGGCGTTGATGCGTACGCGGTGGGGGGCGAGTTCGGGGGCCATCATTTTGGTAAAGGCGACTTGGCCGGCTTTGGCACAGGAATAGGCGGTGGCACCGGTGTTGCTAAAGACCCGTGTGCCGTTGACCGACGCAATCACCACAATCGCGCCACCGGCTTTCTTTAAATAGGGCGCAGCATATTTGACCGTCAAGAAGGTGCCCTTGAGATTGACATTCAGCGTGGTATCCCACTCTTCGGGTGTGATCTCTTCAATCGGTGCCCAAACGCCGTTAATACCGGCATTGGCCACGACCAGATCGAGACGGCCCCACTGTTCCGCGGCTTGTTGAATCGCCGCCGCCATCTGCGTGGCATCGGCAACATTGGCCGAGAGCGCAAAGGCCGTGCCGCCAGCGTTCTCGATCTGCGTAACAATGGCTGCGGCTCGTTCCGGCAGGAGATCCAAGGCGGCCACGTTGGCGCCGCCCGCGGCCAAGGCCAATGCCGCGGCCTCGCCGATGCCCGATCCGGCCCCGGTGACCAGGGCGACTTTGTCATGGAAATTCATACAATTGGGTGTACTTTCTAGCGTTTGACGCAGTATATTCTCAACGGCCACCGATGAGATAAAAAAACGCACTACATACACGAATGCGCTATTCTCAGCTGTGCGCGAGTTGATTATAGATTGAGGTGAGGCAATTTTTTCAATCGCCAACCAGCGAATGAGAGGGGACAAGTGCACACGTTCCCACCTCAATCACCAATAATAACACAGGCCGCATCTGTTTACCATCACCATATTCGCGCCCAAATTCAAGCAAGTGCTTGACAAAGATGGTTAGCCAATGCTATATTGATCGAAGTAAAGTAAGTACTGACATTACTTCCACAATGATGAGAGTCATGAAAGGGAGACAGAATGATGGAGACCGCCCTATCTACGCTGATGCCACAAGGCGAAGCACCACCGTTGACGGAAACACAGGCGCACATTGTGCAAGCGGCGTTGGATCTCTTTGCTGAGCACGGCTATGCCGCGGCCACGACGCAGGCGATCGCCAAGCGCGCCGGTGTAACGGAGAAAACGTTGTTTCGTCACTTTGGCACGAAAAAGCAACTCTTTGCCCAAGCGATCTACCCGGCCATGTTACAACTCTTCCAGCCGGTGGTCTTTGAACGCCTGCGCCAACTCTTTGTCAGTGAACAGCCATCGCTGCGCGCCATGTTGCTGGCGATTATTTCCGACCGCATCGCCGTGGCACGCGAGCGGCCGGAGATTTTCAAGACGCTGGCCCAGGAGTTTCTGCTGGACAGTGAGTTTCGTGAGGTCTTCGCCACCTTTTGGCAGGAACAACTGCTGACCGGCATTTTCACCATTCTTCAACAAGCCAAGGCGCGCGGCGAAGTCCGTGATCTGCCCGAGCAAGCGATGTTGCGTGCGATCATCAGTTTCACCGCAGGGTATGTGGTTCAGCGTGCAATTTTGGCCCCGCAGGCCGCTTGGGATGATGAGGCAGAGGCCGCCCAGATCGTTGATATCTTGTTACAAGGAATTGGTGCATCACTAAAGGAGCAAGGGTAAGATGATGATTTTACTCTATCTATTCGCGTTGATCGCTTTGGCCGTCGCCACGGCGGCGCTCTACATGGCGATGTTTGCACCTTTCCCAGCGGAGTGGCTGTACTATCAGTACTTCATCCGCAAGCCGCTGGCGTGGACGATTTTGTTGGTATCCGGTGCGTGGGTTGGCTGGACAACAAGCCGAACGGGGATATTCCCCCTGGGCAGTCTGATCCCGCTTTTGCTGATGGGCCTGGCTGTGATCTTGGCTTATCGCATGCATCAGGAAGTGGTCTTTCAGGCCGTCGATTTTCCGGCCCTGGCGGAAGATCCCTATAGTCTACCGCTGCAAGATGCGATGCAACTAGCGATCATCGAGTACGGTGGCGCAACCAAAGCCTATCCGCTGGATTACGTGGTCCACCACCACATCGTTAATGACCGCTTTGGTGACCGCATTGTTTCCTTGACCTATTGCGCCATGTGCCGCAGCGTGATTCCGTTTGATGTCACCGACATCGGCCCGCTGTTTGTGGCTTCGTTCAAACACGGCAATATGATTGTCGGCGACCGCAAGACCAAGACCTTCTTTCAGCAAGCGACCTTCCAGTCGATCATCGGACCGTTGCATCCGCACACGCTGACGATGTTGCCCTTTCAAATCTTACCGTGGTCGGCGGTGAAAGCGTTGCAGCCGCTGCCGGCGGTAGCCCAGGTGACAGCCAATGACTTGGGCGAATTTGCACTGCCGATTCCCGGCGTCTGGCGCAAGATCATGGCCAGCGAGGTGACACCGGGGCTACCGGCCAAAGAACGGGATCGTACCTTCCCGGCGCGCACCCATGTGATTGGCGTGATCGATAACATCGCCGATCCGTCGGTGGTCTATTTGAAAGAAGAAGTGCAGAAAGCCGGTGTGGTCTGCAATGAGAAGCTGGCACTCTTCCTGGTTGCCGTCGGTAAAACCGTGAATGGCTTTCGCAGCCAGGTCAACGGTCAGCCGTTACACGTTACCTTGCAGGGGGAGCAGACGCTCACCGACACAACCAGCGATACAGTCTGGGATCTGCGGGGGAAGTATGTGCGTGGCGCACTGGCACAGGATCTGGAACCGGTGGCGATCTCCGATGAGTATTGGTTTTCGTGGCAGAAGTTTCATCCGGGGAGCAAGCTTGTGCGTGTGGGGTAACAGGGATCCGGTGAATTGTATTTGCGCGTTTGCCACAGAGAACACAGAGGGCACAGAGGGCACAGAGGAGGAATCCATCTGTGCCCTCTCTGTTTTCGTTTGGCTTTGCTACATTCAGCTATTGCAACGTCGTGGTGTATCCGATGCTGGGGAATTGAACCGCGTCGGGCAAAAGTGCAGCGTGGGCATCCTGGTCGCCTTTGAGCGTGGCGAGCAAAAAGGCGGTCGAGAGGTGGTGGATCAGGTCAAGCGCTGCTGTTTTCTCCCAAGCCGGGTCGAAGCAGAAGTACTCGTAGTAGGGGTGTTCGCTGAGCCAGGGTTGGTTTTCGCAGGGGGTGGTGAAGAGCATGTGTTCACCGCCCTCCAACACGACCAACGATTTTTGCGTGCTGGCGGCGTAGTCGTAAGCCGGTTTTGCGCCCCAGTTGAGCGGGGTGCCGGTGTCGGCGCCGCCGGCAATCGCCATCATCGGTACGGTAATCTGGGCCAGACCAGCTTCGTCAAAGAGGTAGGAATCGCCGGCCATGGGGATGATGGCGGTTACCCGCGGGTCGCCAACCGCGGGCCACAGCCCTTCGGGTACCTCTGCAAGACCGGCCCGTTCCGCCATGGCCGCTTCGTTGGGCACAAGTGGCATACAGAAAAATGCGAGCGGATCGTCTGCCTCCAGGGTGGCACACCGGGCTTTGT
>Ga0116151_10004683_pt1 | contig 11955 bp, 8 predicted proteins | sample AD_UKC117_MetaG_FD_89893 | JGI IMG/M metagenome (GOLD analysis project Ga0116151, IMG submission 89893) | Active sludge microbial communities of municipal wastewater-treating anaerobic digesters from Hong Kong - AD_UKC117_MetaG | ecosystem: Engineered > Bioreactor > Anaerobic > Digestate... | reverse complement strand
TTCAGCCATTGGCTTATCAATGGCGAGAATCGTGGAAGCAGTAATCCCATTGTCTTGGTAATAGATAAACCGCTCCTGATTACGGCTGTATATGCTCAGCAGCAGGCTCAGTACACTCTTACGGTGACTACTATTCCAGAAACCGGATTGAACATCAGCATAGGTGGTACTAACTACACTTCGCCGAAGACAGTGATTCTCAACAGCGGAACTTCAAGAGCCATCGAAGTTACTTCCCCTCAAGAGAAAGATAAATCAGCTCAAGTGACAGGAACTGATACCCGCTTCACCTTCATACAGTGGAGCGACACGAATACTAACAACCCAAGAACGATTACCTTGAACTCAGATATGACCTATACCGCAGAGATGAAAGTAGAGTACAAAGTGACAACGGGAACAAATCCTGCAGGAGGAACCGTTGATGGAGCCGCCTGGTACATGGCGGGGACGGTTAAGAATTTCACTGCGCCGGTGAGAACGGGGTACACATTCTCTCACTGGGTAGTAAACGGAGCGAACATGGGAGATGCGAACCCCATAACTGTCAACGTCAATTCTCCCAAGAATGTGATTGCATACTATAATGCTGAGACCACGACAAAGAATGTCTTTGGAATCGTTACTCCGTACACGGGAAACATAAAGACAGCAGACCTGAATGAGATGGAGATACTCTCCAATACGGAAATAAGAACTACGAACGACAAACCGGAATACATCGAGAATGAATATCTATTGAAGGTAGAATCATTCAAGGAGGTAGAGGAATCATTCTCCACCTCCTCTCTTCCCGAGATCCAGATAATTGGCAGGATAGAAGACTACTACGGTGAACTGCAGTACATACATGTGAGAACAACGGCCAGCGAAAAAGAGTTGAAAGGACTGCCGGGAGTCGTCCAGGTGTCTAGAAACAGCACTTTCTACGCGCTTGAGACAACACCGAATGATACTTACTACTCGCTACAGTGGAATTACCCGCTGATCAATTTGCCTCGAGCTTGGGACTACGCGGTTGGCTCCAGGAGTGTGGTTGTTGCGGTAATCGATTCGGGATTCAGCACAAACCATCCCGATCTAGCCGGCATATTCGAATCGGGGTATAACTTTGTGAACAACAACACAAATGTATCTGAACCAACCACTTCAATCGACAGTCACGGCACGCACGTCGTAGGAACGATAGCTGCTCTTACAAACAATGGTAAAGGCGTATCTGGAGTTACCTGGGGAGGATTCGGGATTACCTTGATCCCGATAAGAGGAATCAAAGGTGCAGCAGCTCTTATGAACAGTATCATCTACGCAGTCGATCATGGGGCGAAGGTCATTAATATGAGTCTAGGAGGAGCGGTAGACAGCCCGGCGGTATATGATGCTGTGAAATACGCGGCCAGAAATGGAGTAGTTATGGTCGCAGCTTCTGGAAACAATGGAGACGGCAATATCCTCTATCCTGCTCGCTATCCAGAGACTATTGCTGTTGGAGCGATATGGGAAGACGAAGGCACAATCAAGATATCTCCTTACTCATGTTATGGGTCTGAGCTTGATGTTGTGGCACCGGGAGGGTACAAGCTTTCGGGTACTGATCCAAATGGAATCTACAGCACCGGTTGGACCCCTACGGGCGACACATATATGTATATGCAAGGAACATCGATGGCCACGCCACATGTAACTGGCTTAGTTGCTCTTCTTATGGGAGCCGGGTTAACCGATCCCGACGATATCAGAAGCGTTCTTCGCAGTACAGCGATCGATCTAGGTTCTCCAGGTAGAGACGATTACTATGGGTGGGGACTGATAGACGCGGGAGCGGCTCTCGAAGCCATTACCTCGCCGCAGGAGTTCAAAGTCTTCTTGAGGAATCCCTCAACAGGCTCCAACATAGCCAGCACCAACCTATCTGATTCAGGAGCGTATCACTTCAGCAATGTGAGTCTTTCTCAAGTGAAGGTATATGCCTGGAGAGATATGGATGAGAGCGGGACGATCAATATCGGGGATCTCCTCGGATACTACAACTACTCCGGAGGCGAACCTAATCTGAACAATGCACAGACAATAACTCTCTCCGGCGGTGACAACTGGATTGACTTCCAGTTCGCCCCGATAATTGGAGATTGATCCGGTAGAAACGATGAATCTTGCAGGCATCTGATTCAAGGGCCTCACAGTTAAAATAACTGAATGAACGAAGCAAATTGAAAAGGAACGCAACCTCTGCGTTCCTTTTCTCTTTTATAAATCTTTCTATCTATTTTTCGTGACAGGCTCGGTTTCTTGAACTCTTTTAACCGCAAAACCTACAGATGCTAAACTTCAAAAGCCGATGATAGAAGTACGGAGACCGTGAGAATTCATTTGATAAAGAAAGTGAGGCTTAGTAGCTGAGGACGAAGGCCGTTCGCCCTCCCTAAAAAGAGAAAATCTCGACATAATACTTTCTCATCCTCTCGTTTAATACTTCGTCTAAACAGTGTTCAGATGACATTGTGTAAGCAACGGCTCTGATCCGAACAAAAAAACTGATGGGTAATAATAACTTAAACCCGGTCAAAAGGAACGCAGTTGTCTTGCGTTCCTTCTAACTAACACAGTCTTTTTGAGGGTTTCTATTAGAAAACAATGCCTAATTCAGGATTTCGTCCAGCTCTTCAACGCTCTCTATTCCTTTGTCAGAGATCTCAAAAAGCATTCCATTGAAGATGAACTTGACTCTTTCTCCAAGGGCGAAGACCTTTTCAACCCATTCGCTTCTATCAGCCAATTCAAAATAAGCTTTGCTGTAAGCAACAAGGCTTATCGGTTCAAGTGTCTTGACCTCTTCGTCGTCCTGAACCCATATTCCTTCTTCGAGAGCAAATCCGATATTGTCTACAAATCTGTAGTCAGAAGCTCCGCTTCCGACAAACTGGTCTTGCTCCATCTCGGCAACAGACTTTGCAGCCATTACGGCATCTACAGCGGGGGAGGCGCTGAAGCCGCCCCTGTCTCCCAGGGTAGAGGTCTGTACTCTTTCAGGGGCAATCAGGTAGGAGGTGAACTCGTTAATTATGTTGAATTTCTTTGAAAGAGCGATAATCTCTTGCTTCACTTCTTCTTTTGCCGCTATTGAGAGAGAGGAATCATACCTGAAGATATTTGCAAGATGAGCAATTCTCTTCTGTGCCCAGATCTTTGCAATAAATGGGTTGTCAGGATTCTTTGAAACTCTGAATAGATACTCGTATCTGTATCTCTCTAATCCTCTTGTTCCTTCTACGATTACTTTCAGATCGCCCTCTTCAAAGTAAATGCCGGAGAGTCTTAGAGCCTGTCCGGAGAATAGAGAATGCGGGCCGGTCGGAAGAACCTTCGCAACCTCCGATCCTTCGATAGATATAGTCACATTCTCTAGAGCCGGCGTCTCGATCGTCCTGTAAAGATCGGTAACCTTTCCTTCAATGTTTTCGCCTTCAACAATGTAACTTACCCTTCCAGCATTTTCCTGAACCAGTCTGTCCAGAAGTTCAGCGACAACGCCCGTTCCTACTCCAAAAGAAAAAGGTGTACATTTCTGGCTCTTGCCTCGGGAGTTGCATCGTTGATTATCTTCCCCGTGTCCGTAATTCCTTCGGTGGGAGCCCCATCTGTGAGAAAGAGGAGCACTTTGAACCTTCCCTGGTCGTCTTTGCTAAACATGTCTATGCTCGTTTGAAGAGCGTCATAGATATTTGTCATGCCATCTGCCTGAATGCGCCTTACATTCTCTATCCAGACAGCCCTTTCCGATGCATCGAGCAATCCTCCCGTGAGATTGTGGACATGGCCATCGAAAGTCACAATCGCAAAGCGGTCGCCAGAGCGAAGCATCTGAAGGACCTGCTCCAGAGCTCTTTTTGCCTGCTCCATCTTCTCGCCGTACATCGAGCCGGAAATGTCGAGAACGAAGACAACATCCTTGGGAATGATTGTTTCTTCTTTCAGTCTAGGAATAATTGTAAGAAGGAAGTATCCTTCATTCATGGCGTCATCCCAGTGAGTTGCAAGGGATGAAGGGATCTCGTCTTCAGATGATGTAAGAACTAAAGCCACGTCCGAACCTGGCACGAAATCGGTTGCGTTAAAGATGTAATCCCTGCCCGATGCGCTTTCCATCTCTCTGAACGGGTGAGTCGGCGAATAGACCTCTGCAATCTCAAACGGGACCGAAACTCTGATGTTGACAGCTCCTATCGGTGCAGAGAGAAAGCTATCAATCTTTAAAGGATAGATCATCGAATAAGAATTAGAAGAAATCTCGAGAGGCTGACTGTATTGGATCAGGAACTGGCGTTTCTCTCCCGGTTCAAAGGGATATATGCTCATTCGGATCAGTTGAGTTCCAACGTATTCGAGCAATGCCGGGTCTTTCATTTTTGCGACAATTTCCTGATAGATTTCTCGGGCCTGATCTGCCGGCAGTACTTCTCCCTTAAGAACTTGATCCCCTATCTTCATAGTGAAGTCGCTAATCACGGCCGAAGAAGGTATTGGAAAGAGATACACCGCTTCAAGCAATCTCATAGATTTGTTCTCAAATTCCTCCTCGATAATCACAGTTGCAATTCCGTCTTCGACTTTTATATGAACATTGTGAGAGTTCATAACAAATCCGCCTAGACCCCTTTCAATTGGATACGGTGGAACCACTACTCCGTTTGAAAAGACAGTTGCACCAGCCAAAACGAAAAGAACCATTGCCCCAAAACCCTTCATTCTATCGCCCCCTCTTTCTCCTTACTACATATGACATGAGAGAGGGCTACAAAGTTTGCTACATCAATGCGATTCAATATATGAGAATTCATGAATAACTTATTATTGGCTCAAAAGGGATTTGACAATGCCTTTTGTCTTTACCAACAAAAAACCCGGAGATCAAAGATCTCCGGGAATATCTTGCTGACCCAAAAAATCTAGAATATCGAATCAGGTTCGTAGTAGAGTTCAGCGTTTTCAGCTGTAATAAGCTCTGCGGCGAGAATTATCTTAGAAGGAATCTGCTGCTGGTAGAATCCTTCCAGTGGATGGCCCCTCATTGCGAATACAGCCATCGAAATACCGGTAGCGATCATTGACGGCGGATATGTGACATCTGCTTTCACGAGAGGGTCATTGTCGATGATCTTCTTTATCATTTCCTTTGATCCAGCGCCACCGAGGAAGAGCTTGATATCATTTCTTCCTGACTCCCTGTAGGCTTGAAGAACTCCAACGAGAACGTCGTCATCCTGTGCCCAAACGGCGTCGATCTTTGGGTATTTCTGGAGATAGTTTTCCATGATTTCCAGTCCGCGGGCTGTATCCCAGTAAGCGGGCTGGGAATCGAGAATTCTTATGTCTGGATACTTAGCCATTACTTCATTAAATGCATCGACTCTTTCGCTGTTTATTACACATGGAATGCCTTCTAGAACCACTATATCGCCTTTGTAATCAAGAGCTTCTGCCATCCACTCGGCGGAGACCCTTCCAAGTCCCGGGTTATCGCCGGCAACGTACACGTTTTCGACAGGCTTGGTGAGACCTCTGTCGACGGAGACAATAAATACCCCGCTGTTGTACGCTTTCTCAACTATCGGCGTGAGTGGTTCGGAGTCATGAGCAAGAATTACAAGAGCATCGATGCCCTTTACCATGAGGTCTTCAACATCTCCAACCTGTTTCGCGGGTGAATCGGCAGTGACCAGGAAGAACTCAACATCGGGATCCTTTTCGTTCCAGTCCTTTATTGCCCTCTGTGCCCACCACACTATTCCACCTGTCCAGCCGTGATCTGCACTCGGGATGGCGACACCAATCTTAATCTTCTCGGCGGCCATTGCAAAAGCCGAGAGTACAAACACTACAAGGATCATGAGAACTAATGCCTTTTTCACAAAAAACACCTCCTATTTCCTTTGGCCCCAACGGGGTTATTGAGCTCTCTTTCTCTGTATCAAGACCGCGCCAATTATTACTACTCCCTTGACCGTTCCTTGCAGATACGGTGAGACTCCTAGCATGTTCAGCATGTTGTTTATTATTCCGAGAGTGATCGCTCCGATTACGGTTCCAAAAATCGAACCCGAACCACCTGTCATAGGTGTTCCGCCGATTATGACTGCTGCAATGGCATCAAGTTCATAATTGAGACCGCCGTTAGTGGAACTCATAGAATTCAATCTGGCCGAGAGAAAGACAGCGGAGAATCCTACGGTTATTCCGACTGCTACGTATGACATGAATCTCGTTAGATTTACCTTTATTGCAGAATACTTTGCGACTTTCGGATTGGAGCCTACAGCACAAAGGTACCTACCATAACGTGTCTTATTGAGTATTATGGCAAAGACTACCGCAAGACTTATGAAAACGATAACCGGGTTCGGAATTCCTAGAATTCTCCCCATTCCAAGATCCGGGAAGAGCCTACTCTGCGATCTGAATACACCGGCACTTCCTATATACAACGCCATCGATCTGAATATGGCCATGGTACCTAGAGTAGCAATGAAAGGTGCTATCTTGCCAAGGGTGACCATCAATCCGTTAAGAGCTCCAAGTCCTGCACCGAAAAGCAGCCCGATGAGAAGGGCAAAGAATATGGCCCATGCTTCCCCGCCTGCACCAAAAACTCCCAGAAGCCAGTTCAGTGCAAGGATAACAATTCCACCGACCAGTGCAACCATCGAGCCGACCGAAAGATCGATTCCTCCCGAAATTATAACGAAGGTCATACCTAGCGCTATGATTCCAGTATAAGAAACCTGCCTCAAAATATTTAGAAGATTCTGAGTCTGAAGAAAATACGGGCTGGCGAAAGCGGATATCACGAACAGAATCGCAAGAGCTATTAACGGACCAAACTTCTCGTATTCGAATCGTCTACGGACATTCTCTCTTGCCATCTAAGCAACCCCCTTGAGTCCAGTGGCGTGAAGCATTATCTCCTCTTCGTTGATATGTTCTCCTTCAAGGATTCCCATAATCCTCCCTTCTCTCATAACGATCACGCGGTTACACATGCCCATGATTTCTTCAAGTTCAGAGGAGATCAGAATACAGGATACACCTTCCCTAACTAGCTCGTTTATGAATCTGTATATTTCTCTCTTCGCGTTAACGTCAATTCCTCTTGTGGGTTCGTCAAAGATGAATATTTCGGGCTCCGGATCGAGGGATTTGGCGAGAGACACTTTCTGCTGATTACCACCGCTGAAGAACTCCAGCCTCGTCTTCAGAGATGCTGCCCTGATGTTGAACTTGTCAACGTACTTCTTTGTCTTTTCCTTCTCCAACTTGTTGTTGATAAGTATCTTAGAGTAGGAAGGCAGTGAAATGAGGGTGGTGTTCTTTATCATGTCGAACGAAGTGAGGACTCCGCTTCCCTGGCGGTCTTCAGACAAGTAAGCTATTTTGTTCTTCACGGCATCGATAGGAGATCTAATCTCGACTGATTTTCCGTTGATGCTGATCTTGCCTGAGTCTTTCTTTCTGATACCAATGATCGTCTCTGCAAGCTCAGTCCTTCCGGCGCCCACCAGACCAGCGAAGCCGAGAATCTCACCTTTGCGAAGGCCGAAGGAAATGTCTTCCAGAAGGCCATGCAAAGATAGACCCTCAACTTCAAAGACAATCTCTTCAGAGGGGGAAACCTTCTCGGGAAAGACCTGGCTCAGTTCACGACCAACCATCCTCTTCGCCATTTCTTCTTCATCTGCCTCGTCAGTTTGGCTGATGCTAATCGTCTTTCCATCCCTCAGAACCATAACCCTATCGCAGATCTCTTTGACTTCCTTAAGTTTGTGAGATATGTAGATGATCGTGACACCGCTTTCTTTAAGATTTCTCATTAGGTCAAAGAGGGTCTCGATTTCATTTAGAGTTAAGACTGTTGTCGGTTCATCCATTATCAATAGCTTAGAATTAAAAGCAATTGCCTTTGCTATTTCAACCATCTGCTTTTGGGCTACGCTTAGCCTTTCAATCTTTTCCTCGGGATGTATTGATTTCTTGAGCTCCTCCAGAAGCGTGATAGTCCTTTTCTTCATCTCTCTCTTGTTAAGAAAGCCCTTACGAGTAATTTCGCTGCCTAGAAAGATGTTTTCATAGACGTTGAGTTCGTTGATCAGATTGAATTCCTGTGGAATCATGGAGATGCCTATCGCTTTTGCATGCAAGGGGTCCTTGATATCTACTTCATTACCCTCAAAGAAGACCTTTCCCTCTGTGGGTGTGTAGATTCCACTGAGAATCTTGACAAGCGTAGACTTACCGGCGCCATTTTCTCCGATTATCCCGAAGATTTCTCCCCTGTTTATCTCGATGTCTATATTGTCGAGAACTCTAACCCCTGAGAATTCCTTTGAAATTCCTTGGGTCTTTATTAGGGCATCACCCATTAGGTCACTCCTCAACTTCTCATTGCATCGTCAAAAGCGACGTTTGAAGGCTCAAAGTCAACTTTTCTCACAAAATCGGCTGCTTCTTTCGCTCCGAACTCTCTTTCCATTCCACTGTCTTCCCATTCTACTGATAAGGGGCCGCTATAACCTATGTTATTCAGTTCTCTAATTATCTCTTCAAAATCAACGTCACCGTGACCGAGCGACCTGAAGTTCCATCCGCGTCTAGTGTCACCGAAGGTCATCATTGATCCTAAAATTCCGGCTTTGCCGTCGAGGGTCACTGCGGCGTCCTTCATGTGTACATGATAGATCCTTTCAGCGAAGTCCCTTACGAAAAGGTTGGGTTTGACTCCCTGCCAGATGAGGTGGCTTGGATCGAAATTGAACCCGAGCGTTTTTCTGTAATTGAATACTTCCAGCAACCTCTTGGCAGTGTAATAATCGAATGCAATCTCAGTGGGATGAACTTCGAGAGCGAAGGTAATTCCTTCGGCGTCAAACTTATCGAAAATCGGCGTCCAGAGATCAACTATCTCTTGATAAGCATCTTCCACCATTTTCTCCGTTGTCTGGGGGAATGAATACCAGAACTTCCATACTGGAGAACCCGTAAAGCCGGTCACTGTGTAACAGCCCATGTTCTTCGCGGCCGTTGGTGCGTACATCATTTGCTCGATACCCCATGCTCGAATCATTTCGGGACTTCCTCCACAGCTTGCCGGTGCGAAGCCGTCAAGTCTGACATCGTACAGATCACCTACACATTGCCCCATTAGGTGTGCTCCAATGGCCCAGCACTTCAGATTGTGTTTTTCGAGGATTCGCCTTCTTTCATCGACGTACTTTGGATCCTTCGCAGCCATTTCGAGATTCATATGATCGCCCCAACATGCTATCTCCAAACCATCATATCCCCATGAACTGGCCTTCTCACAGATTTCTTCGAAAGTGAGATCGGCCCACTGGCCTGTAAATAATGTAACTGGTCTTTTTCCCATGTCAAAACCTCCTGACTACAGATCTACCCAGACGCTTCCCTTCTGGGAGCTCTCGACTGCCTTTCCAATGAATCTAACTCCTGCCAGACCATCCTCTACTGTGGGAAAGTCGGCGCCAGACAGATCTTCTCCATTTTTCTTTTTTATAAGAGTCGTTGCGAAATTCCTGTATATGTTCGCAAAAGCTTCGTAGTAACCTTCTGGATGTCCCGCAGGTATTCTGGAGACGTTTGCCGCAGATGGGAGCATGTAACCTCCGCCTCTTGAGAGTATCTGAACCGGCCCTCCTACATATGCCACCTTCAGGTAGTTTGGATTCTCCTGTTCCCATTCGATTGAACCTTTGCTTCCGAATATCCTTATCTTCAGACCGTTGTCATGTCCTACTGCAACCTGTGATGCCCAGAAGACTCCTCTAGCCCCGTTGTCGAACCTGACGAGAATCTCTGCGTTGTCATCCAAAGTTCTTCCGGGAACGAATGAATCAAGACTGGCACAGATGGACTTAAGCTTCAACCCCGTAATATAAGAAACAGTGTTTTCAATGTGACTGCCAATATCACCGACACAGTTCGACTTTCCCGTCTGAGAAGGATCTGTTCTCCAGGAAGCCTGCATATTACCAGTATCTTCCAACCTTGTTGCCAGCCAGTCCTGTGCATACTCGCCCATGACAACTCGGACTTCTCCAATATCGCCCCTACGTACCATTTCTCTGGCATGTTTGACCATTGCATAACCGGAATAAGCGTAGGTGACCGCAAAGAGAAGATTCTTCTCTTTCGCAAGAGCCGCCAGCTCTTTTGCTTCTGATTCATCGACAGTAAGAGGTTTCTCACAAACAACGTTAATATCTGCTTCGAGAAATTCCTTTGCGATTGGGAAGTGAGTAGCATTTGGGGTGCAGATACTCACAAAGTCTATTCCATCTTCTCTAGCAGACTCTTTGGAGGCCATTTCCTTGAAATCTTTGTAGACTCTATCGTCAGAAACGCAGAGTTTCTTCGCGGTTCTAACTGTGTCGTCGTAATAGATCGAGAAACAGCCAGCAACAAGTTTTGCAAGACCGTCCATCGCTATTGCCTTTCTGTGAACGTCGCCAATGAAAGATCCCTCGCCACCGCCTACCATGCCATATCTTAACTGACCCGCGGAGGAGACTTCTTTGCCTTCAATCATATTACTCACCTCTCGTCTATATTGAATCTCACCGATGTAGTACGAAGAAAAGGGCGAATTTCCCCTATTCTCTAAAATTATAGCTAAAATGGAACTCAATTCTTGCATGATAATTTGGCAAAGTAGCAAGAGGAAAACGGAAGAATTTTGTGAGAAACAGCATTGGATTCCACTGTTTTCACTATACGGAGGATAATCATCCCAGATCGTTCCTGGAGCGCTTAGAAGAGTGTCGTAACAATAACCGATAGTTGCCTTTAATTTTTTGCCCCATAAAAATATTTAAGTGAAAAATGAAAAACGAGCGGGATGCGAACCCCGCCCTAATTGAGGTAAGTTTGAAGTCCTTTTTTGATTCTGCTCTTCATTAGAATGAATATTACGGCAGTTGTCGCGCAGATCCAAAGGATCTGGAGGGCGAAGCTGGCCCAGTTTGAACTCTGATTCAGAATATCTCTCAACGAAACGAATGACCAATAGGTCGGTGACCAGTAGAATATGATCTGTGCTCCTTCTGGAAGGATGAAAGCAAGAATTACGGGCATTAAAAGCAGCCAGCCGCTAATCTTCATGTTTGCAATCCCGCTCATCTGTGATGAGGACATAACGCCGATAAGGAAACCAACTACGACTCCAATTATTGAACTAGTAATGGTTACGATAATCAACTTAAGAAGATCAATGCCGGGTATGTCGAAAATCAGAACGGCAAGCAGTGCATGGACAAGAGGGATCAGCACACCCAGAATGCTTCTACCGAAAATGAGTTCATTCTTTGTGATAGGAGTTACCATGAGAGCCCTCAAAGCTCCGGACTCTTTCTCTTCTATTATGTTGAATCCTATAATCATGCCGCCAAGAACAAAAGAAATAATGACGACAAAGCTGAAACCAAATACAGTGATCAGAGGAACGAGTCTTACTCTATCGCTCTCCTCCACTTCAGTGATTTCCATACATCGAATTGAATTCCCGACAAAATAAGTTTCGCAGCTTCTTCGATTTCCTTCGATTCGTTTCCTTGAAGAACGAGGTTATATGATTTTCCGTCATGATATAGGCCGACAACATCGCTCGTGCCTCCGACTCTTTCTTTCAATTCAGCTTCAGATACAGCGAATTCAATATCTCCGAACTTCTTTAAGGTCTCTGCAGTCTCCTGACTTTGTCACCAAAAATGACGAAAGAGTAACAACGGTCTTTGAAACTCGCCGATATTTCATTGGACTGAAAAAAGAATCCGGGGACATTTTGTGTTGTGCTTTCTGGCTTTTCTAATGGAACGCTCATTGGAGATTAAAGCAAAAAAGAATGGGATTGATGCATCTCCTCAAAAACTGAAGGAATCTCTCAAATCA
>Ga0116151_10004681_pt1 | contig 11957 bp, 8 predicted proteins | sample AD_UKC117_MetaG_FD_89893 | JGI IMG/M metagenome (GOLD analysis project Ga0116151, IMG submission 89893) | Active sludge microbial communities of municipal wastewater-treating anaerobic digesters from Hong Kong - AD_UKC117_MetaG | ecosystem: Engineered > Bioreactor > Anaerobic > Digestate... | reverse complement strand
CGCGCCAGAAGATCTCCGGCTCGGACGCCACAGCAAGAGCGCGGATCTTGATCTTGCCGTCCGGGTCCAGCCACTTGGCGTGGACGGCGCTGGCGTAGACGCCGAGGACGAAGACCTTCTTGGGGGAGCGATCCTCCTGGAGGACGGGGTGGATGGGTTGGCCGAAGGGGAAGGTGCCGTGGGATTTCATGATGGCTGCGCTCCTCGTGATGGGTCGTTTCATGGAGTTCAGTTGATTCGTTTCAAGAATGTCAGGCTGCTGGATTTGATCGTGACGAGCGTAACATCCCTAGCTGGATGTGAATGGAATGATTGGAGCCATAAGGTAAAAATTTTTTCCTTAGCCCTAGGCTCTCACACTCCAGATCTCCAGGGCCGATGACCGAGCAGCATTCTTTGCCTCAGGGCAAGTCCGGGTACACGTGTACCCGCCTCACCCCTCCCGCCTGGCCGCAGCCCTCCTGAAATACTCCCCAGTCTCCCCATCCGTACAGTACAGAAAGCACCCCCTCTGCCCCCGAGACATCAACGTCCGATACGTATTCTTCACGATCCTCTCCGCCCGCTCCGTCGCCTCCCGCGGATCCTCCCGCAGCAGCGTCTTGTAGCCCTTGATCGACTGGTCCTGCCGCGACCGCATCTCCGGCCGCACCACCACCCGCCCGTCGCGCACCACCAGGTCCGGCCCGATGATCACGCCGATGTGGTCCACCTCCAGCCCCTGGCAGGTGTGGATGCACCCCACCTCGTGCACGGAGCTGGGCACCTGGACCCAGAGGCTGCCGTCGGTGGATAGGTTCCAGTGGCGGCGGAAGCCGAACTCCTCGAAGACGATGTCGTGGTCGCCCGCCGTCCCCTGCTTTTTGGACACCCAGTCCCAGCAGTAGCCGGCCACCACGCGCGCCTTGTTGCGGTAGTCGTTGAGGGCGATGATGCGGTCCATCATGGCGTTGGGGTCGTCGAAGACCTGCACGTCGTAGTCGATGCCGGTGAGGTCCGGGTTGGCGGTGTCGCGGATCTGTAGGGTGTGGTCGAGCCAGGCCAGATAGCCGTCGGAGCCGTTGCAGCGGAACTGGGAGCGGAGCTCCAGGCGGTGGACGCGGGCGCCGGCGCGGCGGGCCATGTCCTCGATCTCCAGCACGGTGCCGATGTCGCGCCAGGTCACGCGCTGGTCCTCGTCCAGGAAGAACACGCAGCACTTGGCGGCGCGGATCATCTCCAGGATCTGATGCTCGCCCTGGTTGCCGTAGAGGCCGGACTTGACGTTGAGGCGATGGGCCTCGTCCACGATGAGCGCGTCGAACAGGTCCGGCTCGCAGTCCACGAACGTGCCCGACCCGGTGAACAGGTTGCTGATGCGGCTCTTGGTCATGGTGCCCGAGAGCTGGGCCTGGTAGACGGCGCGCGGCGCCGCGTTGCGGGTCACGTAGCGGGTGTTGAGCTGCTGCTCGATGAGGCGGACCAGCAGGTTGATGGCCACCACGGACTTGCCGGTGCCAGGCCCGCCCTCCACGATCAGCACGTGCTTGTCCTGCGGCGTCGCGCGCCGGGCCAGGTCCAGGGCGGTCTCGTAGACCACCTTCTGGTCGTCGATCATGAGGAAGGCCTGGTTGCCGGCCAGCATGGCGCCGAGCTGGTCCGCCAGGTTCTTGGACGGCCGGATGCGGCCGTGCTCGATGATGTAGAGCAGCTCCCCGCGGTCGCCGCGCCGGATGAAGCGCTTGATGAAGTCCGCCAGGCGCTGGGTGTCGTCGCGCAGGAAGATCGGGGCGCGGGAGAGGTGGGCCTCATAGCGCGGATCCAGCACGGCGGCGCCGTCGGTCATGTTGTGCAGGTAGGCGCAGGGCGAGAGGCCGATGGATGAGTCGCGAACCGCCTCGTTGAAGTCCTCCAGCAGCGCCGCGTAGGACCACACCTGGTACGACGGGTGGCTGGTCTCCTGCATGCCGCCGCGGAAGGCGGTGCGGACCACGGCGTCCTTGTCCGTGGCCTCGGCCTGCTGCCACTGCTTCAGCTCCACGATGACCGCCGCGGCCTGCCCGGCCTCGCCGTGCCCGGTGAGGATGAAGTCGATGCGGTTGGAGGTCTGGGGGATCTTGTACTCGATGGCCACGCCGGAGTCGGCCGGGATCTCCGGGTCCTCCAGGAGGTTGCTCATGTACATGAGCGAGTGCTTCCAGGATTCGATCTCCGACGGTCCGGTGCTGTGCCCCAGCCGGCGCTGGAAGGCGGCGTGGACCATGGTGTCGATGCGGTTGAGGCGCACGTCCTCGCGGAAGCCCGCACTGGTGGACTGGTAGACGATCATCAGTCGAAGTCCGTGTACTTGGTGGCGTTGCCCTTGGCCTTCTCCACGGGGTACTTCCTGGCGTTCTCCTCCATCTTGAGCTCGGCGGCCTGGAGGAGGTCCACGTCGAGAACGTCGGCGAGGCGGAGGAGGTAGATGAAGACGTCGGCCATCTCGGCGGCGACGGCCTGGCGCTTGTCCTCGGGGAGGTTGGTGGATTGCTCCTCGGTGAGCCATTGGAAATGTTCTTGGAGTTCGGCGGCCTCGACGGTGAGGGCCATGGAGAGGTTTTTGGGGGAGTGGAATTGGTGCCAGGATCTGGTGGCGGTGAATGCAGAGATCCTAGCTTGGAGATCAATAATTCTTTTCATCAGATCGCTCCACAGTATTCTGATTTATGGATATGTGACAGGAGTACGCCCGCACAGAACAGCGATTGTGGCAAGAACTCAACCTAGCGCTCCAGGGCCACACGATTGCGGGCGTATTGTGATGTCGGAATAGGTAAGCAATACCACTTCCATGGTGTCACTCCATTGAATTGTCAGCCACTGATATGGTTTGGTGCAATGGCGACCTAATCTCTTGCGTTTATTCTGTAGGACAATCCGATTCTACTCTGATACTCCTGCTCCAATCAAGGCTGGCTTCCCCACCTCGGTTTATGGAGTAACCAGGAGACCTATTGACGCCATTGGAGCTGACCCCCCTCGAGCCCACGGGGGGATTTTTTTATCTTTCCCGAATCTTCTGCTACCGGCATACTCAGCCATTCGTTCGGCACATCCCCACTGCAATAGGACTCGATCTGTGAATGATGACGAACGCAGATCACGAGCAGCCATCCTTAGTGCATATCAACGCATTTCGCTGCAGGAATGTCTCGTCGATGGCTGTCAGTCCAAGGACAGGGTAATCCGTGCCCACTCGATCCAACGTGCAGAGGTCCTTGAGACTATCGCACTGGATGGACATGTCTATATGCCTATACAGCAGGCGACTGGCCTGACCTTGCGCCGTGTCGGCATAAATAGAGCTACGTGTTTTTCCGGCTTCTGCGCAGAACACGATAATTCTCTCTTTTATTCGATTGATCTGGGGCCAGACGATCTGTTAGATCTAGACGATCCAGAGGTTATCGTCCGGCTGTCGCTCCGATCTGTGGCGCGAGAATACTGGGCAAAGCTCAATTCTGTTCGAATCTATCGTAGGCTTTTTGATCTCGGGAAGAGCGGTCGCGTTGAAGAAATCCAGAGCTTTTTGGATATCAGCGAATCTTCCGCTCGTCATCTAATAGCCCATGCTGACGATAACATTCGCCCCCTCCTAGAAGGATCCTCCACAGCAGCAGCTCGAATCGGTAGGCTCTTTGGGTCTCTCATGCACCAGCTTAGTTCGGGCGACTTCCACTACTCGAAGTACTGGACACACACATTTTTCAGTAACCCGTCTGTTGCGGTATCTTCTCATTTTCCTATCGAGTTTGACTTGACTGGAAAACAGATAACAAGCCGTAAACGGGGCGTCGATTTAGCAGAGGCTACGCTCAATATCGTCCCCCGAGATTCCTGCACCCAACTCGCATTCCTATGGCATCGGCGTTTTGAAAAGACGTTAGGTCGGTTCTTCAAGCAATTGGAAGAAACTCCCGAAGTCGAATTGAAGCTGCGGTTGAGCCAGATGCTGATCATGCACTGCGAGAACTTTGCAATTGCTCCCAGATTTTACGAATCCAAATCGGAGCGTGAGCAAGAGACTATACTAACACTGTTCCGAGAAACGCTTAATGCCGCAATGCCATATCAGGAGTTGCCCGAGGTATCCCTACTAATATAGCCGCGTGTAGCTCCGTTTCGGAATCTACAATACATTGCGAGCTGCGCTTTGGTCAGCCCTGTATTTTTTGCCGGAGTCCAGCTTATCTGATTCCGGCCGGCCCTATGAGCTGAAGGAGATCTACAAGGCTCCGACCGCGGAGGCCGCCCTGCAGACCCTCGTTACGTTCGATTCGGCATACGGTGACCGCTACCCGATGGTGGTCAAGAAGTGGCGGTCGCTGTGGGAGAACGTGATCCCGTTCTTCGGATCCCCGGAGCCGATCCGCAAGGTGATCTACACGACCAACGCGGTCGAGTCGTTGAACTCTCAGCTCAAGAAGATGACCCGGAAGCGGAGCGCGTTACCGACGAATGACTCGGTGCGTAAGGTGCTGTATATTGCACTGCTGCGGGCATTGCGGATGTGGAACCGCCCGTTGAAGGACTGGGCCGCGGCCCTGAACTTCTTCTCGATCGTATTCGAGGAAAGGGTGCCGATCTATTCATGGGGGGCTACTTACACCGTTGTGTTTTCACTCCCGCGGACCGGGGCTTGACCTGTCGGACAGAATCACGAGCAGTGATCCTGTCCGATCACATCCTTGCTACTACATATTACGCCCTGCACCTTTTGCTGCCTCTATCCCGATATCGCCCGTCGCCCAGTTCGCTCTCTGCAAAATACGAGTGATTCTTCGTATTCTAGCCGGAACGCTTTCCATGCATTCGACTCCAGCACACAGGAAAGAGCTTCTTCTAAAGACAAAACAGGAACATGCCCCAAATCCGAAGGCCAGAACTCACAAATATCTACTCTCATCCGTCCCCTGAAGTATTTGAACCTCATCCGAACGAATCCTTCGTTTTGGATCATAGAGATTTTTCCATCTCGATCCAATGGTCCAAATCCGAAGGCATAATTCCCGTAGGACACGATACCTTTGATTTTCTTTAGGTACCCATCAAGTTGAGTAGTTCGGAGATCCCGTCTGGCACCAATGTACTGTAGTAGGTCGTACTTTGTCAGAGGCTCCTCACTTGACCTCAATGCCTCCAATATCATATGTCTAATTCCAAGCTTTGACTTGTCAGAATATTCCTCGTTAGCATACAAATAACGACCAACTTTTACACAACGATCGGACTGATCAAGAGCGTCCGTGAAAGCCATCACGTCGAACGGAGCCTCCGAATACTCATCCAAATACGAGGCAACAGATACCGGGTAGCCCTTCTCAGAGACAAAGTCCACGAACTGTTCGATCCAGGCTTCTAGTACAACCGCATCCAACTGCCGCTCGGAAACAACATCTCCCGTCCGCAGCCACAGGTCGTCCATTGCACGAACAATTCGCCTAATGGTCGGAACATCGAATTCTAGATCTACCCCATAGAGATCAGCAACGGACTCGAGAAGAAGGCAAAGCGTTTCGGCATCATGCTCCCCACCAGCCCTTTTAACCAAATGCCGGAGGATCGACTTGGCGTTAAACGATCGTGGCACTAATCGCCCGTCGTGAGTCCAAATGCTTCGAGCGTATTTTGGCACATCACAAAGAACGTCGATCTCATCAAGTTCACAGATGGGTCCACCAAAGTCGGCTACAAGCCTAAGCATGGCTCCCTTAGTCATTTTCCCAAGAAGCCAATCCTCATTATCTGTTAACTCAGAGCTAAAGTCCCTTAGAGCATTCTCATATAGTTTTTTTAAACCGAAAACGTTAGAGCCGGGTAGTAAAGCGAATCTAACGAGCCGAATATATACAGATGCAGGTTGTTCTGCGCCCTCAGCACCACCCAACTCTTCAATTTCAATTCTGTCATCTTCCAGTACAGCGTCCATATCTATCTGATATGCGGCAACAGCCCGAACCACGAAATCTCTTAGACGGGCCATCCGTTGTCGAACACGTTCACGGCTCAATCCGTGTTTATCTCCGATCTCCTCCAGTGTTGATCCGAGACATATTTTATCAACCACAATGTCCCGATCAACCAGATCTAGCTCGCTTAACCAAATATCGACTGCCTGCGGAAACGTCGTAGCGGACTCTTTTGTCCCGATAAGCCACCCCCAAAATTCTCGATCACCACGTGCTACACAGCTACCGAGCCGGAGTATCTCGGACATCGACTTATTCCCGAATCCCCATGCATCTTTAAATACCATATCGCCTACCACTGCTAGTACAGCATCACCTACATAAACGCATTTCTCAACATTCTCCATGTATCTACTGGAGCGCTTGCTAAGGCTCGATACTTCGATGGGTAATAGAAACGCAGAAACCCAATTGTTCCAGTCTATTCCAACTGGCAACACCGCCGGAGATATTTGCTCGACCTCAATAACAAACTCTGGCCTATTCCCCCACCGATTGATTTCCGTCCGCACTTGATCCGTAATGGCCCTGATGCTCCGCACACCAATATTGCGAATACTGAGGACATCCTCAATGTCATGCCGGAATACTGCTTCTATGGTCGGGAGGCCCAGAGCTTCAAGCAACTTCCTAGATCGCAAAGGCAGCTCTTCTGGACTCAATATAATCTGGTGCATTTCAGGGTGCTTCCCTACATACCCGCCTAGGTTCTTCCATTCCTCTCGAAGATCTGATGCCATTCTTGGTAGGGGTTCGCCATTCGCTGGTTGCTTCGGGCCTATCCTGATCTCAGTGACAATGCTCGGATTCGTTGTAACCTGCGTAACTGTCGCTCGAACTAGATCTACAAGCGCCCTGATACTTTCTGCTCCGAAATGTCGCTGACCGGAAATATCTTCGAAGTCATGTTCAAATACAGCCAATAGTGTAGGCCGATTCAAACCCTCAACCCACTTCGACACCTTATAGGGAAGGCCTTGTGGGTCCAACTCAATTGAGCACAAAGCGGGATATCTCTTTATATACGTGGACAGCTTGCACCATTCATCTCGCAGCTCAATTGCTTTTCGTGGAAGCGGAGCCCGCTCTATTGAGTCGATTACCTCGGCTTCTTTCGGTTCATTTAACTGTGATAGCTTCTTGTCCCAATAGGCGAATATTGCCCGCTCAGCACTGGGAAGGCGGGCAGCAAGCCAGCCAAAGTCACAATCGGACTCCCGCAGATCAATGCCACGAATAGATGAGGCATCATGCTTACCGGAATATTCGACCAAACGTTGGGCCACGACGGTCAGCTTGTCCTCCACATCTCCACCAAGGCTGGTAAGGAAATCCGGGTGATACAGCACCCAGCGACAGCACCTAGCAAGCCTTTCATTGGGGTCTAGCATAGCTTTCGACTGATCCTAGTCATTAGCCCTGAGCATCTTCTTCTTGGCTCTTCGGGATCTCATTCAGCAAGACCTCCAAATCCAGCTGCCCATGGGATTCAAGATGTTCTGCAAGCCGCCGCAGGCCACACTCGACCAAGTTCTCGGCCTCACGATATGGAGTCTGGCACTCAGGCTTGAAGCAGAGTATTAGCTCTCGGACATCGCCATTCTGGTCAAAGGTTCCGACATTCCACTTTGTAGTCCGCTCCTGCGATTCGACTGGTTCGTCTCCATGTGCGAGCGCTACACTTAGAGCCAACTTAGCTGCATCAACCTGTTGGCTAAAAACTCCAGCATCAACTAAAGCCTCAAGTGTGCTCCCGCTTTTCTCGCTCACTCCAATAGTCTGACGATCGTCCGTCACGGCACACCTCCTAATTCGCATCGATTTGAGTATGGGTGGCGGTTCTTCTCTCCAGCCTATGCATCGCCAATAGCGAGGCCCCCAGCTCCGTCCTAGCCATCTGAAGATCCAGCTCATCCGAATAGACTAGGAGCACAACTTGAGGGGCCATCCCCGGAAGAGCTTTCACAACATTTTTTCTATGCTCCGCATCGAGCCTACCGAACGGTGAGTCGATGAATAGCGGGCCCGTCAGAGAAGAATTCCGCTGCAATGCACCGACCAAAGAAAGAGCTACTATATGCTCCGCACCTGATGACCGTAGTTCCTGAACACCTCCATCATCACGCATGATTTCTAGTCCGTAGTTCGCATTAATTCTCAGCCCGGAAAATTGCTTCTCCGTTGTAAGCTTCTTAAACAACGCACTTGCATCAGCCTCAATGCGATCGCGAAGTTCGTCCCTGAAACGGCCAATCGACTTCTCAAAAATTGAACGTGTCGCCTCTGCTAATTCCCTCCTCTTCATCTCCTCACTCTGATTGCTGCCGGATGCTCTTCTAAGCCTTTTTCGCAGCGCATTCACAGAGCTCTGGGCCTCATCAATCTGGCGGTTATTATCCTTTAACGCTCTCCGGCACTCCGAAAGCGCACTATTGGTCGGCCCATAATTGGCCTGAACCTGCTTCAGTTCCTCCACGTCCTCGCTCTCAAGCTGCAGATTGATGTCCTTGATGTCTTGCTTGAGCCCCGCTCTTTCAGCCACAATTGCCATAATCTCTTCCATCAACGTAACCGCACGGCCACTGTCCGGGTGGTTGAGAAGACGCTTGATTGCGCTCAGCTGGCGTATCCTGTTTGCTTCATCTTGCCTATCACTTGCTTCAGAATCAGGATCTTCATTCTCCGACCCGTCACCGAGGGACAAACCGTCGCACTCACACTCCTGAAAGCAGACCGGACATTTTCCAACCTCTACGGCTTCTTTTGCGAGCTCGCCGATAAGTCGGGCTCGATTTGCCGCAGCTTTCTTCTGGGCTTCTGTCTCCATAGCCACCAGAATCTCTGACTCCATTTCCCGCAACTTTGACATTGCTGGCCAAAGCCATCCGACCTTCATCAGATCACGAATCTCTTCCTTATGCGCATCACACTTCGCATCAATTGCGACAATTCGTTCTTCCGCCTGCTCAAGTTTAGCCATGTGAGCCTGAGTCTTACTGCTTCGCTTCAAAGCATTGTCCATCGCCGCCTTTTTATCTGCCAGATCCTGCTCTTGCTCCTTCAGCTTATCCCGGTCCTTCTTCAGCTCTTTCACTCGCTCGACAACTGCTTCGAGGTTTTTTGCATGCTTCTCAGTCGCTTGATTCTTCTTGGCTTCTCTTGTCTCCGCTTTACTAAACCGCTCAATGACCTCGCCCAGATCCTGTCGAGCATTCAGCAATACGGGAATACCGAGGATTTGCTCAATTGCTTCCCTAATCTGCTCACCCGCAACTGACTCCTCCATCAAGAGCTCTTCGTACTGCTGAAGCAACTCCCCATCAAAAAGGAAAAACCGAGAGATCTCTTCGGGCATCAGTTGCTGCAGCAAGTCATTTGTCTCGGCTTGGCTTTGCGGTACATCGGCCACGAATGCGGTTGTATCGATCTTCAGTTTCCTGTCCGGCTCTTCACCTACCGTACAACGGCGCCGAACTTCAATCTTCTCCCCATCGTTCTCCATGAGCAAAGCAACTCCGAACTCACGTTCTCCCTCTGAATAGGCGGAAGAGTTCATGAGTCGGTATGGCTCAAGGGTACGTTCTCCACGTCCTAAAATCTTACCGATCAGGGCAAAGCGAATAGCATTCAACAGCGTGGTCTTGCCCCGCATGTTCTCACCATATACTAGGGTCACCCCGTCTTTTTCCCCGAGAATCAGCTGCTGCTTCCCTCTGTACGGACCGAAGTTGAAAATGCCAATTTCTCGAATTTTTAACACCTTCTAGTCCTCCCCAGCCTCGGAAGCGTACTTGCTGACTTGGGCCTCAATTTCTTGCAAGGCTTTTGAGCGATTTGAGATTGAGACATTGGCCTCTTCGATTCTCAGAACTGCAGCGAGCAGTTCATTGGGGACTGACAATCCCAGTTCGTCTCTTTCGAGACATGCAATTACCAAAATATCAATTTGCCCAGACTTACTCATCTTCAACTCCAGTCACTGCCAGTTCTTGCAGGTCAATTCCTAGTTCCGTTAGTCGGACCCGAACGGAAGCAACCGCAGAGGGGTTGAGTGCATGCTCTCCAAACTCAACACACCGAGCCATCTCTCCGTAAACATATCGATCTGGCGCATCACCGTTTACGCACTCACTTGGGACAACCAACACGTCATATATGTGCGCTGAAACTTTGTCTGGTGCCTTTCGAAGCACCCGCCCTCTACGCTGTATATGCTCTCTCGGGTTCTGGGAAGAAGCCAATATCAGCGCATTGTCAGCAGCAGGTATATCAACTCCCTCATCGAGGCACTTCACAGCTACCACGATTCCAGATTCCGAAGAGAAAACTCGCAGCGTTGTTTCTGCGTCACCCTCCATGCAGTAGTGGTACTCCATAACTCGTGCATCAACTGCACCACGAATCGCGGCGGTGACTTCTTTGACATGTTCCACGTTCTCGCAGTAGACCAACCACCTGCTGCCGGGCTTGTATGCCTTAGAAACGATATCAACCGCTGCCCCAACCTTCTGCGAAGCCGCCTTTACGACGCTTGCCCGCCGAATTAGCAGGTTTCGGAATTTCCCCGAGAGGTCATCACCAGAATCCTCTCCCATCTGCGCACGAATTATCCTAATCCTTTTTGTTAGTTCATCATAGTCTGCTTGTTCGTCATCCGACAAAGAAACCAAATATGGATGATAGTAGTACGGCGTTAGCCGCCCGTCAGAAATCGCATCGTAGATCCCGTATTCTGGGTCAAGCACATCCCCAAACTGCTCGAATAGCCATCGTGTTCCGTCCAGGTCTCCCGCTCTTTCTGGAGTTGCACTTAGGCCCATTCTCGGCCCACCTACCGATTCTAAAATCTTTCGATAGGTTGGGGCCCCAATTCTGTGAACCTCATCTACAAATACGGCGAGATGGCTTCCCCATCTAACCCTTTTCCTGAATACTGGGCTCTGAGCAGTATCCAATGTTGCCAACACGATCGAGGGCTGCGCATGGCGGTTTGTCAATCCAGCGAGCACCCCTGGCTCAGACCACGAACTGTGCCCGCCACCGCAGCAAAGAAGTTTTACCTTCTCATCTGAAAAGAATTTCTGAATCTCGTCACGCCACTGCTTCAGCAACAACACGCTGGGTACGAGAACAAGGGCCTTTTCACCACGAGCCACGCACTCCCGGACACCCAGTAGCGCGGTAATTGTCTTTCCGCTTCCGGTTGCGTGCTTAACGATTCCCACTCTGCCTGAGTTTTCCCAACTATCCAAGGCTGCGACCTGATGAGGGAAAGGCTTAACGTTGAAACGACTTTCAGTCTTTCCTCTGGTCGTCGCCTGTTCGGCTGCACCTATGACCACATCAAGCGGCGCATCGCTTGCTTCCCTAATCAGGTTTTCTTTGACTGCCTGCGGGAGATTCAGAACTCTTGTTCTTGGCCAATAACCTCTCCAAAGCGAACTAAAAAATGCCCTATGGTCCCTAATCCGCTGTGACTCTCGATCATCAGCCCATGAGACAAAGACATCTACTGACTCTAGATTTCCGTCTTCTGATACCCCGGCCTGAGTTTCGTTCATTGACCCCCTGAAGGTAACTAGATCACCTTCCCCATCCTCCAAGATGCCCAACTTGTCGTGAAACAGCTTCACTGTATCTGCGTCAACTTCGGAGCTCATCACCGCAATCTTCAAATCAATCACACCAGTAGCGATCAGCGTAGCAAAGGCACGAGCAGGGGGCCCCAGCACAGGCGAGTCCAAGAGCACCTGCAAATCAGTCTGGTACTGCTCGACTAGCTCAGCTTCCAGCCTCGCTTCTAAGCCAGCAAGGACAGCATCTTTGTCGGCGGCATCGACATAATGGGAACATACAATTCGGATTTTTCCACCGGAACGAACAAATTCAACCATGCCAGTCCACAGTATTGAATACGCTGCGCTGCGGAAATACCCCACCGCCCGGTCATAGTGAACAGCCCTCATCATG
>Ga0116151_10004679_pt1 | contig 11959 bp, 6 predicted proteins | sample AD_UKC117_MetaG_FD_89893 | JGI IMG/M metagenome (GOLD analysis project Ga0116151, IMG submission 89893) | Active sludge microbial communities of municipal wastewater-treating anaerobic digesters from Hong Kong - AD_UKC117_MetaG | ecosystem: Engineered > Bioreactor > Anaerobic > Digestate... | reverse complement strand
TGGACGAACGCTGGCTCTACCGGCTCTGGTATCGTCTGCGCGTGCCCGTGCCCGTGCAGTGGGTAACGGGCAAACTGGATCTGTTTCATTCGCCGGATTTTGTGCTGCCGCCTGTGAGCGGGGTCATCCCCACGTTGCTCACCGTCCATGATCTGTCGTTTGTCCACTACCCGGCGGTGTATCCGGCGGTTCTGGTGAACTATCTGAATAAGGTCGTGCCCTGGTCCATACGGCGGGCAAGCCACGTATTGGCCGATTCGCAGGCGACCAAAGCCGACCTGATGAGCATCTGGCAGGTGCCTGACGAGAAGATCACGGTGTTGTACAGTGGAGTGAATGAGCTGTTTCAACCCGTGACCGAGCCGAAGGTATTAACGGCCGTTGCCGCCCGTTACCAGCTCGGTGAGGCGCCTTACTTGTTAAGCGTGGGCACCGTGCAGCCGCGCAAGAATTACCAGATGCTCATTCGTGCTTTTGCGCCGGTTGCCAGGCAGTGGCCCCATAATCTGTACATTGCCGGGGGCAAGGGCTGGTTGTACGACGATATGATGGCAGAAGTGGAGCGGCAGGGGCTAAACGGCCGTGTTCGCTTCCTGGGTTTCGTTGCCGATGAGGATTTGCCTGCTCTCTACAGCGGTGCCACGCTGTTTTTGTTCCCCAGCCTGTATGAAGGATTTGGCCTGCCGCTGCTGGAGGCTATGCAGTGCGGCGTGCCAGTAGTGACCTCCAATGCGTCTTCTCTGCCGGAGGTGGTGAGTGGGAAGGGCGTTTCCGGGGGAGAAACGGCCGTGCTGCTTTCGCCTCAGGATCAGGCCGCCTGGACCGACACCATGCAAGAGCTACTCGCCAGTCCCGTGCGGCGCGCCAACCTTGTGGCGGCCGGCTATCGTCAGGCCAGGCAGTTCACCTGGCAGAAAGCCGCCCGACAGCTTCTGCGTCTTTACCAGTCGTTTGTCTAACGCACAGTGACTAAAGTACGGTATCCGCCGGCTGATTCCTCATGTATCATGGCGCTGTGTTGTTGTGTGCCGGGCGGGTAGCAAGGAAGACAGGCATCGGGCACGGGCTGGAAAAGAATGTGCAAAACTCAGGTTACAGAAGTAATGAATTATGGGGTGACGAGCCTTTCTCTGGCGGTGGTCGATCAGTGTATTGAGCGGAGCGCGCTGGCCCTCATTGCTGCTGGATCTGGGAAGCAGCGTAAATACCTGCTGCAGTGGAATGTGCGTTGGGAGGTGTTTAATCTCATCGGCGGTAAGGTGGACAACTCCCGTGGCGATGAAGATTCGTTTATTCGTGCCATCCAGAGGGAAATTGAAGAAGAGATGGGCCTAAGCTGTCCGCAGGATTTCTACATTGTGGAAGAGACAAAGCAGATTTATTTGCGGCAGTACTCCAGGCGCGATAAAGTGTTGAAGAACTATCATTTTTGTGTGTTTGCCGTGGAGATTTTTCCCCGCCTGCTTTTAAATAGCAGCGGACCGAAGATGTTTGCCCGCTGGTTATCCACGGGCCGCGAAAATGTGTATGTGACGGCCGCAGAAATATGCCGGCTAAGCACTCAAGACGGCCGTCCAATTTCACTGACCACGCGCTACATCTTGCAGGCAATGAACGAGATCCCCGATTTTTGTGAGGAGGTGTAAGCGAGCAAGCACACGGCCGTTTCCTTCCTCCTCTCCCTTTTTTCCATCCCCTCAGCATCCTGACAACCGTATATTGGGGAGACAGACGACTGTTCGCGCCGCTCCTAGTACAAAATTCCTATCGCTGGCATTGTTTAGCTTTCGTGTATTCGTGCATAATGTGTGGATACGTTATGTTATCAACGACGCCTTTGTTTAACTGAAGTGCTAAAAATCAGATAGCCAGCAAGAGTCAGGAGTAAGCGTTTATGCCGACAACCGTGACGACAGGTGTTCTGCATGGTGTCATGAAGCTAAAAACACTGTGCGTAGGCGGGCATTTTAAACAGCCGCCAGCGGCCATGCAGGCCGATCAGTTTCCCGGCACAGTTCTCAGCCACACAAACGAGTTTCGTTTTTTTGTAGCCGGTTCGTTTGAAAAGGCTCTGCGCGTCATTCACCAGGATCAGGATATTGACCTGGTGTTTGTGGATGCAGACGATGATTTGCTGCCAGAAATAACAATGTTCATCACCCAGGTGCGAGAGATTCGCCCTAAGCTCCCGGTAATCATCTTTACCAGCACCATCGATGACCGAATGCGCTACCTGATGCGCGAAGGGGCAGCCTGGCACTTTAGCAAAAATTCTCCGAAACTGGAACAGCTAAACGCGCAAATCCAAAAACATGTTTTTTCTCCGGTAGTCTGGCCCGATGTTTTTGATCGGTACGCCAACGACGCTGTCAAACCCCGGATTGAACCGGGCCTGAGCTATTCTGATCTGGTAGCCCTTAATGAGAATCCAGAAGAGCGTTACATTATCAAACGGCTGTTTGCCAGCAGCGATGTGGTGCAGATTTTCCGGATGGACGAAGGGTTTAGCGGATCGCGCATTTACCGCGTGAAACCGGCGAATGAGCTGCGGCGCATTTTGAAGATAGATGCGGCTGACCGCCTGGAAATGATTCAGGAAAAGCAAGACGCTCTCATTCAGCCGCGTCTGAATCAGCGGGTGGGGCAAATTCAGGGCAAGATGGTTCGGGGCCGGCATCTGGCAGGCGCCTGTTATGCGCTGGCTGGCTCTCGGCGTGACGCCATCACCCTGACCCAGTTTTTGCAGGACCAGAACCGGCTGCGTAAGGAACTGATTGATGCTTTGTTAGAGCAACTGCAAACGAGTTTGCAGCAGTTGTATGTGGGCAGCAGTGATATTGAGCTGCGTTATTGGGGGCCGCTGTACTCGCGGGTGCTGCCACCCCATCTTACGCTGGCCGAGGCGGTGCTGGTGGAGTATGACGGCCGTGAATCGACCGATCTCGTCTTATCTGCTGACGAGCTGACCACGCTTTCATCCGTGCCGGGCAACACCAAGCTGCAGGCCATTAACCGGGCGCTGCGCCAGGGGGAACAGCCTTTCGTGACGCTGTGCGGCTTTGAAGTTGCGGAGCTGGACACTGCGCATGGCGTTATCTATCTGCACGATGATTTGATGGCTATGTATCCTGCCTCGCCGCTGCTAAAGAGCAAAGATCACCCCATCTTGCGGTTTAAGGTGGCTTTCTCAGAATCGGAATGGGATTTGCTGACGCACCCGCTGATTCGGCGCGGCAAGCGAATTTGTGTACGGGGCCGGGTGGTGGAATCGCAGGAGACGATTCTGGCACGGCACATTGCCGCGATTACGGAACGGCCGTATGACTTCCAGTCCGACAGCTTCAACCTGGGTTCCGGGCACTTCATTTCACCCGTTACCAACGTGCGCTGCCTGCTGTGGGAAATTGGCCGGGAAGATATGATCGTGCCCATTCCGCAGATCTCCCCGGTGGTGCACGGTGATCTGAACACCACCAACGTTTTGGTGGAAGCGGGCGAGGCAGATGTTTCCGTCTGGCTCATTGACTTTTCCGATGCCCGGCCCGGCCACATATACTTTGATCTGGCAAAGCTGGAAGTAGAGTTTCGCACGCACGTTTTGTTCCGCCTCTACAAGTCGATGGTAGACGAGGGCTTGTGGGACGTGGAGACAGCGTTTAAGTTTGGCTTGCTGGTAGAGGATGTACTCTGGCAGGCAATGGACAGCGACTTTACCGATTTTATCGGCGACCTGCGTGACTATCGCCCGTTGTGGTACGACACGCTCTATTCGCAGTTCCCCCTTTATTCAGAAAATCTGCTTTACTTCTTGTTTTCGCTGCGCCAGATGGCGAAAACCTACAGCCCAGAGCGGTTCCGCTATCATTACCCGGTGGCTGTGTTTTTCCAAAGTATGGCGGCGCTGAAGTTTGAGGAGTTGGAAAATGCGCCGTGGTATCCCTGGGCAAAGCGGCTGGCGCTGTGCGCCGGTCTGGTTGCCGGGAAACACGCGGTGCGAGGAATTGAACGGCCGTTAGAAGTCAGCCGTATTCTCAATGGCCTCCGCGCCCGAAGCGCCTTCGCCTTCATCACCATCGGCAGCGGCGAAGAGCGCAAATATCTGCTGCAGTGGAATGCCAACTGGGATATGTTTAACCTCGTTGGCGGCCGGATGGACAACACGCAAGGCGATCGTGATTCCTTCGCCCGCACCATCCAGCGCAAGCTGCAAGAAGAGCTGGGCCTGCAAAGCCCCCGCGACTACCGTATCGTTTGGGAATACAAACCCCTCTATCAGCGCCAGTTCTCTCAGCGCGATTTTGTCTTTAAGGATTACGAATTTCACGTTTTTAAGATCGAATTTTTGCCCCGGCACCCCATCACCCGCGAAGAATACGACTGGTTTGCCCAAAAGTTATCATCGGATCGGGAAAATGTCCTCGTTTCCCGGGCCGAAATCGAACGTCTCCGCACGCTTTCCAACCGGCAGATCTCCTCTACCACGCGCCTGATCTTTCACGAATTGGGCGAGATAACGGCCGAAGAGCGCGACATGCCTACGGTTCTGGAATTCAGGCTGGACAACGACCACACAATGGTCAGTCGCGGCCGGGCGCAGCTAGTCGGTCAGCTGCACAGCCCCCGTTTCACCGATGTCATCGAAAACGTGTCGCTGGAAGTGCTGCCCTCGCCAGCCTACGAAGCAGAAAAGGATTCGGCCGTCTTGCAGGTGGGTGCCGTTAACTCGGGCCAGAGCGTGCCCATAACCATCTGGCTGCGCCCCCGCGAAAAAGAGGCCCGCGTCCTCCTGCGCGCCACTTTCTACGACATGCGCGGCCACGAGTTCCGGCAGATTTTGGAGGTCCAGGTTTACTTTGATTCGCAGGTTCGTTCCGCCTTCCACATCGACAATCCCTACGTGGTGGGCAAGCCGCTCACGGCCGCATCCGAAGCGTTGTATATGGGGCGTGAAGACGTCTTCCGCTGGATCGAAGAGAATCTGATCGGCAAAACCCAGCCGCACACGCTTATTCTCTATGGTCAGCGCCGCATGGGAAAAACCTCTACGCTTTACCAACTGGTCGGGGGTCACCGCGGCAAAAACATTCGCGAGTATCCAGGCTATCCGATTTTCCCCGTCTACGTGGATTTGCAGCGTCTGGCTGGCTGTGAAACGGCCGAATTTTTCGACCGTTTGAGCCGCGAGATTGTGCGAAATCTGAGCCGGCGGCAGATCAATGTCCCTCAGCCCCAGTCCTGGTCGGCTAATGGGTCGGTTTATCGAGACTTTGACGATTTTCTGGACAGCGTGGAAGCCCGGCTGCCGGAAAATGGGCTGATGGTTTTGATCATGGACGAGCTGGAGCAGCTGCAAGTAAGCATTGAACGCGGCCAGCTAGACCAGGACATTCTGCCCTATTTGCGCTCTCTGATGCAGCACCGCACGCGGATGACGTTTATCCTGGTCGGAACCAACCAGTTGGTGGAAGACTATTGGAGCATTGTGTTTCATGTGGGTATCAGCCGGGAAATTGTGCCGCTTACCCGGGATGAAACTGAGCGTTTGATCCGCGACCCGGTCGCCCCCATGATTCAGTATGACGATCTGGCGATTGACCGCATCTGGCTGGCGGCCAGAGGCCATCCCTATTTCAGCCAGCTCATTTGCCATCGCCTGATAAGCGCCAAAAATCTGACAGGCAATCGCAGCAAGCTGATCTCTATTGCCGATGTGCGCGAGACGTTTGATCGCATCGTGGAAGAGGATGACAGCCATTTGCTGCATTTGTGGAATGAGTGTGGGCGTGAAGAGCAGTTGGTGCTGGCGGCACTGTCTGGGAGCCTGGATCAAGGTGAAGAGGCGGTTTCTCGGCCAGAGATCGCTGCCCGCTTGCGCGGGGTAGATTTTGCTGATGAGACGTTGAACCAGGTGTTGAAGAAGTTGGAACAGCGTCGCTTGATTGTGCGGCAGCCGGTTGAGCGGGAAATACAGGCGCGGCTGCCTCGGCCGGGCGGCTGGCAGCCCACGCTCATCAGCAAGGATTATACGTATTCGGTGTCGTTTGATTTGCTGCGCGGCTGGATTGTGAACAAACGGCCGTTAGGCTCTTTAGTGGACTAAGGGGAGTATAGGTGTATGTTAACTTACGTTGTCGGGCATCCGATTAAGCGGCCGGAAGATTTTTACGGCCGTTCCCAACAAGTAGCCCGTTTCTTTGAAATCGTGGCCGGAACCCAGGCACAGTCGTTAAGTGTGTTGGGTGTGCGGCGCGCCGGCAAAACCTCCTTTTTGCAGTACGTGTCTCACCGCGAAGTCATCGCCCGCTACATCCCCAACCCGCGCGACTATGTAATGGTTTACATCGACATGTCCTTCTGTAAAACGCCGGCAGATTTTTACGGCCGTCTACTCAACAAACTCAATCAGGCGCTCAGCGGCACACGCCCGCTTAACCTGTGGCAGTCCCAGCCCGGCGAAACCAGCCTCTACGACGTGGAAACCGTGCTTTGCCAGCATCCGCACCGGCGCATCATTCTCCTGTTGGACGAATTCGACCACATCCGCACCGGCTCCTTTAACGAAGACTTTTTGACCGAGCTGCGGGCGATGACCAGCGTGCTGGACTATGAGCTGGCCTGTGTCACCGCGTCTTACTGGGATCTGTACCAGCTAGGCGAACAGATTGGCCTGCCGCCTACGTCCCCCTTTTACAACATTTTCTACCCTACCCCCATTTACCTGCCGGGCCTGGAACTGCCGGAGGTCGAGTTGTTAATTCGTCACCCGGCGTCACAATCTGGCCTGTTCTATGCCGATAACGAGGTGGCAGACATTCAGGCGCTGGCGGGATCGCTGCCGTTTTTTGTGCAGGCTACGGCCGCCAAGTGGTATGAAACCAGGTTGTATGGCATGCCGCCCACGTTCAACGCTATTTTGCCGCAAATGGTGGCCGCTCTCACGCCTTACTTTGATCAGTGGTGGCGCGGCCTGAACCTGTGCGAGCGGGTTCTCTTACACAGTCTGGCGATGCACACGGCCGTTGACCATACCCTTTGCCACGCGTCTGAACTCAACATGGCCCGCCGGCGCTTGCGCGCGTTCGGGCTGATTGTGCCCGGTCTGAACAATTGGGCTGTTAACGGCGCGATCTTTGCCGAATGGATTCGCCAGTTTGCCGATGTGACGCAGGAGGAGGAAGAGGAAGAGGGAGGAACGGCCGTTTCTCCCGCCGCTGTTTCTCCCACCCAGCTAAGACGCTTGCTGGTCGACTATTTTGACTACGAAGAGCTGCGTACCCTCTGCTTCGATCTGGGTCTCGACTACGAGTTTCTGCCCGGCGAAGGCAAAGGAGCCAAAGTGCGCGAGCTGGTCGCCTATATGCAGCGCCGCGAGCACGGCCTTGAGCGTCTCGTCACCGCCATCCGCAGTGAGCGCGGGCACATTATCTAACCGGCCGCAACCCTTGTTACTCCTCTGCGTAATGATAGCTGAACTTTGATCGGCAAATGGAGCAGCCTGGCTGCTTTTCGGAGGTAACAATGAGTACGATGAAATCAACCAACAAACTAAGACGGCAAAACGGTATTGTGGCTGGGGTTTGCGGCGGCCTGGGCGAGTTTTATGGCATTAGCCCCTTCTGGTTCCGCCTGTTATTCCTGATTTTGCTTCTGCCCGGCGGCTTACCCGGCTTCCTGCCCTACGTCTTGCTCTGGCTGGTTATCCCCCGCGCCTGATAAATCAGCACGCTAAAAACAAGAGCCTGGCCCATGCGCCAGGCTCTTTGCTTTCCATCCTTCTATCCTTCAACTTCCACTCGTGCCATTCGTGGCAAAAAGTCAGCCGGCCGTCCCATCACTTTGGCGTGCCCGTTTGTAATAGGCGTCCAACCGGGCGAAAAAGGTTTCTTCCTCCTTGTTGTCCGGATTATCCAATAGTTCGGCCACGACCTCTCGGCTGCGCTGGCGGGCAGGCCAATCGTCCGAATGGGCAGCATTCGCCACGCGCAGCGCCAGCCGTGCCGCCAGCACGGCCGCTTCCCGCAAACTGGTGATGTCCGTTTTATCCAGCGTGTCGTAGCGCGTGTGGGCGTAACCTCGGCCGCTGCGGGGCGGTCCGCCCACGGTGCCAATGCCCCCCGTCGGCACACCGGCCATCAGAAACGGATAGTGGTCCGAATGGGCGTTGATCGATTGTTCCACGCCAAAGGGCAGAGCCATTTCTTCACTCCAGGCGGTTAAAATGGGTTCCAGGTCCGGCCATCGGTTCAGCACGATGCCTTTGTTGGGCAGGCTGCCGGCCATGTCCATGTTCAGGTAAAAGCGCAGATTTGCCAGTTCGTCGGCGTGTTGGGCCACGTATTGTGTGGAGCCAATCAGCCCGATTTCTTCCACGCCCCACAGCGCAAAGCGCACTGTGACGGGCAGCTGGTCGGTGGCGTAGGCGGCTAACACGCGCGCCGCTTCCAGCAGAGCGGCCGTGCCGGAAGCCGGATCGGTCGCGCCCTGGGAGATGTCGTGGCCGTCGTAGTGGCAGCCCAGCATCACAATTTGCTCCGGCGACTGCTGCCCCGGCAGTTCTCCAACGACGTTCCAGGAAACCATCGGCAGGCATTCGTCGGTGCTGGTGAGGCGGATTTTGACTTCGCCGTGCCGCTTGATGAGTCGCTGCAAGTAGGCGCCATCTTCCATAGCGACGGAAATGCCGGGAATGAGCGATGCGCCGTCGTGACCTATCCCGCCGGTAGCTGGGCCAAAACCGGGATAGTGGTTCACAAAAATAAAGCCTGTCGCTCCGGCGACGATGGCACGGCCGTGTTTTTCCATGCGGTGTACCCAGCGGCTGCTGCCTTTGGGACGCGCTTCACTGGTGGTCAGGACGATTTTGCCCTGAATGTCGGCGGCGCGGGCCTCAAAATCCTCTGGCGCGCCATCGCCCATATCAATCAGGGTGCCTTCCAGGTGGCAGGCCGGAGAGTGGGGCAGCGTGATGCACGGTATTTCTTGCTGGACGGGGCTGATGATTTCTAGCTTCACGTCGCCGCGCCGCCAGCCCACGTACTGAACAGGTTCCAGGTGGACGTTTTGCAGCCCGTATGCGATCAGTTTGGCCTGCATGAAGTCGGCGGCCTGTTTTTCGCCGGGCGTGCCGCCAAAGCGGGAGCCGAATTCGTCGCAGAGGATGGTCAGGTTGTCCATCACTTCGCTGCTGGTGTAGACGTCACCGACCATTTGCCGGTCTAGCTCTAAAAATTGGTTGGGGGATGTCATGGTTTCTCCTGATGGTGGGATTTAAGATTTGAGACTGGAGATTGAACGAGTCTCCAGGCTCTAGTCTCCTTAACTCTTCAAAGCAAAGTGCGGGATGCCGGGCAGGGTGAAGATGAATTGGCTGCCGCCGCCGGGTGCATCTTCGACCCAGACACGGCCGTTTTGCGCCTCAATCGCCAGTTTACAAAAAGTCAGGCCCAGGCCGGTACCGCGCACCGGCGCGCCCTCCTGGTTCGTGCGGGTGAAGCGGTCGAAGACGCGTTCCTGGAGGGCGGGCGGAATGCCGGGGCCGGTATCGCTGATCAGGCAGCGCACGCCCGGTTCGGCGGCGTTGGCCGGGTCAAGCTCGGTTTGCAGACGGCCGTTTACCTGCCCGCCCGCCGGGGTAAACTTCAGCGCATTATCCAGCAGGTTGATCAGCACCCGCCGCACCAACTCCTCATCGGCCCAGACGGCCGGTAAATCGGGCGGCGGCGGCGCAAACGACAGCGTGATGCCGCGCTGCTGCGCCAGCGGCGTCACCCGCGCCACCACCCGCTCCACCAGCGGCGGCAGGCGCGTCGCCTCCACCTCCGCCACCGGCTGCCCTGCCTCCAGGCGGTTGATGTCCATCAGCGAATCCACCATGTCCAGCATATCCAGGCAGCCGTGGCGCGCCGTAACCAGCAAGCCGCCGCGCTCGTTCTCCGGCTGCGTTTCTAGCAGGCTGATGGTGCTGACCAGCGTGGTGAGCGGATTACGCAGGTCATGGACGATCATGCGCGTCAGGTCGGTGCGCCGTTCGGCCAGTTTTTGCTCTTCTGTTACGTCGCGGAAGAGCATCAGCCAGCCAAGCGCCTGACCATCGGCGGCCAGCACGGGCGCTTCCTGGCGGACAAAAAAGCGCTGGCTGTCTGTGCCGAAGGTGGTCTGGCAGGCTTCCGGCAGATCGCCGGAACGGATCCGCTGCAGCAGGGCGGCAAGCTGCCCTGCGCTGAAGCCAAGCGGGGCGGCGGCTGTGGCTGCCTCAAGCTGCTGTCGGTACAAGTCTGGCGCGGATTGGCCCAACAGCGCGGCCGCGATGGGATTGAGCAGGACGATAGCGCCGGTTTTGTCCACCATCAACACGCCTTCCTGAATCGAATCGAGCAGGGCTTGCAATTGCTTGACTCGCTGCGCCAGGGCTTCGTCGGTGAGGTTGTAGAGGCGCAGGGTTTCGCTGTAGAGGCGGGCGTTTTGGATGGCGGCGCTGGCCTGCCCGGCGATGGTGAGCAGCAGTTCGCGGTGCCACTGGTTGAAGGCGGGGCCGGGTGGCTGGCGCTGCAAGACCATAACACCGCTCACCTGGTTGGCGGAGGTAAGCGGGATGCCCAGCCAGGCGGCGGGAGCAGGTTGGGGCGGGGTGAGCTGGTGGCGGGTGGCGAAGTGCAGGTTGCGCTGGTCTAGGTCGAGTACACGGCCGTTTTCCACTACCCAGCGCGTAAAATCGTCCGGCGTGTAGCGAGCGGGGCCGGGCGAGGCCGGGCTGGTGAACGGCCGTTGCCAGCGCCCGGCCTCATCGTACAAGACGATGGCGAAGCTGTCTACCGGCACCAATTGGCTAACAAGTTCACCGGTGCGTGCCAGCACAGTAGGCAGTTCCAGCGTTTCGCGCAGCGAAGCGCCGGTCTGGTTGAGGGCGGCAAACTGGGCCAGCCGCTGCTCCATAAGGTAGCGGCGCTGCCACGAGAGCCAGACGACCACACTAAACACCGTAACGCCCAGGGCAAAAATAACAAACGTGGGCAGACCATCGCGCACAAAGGTGATGCTGCCCAGCCAGGCGAACGGTTGGGCCAGAAAGCCAAACGTGATGATGGTGAGCGCGTTGTCGCGGAAGAAGCGCCGCCACGGCCGTTTCGGCAGCAGCCAGAACAGCCACATCAGCACAAAATAAACCGTGCCGTACACCAGCGCCAGCAGCGTCAGCAGATTCAGGTCTAGCTCTTCCACAAATTCGAGCGTCAGCGGGGCCGCGCCGCCAAGCCGCTGCCACACGACCCCGGCCAGCGTCAGGCTGATCAGATGCACCAGACCGATCCCCAGCCGCTGCCCCCAGGAAGGCCGGGCCACGTCCACATATTCCCACAGCGGATGCCAGAGCGGGCGGGCAATTTCCGCCAGAATGACGCTGACAATGAGGAGTATGACGGCCGTTTCCAGCCCCACCAGCAGCAAACTGCTCATCACCACCACTGGAGCCAACCCCGCCGCCCCCCGCTCCGGCGGCAGACTAAAATTAAGCGTGATAACCGTGAGCAGGCTCAGCAAAATAAGCTGCGGCGCTTGCTGGCTTTGTGTCGCGGCCCAAATTGCCCCCAACAGCGCCAGAAACAGCACGAGCCATTCGGCCAGTTGTATCAGACGGCCGTGGCGGCCGAAAAAACGGGATATTGGCAGAGGCTTCATGATGGCAGAGTGTATTACGTCTGGCGCAGCCAGACAAGGCTGCCCGGATAATCGCCAAACCCAGCTTGATCTTTCACAAAACCCAGCTTGATCTTTCACAAAACCCAGCTTGATCTTTCACAAAACCCAGCTTGATCTTTCGCAAAACCCAGCTTGATCTTTCGCAAAACCCAGCTTGATCTTTCACAAAACCCAGCTTGATCTTTCACAAAACCCAGCTTGATCTTTCACAAAACCCAGCTTGATCTTTCACAAAACCCAGCTTGATCTTTCACAAAACCCAGCT
>Ga0116151_10004677_pt1 | contig 11961 bp, 13 predicted proteins | sample AD_UKC117_MetaG_FD_89893 | JGI IMG/M metagenome (GOLD analysis project Ga0116151, IMG submission 89893) | Active sludge microbial communities of municipal wastewater-treating anaerobic digesters from Hong Kong - AD_UKC117_MetaG | ecosystem: Engineered > Bioreactor > Anaerobic > Digestate... | reverse complement strand
GCGACGCTGCGGTCGACCAGCGGCAGCTGGTACATGTCGCCATACCGAACCTGGCAGTTGCGGGCCTCGCGCCGGTCGAGATTGGCCCGCGCCACCCTGAGCATGTCGTGGCTGAGATCGACACCCAGGCCGCTGCCGATATGGCCGGCCAGCACCTGCAGGATCCGGCCGGTGCCGGTGCCGATGTCGAGCAGCGATTCGGCCCGCTCGGCCCCGAAGATCCGCATCAGCTCCTGCTCGATGGCGCCGGCGTCGACCGCGACGTCGCTCTCGCTGTCCCAGACCGACGCGCGGGCGTCGAAGAAGCGTTCGGCCTGCCGGCGGCGCGAGGCGCGGATCGCCGCGAGACGGTCGCGATCGAGCTGCAGGAGCGGATCGTCCTCGGGCAGGAGCCGGCAGAGCGAGCGGGCGAGCCGGGCCGGGGCACCGCTCTGCGCCCGGCGATAGAAGACCCAGCCCCCTTCGCGAAACCGCTCGAGCAGCCCGGCCTCGGCGAGGAGCTTGAGATGCCGCGAGATGCGCGGCTGGCTCTGCGCCATCACCTGGACCAGCTCGCTCACCGTCCACTCGCCGTGGCTGCAGACGGCGAGCAGCCGCAGCCGCGAGGGCTCGGCGGCGGCCCTCAGGCCGGCGAGCAGCTCATCGAGCGGCGCGTTTCCCGGCGAGATCGGTCCTGGCGTCATCGGCGTCCGCAGCTTCCGCATGGCGAAAGAAGGATATGCCGATATCTTTATATCGTTGTCCCGGCCTTGGCAAGCCCGACTTCAGTTGCTGGACGCCCCTTCGGGTCAGTGCCGGGCTTCGCTGGCGGGCGCCAGATCGGCCAGGCCCGTCGCGTCCTCCGCATCGAAGAGCCAGGCCAGAAGCGCCCCCTCCACCTCCTTCTTGACCGCCGGCGGATGGCTGTCGAGGGAATCGATCAGGGCCGTGAGCAGGCTCTCGTCCGACGCGCCGAGGGCCTCGGCAAAGCGCTGGAACAGGGGCGAATCGTCCCCCAGCACCGTGGCCAGCCGACGCCTGAGCGAATTGAACGAAACGACGCGAACCGTGCTCATCGATGCTCCTTCGGGTCGGACCGCCAGCGCCACGCGTGGCCCTCTGATCGCCGGTCGCAACCTAGGCCAGGCAACGCCGGCACGACAGCCCGAGCGTCCGGCCCGCATAAGTGACTATGAACATACGTTAAGCATCGCTTAGGTTTTCCGTGCTAGCTAGAGGCCGCTTGAAAACCGGGCGGGGCCCGGATAGACCCCTGCACCGGACCCGGTAGCCAAGCGATCCGGCTGCGGCATCGTCGAGGATAGGCAATGGCTCGTTCCGCAAGCACGGCAGCCCATTGGCGTGCGGCGCTCGCCTGCGTGGCCGTGGCCCTGCTGCTGCTCTCGGCGGCACCGCGGGCCGCGGCGCAGGGCGTGGACGACCCGCTCGAGCCTTTGAACCGGGCGGTCTTCCAGTTCAACCTGATCGTCGACGGCACCATCCTGAAGCCGGTCACCCAGCTCTACGGCTTCGCGGTGCCGGACCCGGCCAAGCGCGGCGTGACCAATTTCCTCGCGAACCTGCGGGCCCCCATCGTCTTCGCCAACCAGCTCCTGCAGGGCGAGCGCGAGCAGGCCGGCATCACCCTCGGGCGATTCATGGTCAACACGACCTTCGGCCTGCTCGGGCTCGTCGACTTCGCCAACTATTTCGGCATCCCGCCGCGCGAGGAAGCCGATTTCGGCCAGACGCTCGGCGTCTACGGCATCGGCGCCGGCCCCTACCTCGTGCTGCCCATCCTCGGCCCCTCGACGGTGCGCGATGCCACCGGCATCGCCGTCGATTCTTTCATTCTGGATCCGACGCTCTATTTCACCGACACGCCGATGCGGCTCGGCCGCTTCGCGATCACCGCCGTCGACACGCGCTACCGCTATGGCCCGTTGATCGACGACCTCCAGGCGAACAGCCTGGACTTCTATGTCGCCGCGCGCAGCGCCTTCCTGCAGAACAGGGAGGCCCAAATCCGGAAGAATGGGGCAGGTCTGGGTGACGAGTATGAAAGCATCTTCGATGAGCCACTCGACTAGCAACGACGTGACAGTGAGGTCCCGGCGGCGGCGCAACCTGCTCGCCACGGCCGTGCTCGGCGCCACCCTGCCGTGGCTGCCCGTCCCCTGGCTGCCGGCCGGGGCCATGGCCGCCGTGCCCGACGCCGAGGCCTTCATCAGCCAGATCGGTGACGAGGTCATGGAGATCCTCACCGATGCGTCCAAGGACAACGCGCAGAAGCTCGCCGATCTGAAGACGATGCTCGATTCCTACACCGACATCGACCTGATCGCCAAGCTGGTGCTCGGGCGCTACTGGAGGACCGCATCGACGGAGGAGCGTGAGACCTATCTGCGGCTTTTCCACGAGCTTTTGATGAAGACGCTGGCCGCGCGTCTCGGTGACTACAACGGCCAGACCTTCGAGATCGTCGGCAGCCAGCAGGTGAGCGAGATCGACAGCACCGTCGCGAGCCGGATCATCCGCGTCGCCGGCAAGCCGCCGCTCAAGGTCGACTGGCGGGTGCGCGAGAAGGACGGCAGCTTCGCCATCATCGACGTGGTCGCCGAGGGGGTGAGCCTCGTCGTCAGCCAGCGCAACGAGGTCGGCAGCATCGTCGAGCGCGAAGGCATGCCCGGCCTGATCGCGGCGATGGAGGAGCGCAGCGGCGCGCTGCTCTGAGCCCGCGGCGAGCGGGCCTTCGCTCCAGCCTCTGGCCGCCGCTCATTCGGCCGCCGCCCGGGTCTGGGCCGCCGGCAGCGCCGGCAGGCGGAAGCGGAAGCAGGCGCCGCCCAGGGGCGCGTCCTCGACCCAGATCCGGCCGCCGAAATGGCTCACGATCTGCTGGCAGATGGTGAGCCCGAGCCCCGTCCCCTTGGGCCGGTCCTTGAGGCTCTCGCTCGCCTGGTGGAACTTCTCGAAGATCGCGTCACGATACTGCAGGCTGACGCCCGGGCCGTTGTCCTCGACGCCGACCACCCAGTCGGCGCCGTCGCGGGTGACGCCGATCCGGGCGATCCCGCCCTTGGCCGGCACGAACTTGAAGGCGTTGCCGAGGAGATTGACCGCCACCTGGACGAGACGGTCGTGGTCGCCGCGGACCAGCGCCGGCTGGTCCGGCACGGCCCCGCGCTCGAGCGTCGCCCCGAGCTCGCTGGCGAGGCCCCTGGTCGCCGCCATGGCCTCGTCGATCACGGCGACGAGGTCGACATCCCGCACATGCCAGTCCATGCTGCCGGATTCGATCTTCGAGAGATCGAGCACGTTGTTGATCAACCGCGTCAGCCGCTCGCTCTCGCGCACCACGATGCCGAGGAACTCCTTGCGCTCCTCGAGCTCGAGATCGGGGTTGTCGATCAGGATCTCCGAGAACGAGCGGATCGAGGTCAAAGGCGTTCTGAGCTCGTGGCTGACCGTCGCGAGGAAATCGTCCTTCATCCGGTCGAGCTGCCTGAGCCGCTCGTTGATCTGCTTGAGCTCCGCCCCGGCCTGCTCGAGCGCCCGCGATCGCTCCTCGAGCTGGTGGCTGTACTCGATCACCTGGCTCGCCTCGTCGAGGATCTCGAGGATGTCGTCCGGCCCGATCACCTCGCCCCGGACCACCGACGCCACCATGGCGCGGGCCGAGGCGGCGCCGATCGCCCGGGCCACATGCCGCTCGACCAGCTGCACGAACTCGGCATCGGCGCGCTCCTCCATCGCCAGCCTGTGCCCGCGGCGATAGGCATCGGTGGCCAGCACGTGCTCGGCCTGCTCGCGCCCGATGAAGCGCAGCAGGAGCTCGTGGAGCTCGGCCACGCGCGTGTCGCCGCGCCAGATCCGGGTGGTGCCCTCGCGCTCGAAGATGTTGACGAAGAGCAGCGCCTGCAGCCGCTGCAGGTTGTCCTGCTGGAAGAGCAGCGAGCCGCCGACCAGGAGCAGCAGGTTGACGGTGATGCTCCAGAAGAGCGCGTGGCTGACCGGCTGCAGCCCGTCGAGCCCGAAGAGCGCCTCGGGCCGCAGCAGGGGTGAGCCGAGGAAGCCGTCCACCAGGATGGCCGGGTCGATCACCCCGGTCTTCGCGAGGGCCGGCACGATGAGGGTCACACCCCAGACGGCGATGCCCGCCGTGAGCCCGGCGAGTGCGCCGACCAGGTTGGCGTCGCGCCAGAAGATGCCGAGCACGAGCGCCGGCACCAGTTGCGCCACCGCCGCGAAGGCGATGAGCCCGATGCCGACCAGCCCGTAGCCGGCACCGACCGCCTGAAAGAAGATGTAGGCGAGCACCAGCAGCAGCAGGATCGAGGCGCGGCGGATGGTGATGACCAGCCGCGAGAGATGCCGTCGCCGGGTGAGCTGCAGCGCCTCGACGCGGAGCAGCACCGGCATCACCACGTCGTTCGAGATCATCGTGCTCAGCGCCACGGTCGAGACGATGATCATGGCGGTCGCGGCACTCAGCCCGCCGATGAAGACGACCAGCGCCAGCCAGGGTGCGGCGGCCTCGAGCGGCAGGAAGAGCACGATCAGGTCGCCGTTCTCGATGCCGCCGAGCCGGCCGGCGAGCGCGATCGGGATGACGAAGATGTTGATCAGCAGGAGATATGTCGGGAAGGCCCAGGTGGCGGTCCGGATGTGCCGCTCGTCGACGTTCTCGATCACCGCCACCTGGAACTGCCTCGGCAGCACGAAGACGACCGAGCCGGCGAGCAGGATCATCAAGAACCAGTCGAAGTAGTTCCAGCCCTCCGGCATCAGCAGGAGATCGCCGTGCCCGGCGGCACGCGTCGCCTGGATGATCGAATCGAAGCCGTCATAGAGGAAGAAGGTGACGAAGATGCCGACGGCGATGAAGGTGGTGAGCTTGACGATGCTCTCGAAGGCGATGGCCAGCACCATGCCCTGGTGGGTCTCGGTCGCATCGATGTGGCGGGTGCCGAAGAGGATGGCGAAGACCGCCATGACGATGGCGATGACGAAGCCGCTGTCGATGCCGAAGGGCAGGATGCCCTCGCCGTCGCCGAGCCCGAGCATCACGTTGGCGCTGGCCGAGAGCGCCTTGAGCTGCAGGGCGATATAGGGGATCCCGGCGATCATCGCGACCGCCGTGGCGATGCCGCCGAGCGCTGTGCTCTTGCCGTAGCGGGCAGCGAGGAAATCGGCGACCGAGGTGATGCTGTAGGTCTTGGCGATCCTGAGGATCTTGTGCAGCACGAAGGGGAAGAGCAACGCCGCCAGCGTCGGCCCGAGATAGGTCGGCAGGAAGGCGATGCCGGCCTCAGAGGCCAGCCCGACCGAGCCGTAGAAGGTCCAGGACGTGCAATAGACCGCCATGCTCAGCGTGTAGACGAGCGGATTGTCGATCAGCTGCCGCCCCTCGTGCGCCCGCCGGTCGCCGTAGCTGGCGATGACGAAGAGCAGCCCGAGATAGGCGGCGGCGGCGGCGACGATGAACCAGGGCGAGAACATCAGGATTTCGCCCGCCACTGCATGACGAGGCAGGCGAGCAGGATGACCAGCGTCCAGCCGAGGAAGAGATAGAGCGGCAGGTAGCCGCCCTCGCCCAGCCCGTCGGCGACGATGGCCAGAGGCGCGTTGAAGAGCAGCAGCGCCAGGATCAGCGTGGCCAGGAGATAGCGCCGGCGGCGGCCGTCGATCATGTCACTTGCTGGCCATCACCGCCTCGATCTGCGCCACCAGCTCGCGGGTCGAGAAGGGCTTGGTCACATAGGCGTCCGCGCCGAGCGCCAGGCCGCGGTCGCGCTCGCTGTCGCGGCCCCTGGCCGTCAGCATGAAGATCGTGGTCGAGGCCCAGGCGGGATCGGCGCGGATCCGCTCGCACACCTCGTAGCCGTCGAACTCGGGCATCATCACGTCGAGCAGCAGGAGATCCGGCGGCGGCCCGGCCAGCGCGTCCAGCGCCTCGCGGCCGTTGCGCGCCACCGTCACCTCGAAGCCCGCCTTCTTCATCAGGAACTCCAGCGACATGACGATGTTGGGCTCGTCGTCGACGATCAGGACACGCCTCGCCACGTTGGAAACCCTCCCCTCGCCGAACCCTGCACGGCCGCCGGCGAAGGCTAGCGCCTGCGACGCCCTTTGCGAAGCCCCGGCCAGTTGCTAGACAGCCGGCAACCCCGCCTCCGGCAGCACACCCTCCATCAAGGACCACCATGGCCTCGTACCAGTATATCTACGTGATGAAGCGGCTCACCAAGATTTTTCCCGGTGGCAAGAAGCTCTTCGAGAACATCACCCTGGCCTTCCTGCCGGGTGCGAAGATCGGCGTGCTCGGCGTCAACGGCTCGGGCAAGTCGAGCCTGTTGAAGATCATGGCAGGGAGGGACCAGGACTTCGCCGGCGAGGCCTGGGCCGCGGACGGGGTGAAGATCGGCTTCCTCGAGCAGGAGCCGCACCTCGACGAGACCAAGGACGTCATGGGCAACGTCATGGACGGCGTCGCCGAAACCAAGGCGCTCCTCGACCGCTTCAACGCCGTCTCCGAAGGCTTCGCCGACCCCGACGCCGACATGGATGCGCTGATGGCCGAGCAGGCCGAGCTGCAGGAGCAGATCGACGCCTGCAACGGCTGGGAGATCGAGCGCACCCTTGAGATCGCCATGGACGCGCTCCGCTGTCCCCCGGGCGACGCCGACGTGAAGACCCTCTCCGGCGGCGAGCGGCGCCGCGTGGCGCTCTGCCGCCTGCTCCTCTCGCAGCCCGACCTGCTGCTCCTCGACGAGCCGACCAACCACCTCGACGCCGAAAGCGTCGCCTGGCTCGAGCGCTTCCTGCACGAGTACCCCGGCACCGTCGTCGCCGTCACCCACGACCGCTACTTCCTCGACAATGTCGCGGGCTGGATCCTCGAGCTCGATCGCGGCAAGGGCATCCCCTACGAGGGCAACTACTCCGGCTGGCTCGAGCAGAAGAGAAAGCGCCTCGCCCAGGAGGAGCGCGAGGAGCAGGCGCGCGAGCGCACCCTCGCCCGCGAGGCCGAATGGATCGCCAGCTCCCCCCGCGCCCGGCAGGCCAAGCAGAAGGCCCGCATCACCGCCTACGAGGACCTGCTCCGCGCCGCCAACGACACCGCCCCCGGCAGCTCCCAGATCATGATCCCGCCCGGCCCCCGCCTCGGCGCCACCGTCATACAATTCGATCAGGTCTCCAAGGGCTTCGGCGACCGTCTGCTCATCGACGACCTCTCCTTCGAGCTGCCGCCGGGCGGCATCGTCGGCGTCATCGGTGCCAACGGTGCGGGCAAGACCACCCTCTTTCGCATGATCATCGGCGACGAGAAGCCCGACAACGGCACCATCAAGATCGGCGATACCGTCCAGCTCGGCTATGTCGACCAGTCCCGCGACAGCCTCGACGGCAAGAAGAGCGTCTTCGACGAAATCTCCGGCGGCACCGACCACCTCGAGTTCGGCAAGCAGGTGATGAACTCCAGGGCCTACGTCGCCTCCTTCAACTTCAAGGGCGGCGACCAGCAGAAGAAGGTCGGCGTCCTCTCCGGCGGCGAACGCAACCGCGTCCACCTGGCCAAGCTGCTCCGCTCCGGCTGCAACGTCCTCATGCTCGACGAGCCCACCAACGACCTCGACGTCGAAACCCTGCGCGCCCTCGAGGACGCGCTGCTCGACTTCGCCGGCTGCGCCATCGTCATCAGCCACGACCGCTGGTTCCTCGACCGCATCGCCACCCACATCCTCGCCTTCGAAGGCGACAGCCACGTCGAATGGTTCGAAGGCAACTTCGAGGACTACGAGAACGACAAGAAAAAGCGCCTCGGCGCCGAAGCCGTCGAGCCCCACCGCCTCAAGTACAAGCCGCTCAAGGTGGCTTGACGGAAGGAAGAAGCCGGGGAGGATGATCCTCCCCGGGCCCTACCAGTTTTTTTCTGGACGGTGTGGGCGGCTAGCCACCGGGCAAAGCTGCTCGACGCCTGCGACACCGCCCGCCGCCAAGTACCACTGCCGAGCATCGCCCCGCCGGAGTCGATGCATGCTGATGGACATCGTCGAAGCCCGTCATTTGGGCCAGCACCGGCTCTTCCTCCGCTTCGAGGACGGCGTCGAAGGCGAAGTCGACATCGCAGGCATCGTCGGCTTCACCGGCATCCTCACCCCGCTCGCCGGCACCGCCTTCTTCGCGAAGGTCGTCGCCGACACCGAAACGGATACCGTCACCTGGCCCAACGGCGCCGACCTCGATCCGGATGTGCTCCACGCGGCGCTCACCGGCGTTCCCGTGGCACACAGCCTGAACCTGGCCGACGCCTCATGAACGACGCAACTGCCGCCTCATGATCAGCGAGGGAGCTGTCCCAAGAAGCGAACGAGGCCTGAAACCTACACTCCCCTCGTCTCACCCAAGGGGGGCAGTCCAAAACTGAGCGCCAGACCTCGGCCCGCAACACGAGCAGCACTCGTCGGGATTGCGCTCGATTTGGCGGGGCGCCAATGGCGGCCGCGATTGATCATTCGCGCCCAACTAAAACCGCGCCTGTGCAAATGCCTGATCAAGCGTTGATGCCGCTTGATTGTCAAAGCATGCAGGTCCAAGGTGTTTCGCCGGCCTGCATGACGCGCCGGCCTATAATGGAATGGTGAGGAGACGACGATGCGGAAGCAGGTTGCGCTCGCCTTGGGCGCACTGGCGCTATTTTCCACGACAAGTGTAAGTGCTCAACCGCTGCCGATGGCGGAGGCGGAGAGTGTCGGCATGTCGAGCGAGCGGCTCGACAGGATCGGCCAAGTGTTTCAGCAGGAGATCGACAGCGGTGCTTTGCCGGGCGCCGTCGTCATGGTCGCCCGTGACGGCAAGCTCGTTTATTCGGCCGTCCTCGGCATGGAGGATCCGCAAGCGGGCGAGCCGATGCAGGAGGATTCGATCTTCCGCCTCTATTCGATGACGAAGCCCTTGGTCTCCGTCGCCGCGATGATCCTGATGGAGGAGGGCAAGCTCCATCTGGCCGAACCCGTCGCGAAGTATCTTCCCGAGTTCGCCGACCTCGAGGTCAGCGTCCCGGCGACGGACGGCGACGGCAAGACGACCTACAGCAATGTGCCCCTGAAGCGCCCGATGACTGTGCAGGACCTTCTCCGACACACCGCGGGCCTCGCCTATGGGGAGCTCACCCGTAATCCGGAGGTGCAGCAGGCTTATGCCGAAGCCGGCGTCTTCAATCCCGGCGGCATGCCTTTCGACGCGCGGGGCGTGGCGCCGGACGAGCAGGTCGCGGGTCTCGGCAGGGCACAGCTCGTGAACCAGCCGGGCGAGGTCTGGCAGTACGGTCTCGCCACGGACGTCCTCGGCCGGGTCATCGAGCGTATTTCGGGCATGGAGCTCGGCGCGTTCCTCGAGGCGCGCTTGTTCGGCCCGCTGAAGATGGACTCGACCGGTTTTTATGTGCCCGAGAACGCCATGGAACGGCTCGCCGAATCCTTCGCGACCAACGCTGCCGGCGCACCGATCGCGCTGATCGACGTCTCGGCGCCGCCCGCCAATGCCTCGGGCGGCGGTGGCGCCGTTTCGACAGCGGGTGATTACCTGCGCTTCAACCAGATGCTGCTCCAGGGCGGTGTGCTGGAAGGCGTGCAGGTGCTGAGCCCGACGAGCGTCAAGCTGATGACCGCCGACCATCTCGGCGAGCGGATCCAAACGCCCCTGACGCCCGGTGAGCCGATGATGGGCGTTCATGGGTACACGTTCGGCCTGGGCTTCATGGTCCGCGAGGAGGACGGGATCGCGGGCGTCCCAGGGTCGCAAGGTGAGTACATGTGGGCCGGCTACGCGGGCACCTTTTTCTGGGTCGATCCCGAGGAAAAGCTCACCGCTGTCCTCATGGCGCAGATGCCCGGACCAACGGCCGCTCATTACCGCCGGCTCGTCAAGCAGCTCGTCTATCAGGCGATCATCGACGCCGGCAAGGACCGTCCGCTCATCCAATAGCGGGGCGTTCGGGAAAGTCGGGGCAAGGAAAGTCGGGACACGGGAAAGTCGGGACACGAACCCGTTTTAACGTTCGGAAAGGTCGGGGACGCGAGACCACGTCCCCGTTCAGATGAAGCGCGCCGGGACCTCACGGCCGACTTTCGAGCGATGTGCCGCCATGGGTGCGATGCCCTGCACGGGTGCAGCGTCGATGCGAAAGGAGGCACCGAGAACCGGAGAAACTCGAGCGGCCTGCGCCTTCAGCGCGGCCTCTCCGGCTTGCCGGGTGCCCCCAGGGCCCGGCGCCGGATGCGGTGCTGCTCGATGACGACGAATTGACCGGCGCCTCGATCACCCAACGCCTGAAGGGCCGCAACGGTGCGGGCAGCGCGCGCGGCCGCCGGCAATCCGGCAAGGGCGACCAGGACGACGCCGTGAAAGGCGTGGCCGAAGCGGATCGTCAGCTCGCCGAAGTCCTTGTCCTCGGTCAGCAGCAGCCGTCCTGCCCCGAAGGCCCGTGCCAGCACATCGGCATCAGCAGCGCCGGGCAACGTTTGCGCGATCCACTCCACGTCGAAGCCGGCGGCGCGCATCGCCGCTACCGTCGATCCGGCGACGCATTCGTCCGCGAGAAGCTTCATCTATTCGGCGGCAATGATGTCCTCGCCGGCGATATGGTCGGCGGCGAAGGCCTGTGCTGCCCGGATGTCCTCGATGCTGAGGGTAGGGTAGTCGGCGAGGATCTGCGCGTCGCCGTCCCCGGCGCCCAGCCGCCGCAGGATGAGCTCGACCGGAATGCGCGTCCCCTTGACGACAGGCTTGCCCATCATCACCCGGGGATCCGCTACGATACGATCCACCAAGCGCGCTGCCATTCTGCCACTCTCCATGGTCCCCGCCACAATCACCATTCTAGGCCGGCAGGGCACGAATCGAAAGCTTGCCGGTCGCCGAGGTCCCGAAGCGGACGGGGGCAGGAGGACCGCAACCACTCCATCTCCGGCGGAACGCCCCGCGTCTTCGGCCGTTTCCAGACGCACGAGACCAACCAGCCAGGAGACCGGAGCGTGCTGAAATTCATCGGCGGGACCATTGGCGTGATCTTCCTGATCGGCCTCTTGGCCGTGATCGGCCTGTTCGCCCTGATCTTCTGAGCGGCGTCTCGGGGCCGGAAGGGCGGACGCCGTGGCGTGCGCCGGCGCCCCGTGAAAGCAGGCTCTCAGCCTTCCACGTAAACCACGAGGGTCGCCGGTCGAACGCCGTCGTGCTGCATGGCCAGCCAGTGGGCGACGTCGTCGACCTCGTGCGTGGCGATGATCTTTGGCATGCCGCCCTTGCTTGCCTATCATCGCATTCCGCGATCTTCGAGGAGGTGACGCAGCGATGGCCGGTGGCTGGACACGGGACGGGGCGGTTCAGGAGCAGATCGACGATACGGTGAGCGATGCCGTGCGGCTGGCGCGCGAGCGGATGCAGGCCGGCGAGGGTGCTACGCATTGCGACCGCTGCGGCGAGGAGATTCCCGAGGCGCGGCGCCGGGCCCTGCCCCATGCGCGGACCTGCGTGCCCTGCCAGTCGGCGCTGGACGACCGGCCGGGGGCGGCCCTCTACAACCGCCGCGGCAGCAAGGACAGCCAGTTGCGCTAGTCGGGCTCAGGTCCCGAGGGGGCCGGGGGAACCGAGTTCCCCCGGACTTCTCCTGGTTGGCTCAGAGGATGAGCAGCACGATCACGAGGCCCCATAGCGTCAGCAGCGTGTTGCTGGCCGCGTAGAGCACGGTGCAGCCGAGCATCGGCACGTCGGACTTCGCGGTGGCGGGGTCACGGCCCTTGGACTAGCTTCCCTGCGTCCGGGGCCGGCTATCGCCGGCGGCGGGATCGACCTCCCTTTCCAGCACGGATCTTCCCATGGCCAGGCCGAATATCGTCTTCATCATCACCGATCAGCAGCGGCACGACACGATCAAGGCGCTCGGCCACGACCACATGATCACGCCGAACCTCGACCGCATGG
>Ga0116151_10004675_pt1 | contig 11963 bp, 13 predicted proteins | sample AD_UKC117_MetaG_FD_89893 | JGI IMG/M metagenome (GOLD analysis project Ga0116151, IMG submission 89893) | Active sludge microbial communities of municipal wastewater-treating anaerobic digesters from Hong Kong - AD_UKC117_MetaG | ecosystem: Engineered > Bioreactor > Anaerobic > Digestate... | reverse complement strand
TAACGTTTGCCATCTTCGTCAAAGAGATAAATGCCTTCCCCATGCGAAATTTTGGGGCGGGCATAAGACATTTTGCGGTAAAACACGTGGCCCTGTGGATGGGCATATCGCGTAGACATTCTGGTATACCTCTTTTTGCGTGTGTTGGGATGATGATGTGTTGAGTGGATGGGCGGTTTGAGAAGCGGTTCGTTGGTTAGCGGGCGGCGGAGACGGTAAGCCGGACGGCCAAGGCCACAAACCAGTCAACTCACTCTACCGATACATACCTTCCGGATCCAGCTGCTGCCGGATAATTTCCAGTTCGGCGGGTTGGGGAGGTGTCATTTCTTTTAAAGCAGGTGATACACGTAAAGGCCAGGCCACGTCGGCCTGGATGCTGGCGACGGTTTCGCCGGGGGCGATTTCGGTTAGCATCATTTCGCACTCGGGATTGGCAAAATCGAACAGTGCCCGGTCGGTGATGACCAGTTCTGGGCCGCTGCCCGGAAGTCCGGCACGCTGCCGGGCATCCCCGCCATCCAGATGGCCGGGACTGGTGAGGAAGTCTAGCTTGTCTACAAAGGCGCGGCCCTTCAGACGCATGATCATGAAGATTTTTTTGGCGTTGATGGCGATCTCGCAAGCGCCTCCGGAACCGGGCAGACGCACCTTTGGCTTCGCATAATCACTAATAACGGTTGTATTCAAATTGCCGTATCGATCAATCTGCGCGCCGCCGAGCAGAGCCACGTCTACCAGACCGCCTTGCAAGTAGTACATAAACAGGTCGGTCATACTGGTGACGGAGGTAGCGCCGCTGACCAGGGTGGGGTCGCCGATGGACAGAGGCAGGCGGGCCGGGTGTGCGCCAAAAACCCCACTTTCATAGACCAGTTCCATGTCTGGCGAGTGGCTGCGGCGGGCGAGGTTGCAGGCGATGTTGGGCAGGCCAACACCGACAAAGACGACGTGGCTGCCTGCCAGGGCGCGGGAAGCGTTGACAATCATTAATTCTGACGGCGTGTACTCCATAAAGTCCTCCGAAATAGTGGTAGATGAGGTCAAGTTTCAAATAATCGTTTGATTGTGTCAAGTGATAGATGTCATTCGGGGAGACGGCCGTTTCCCTCCCCGGCGTAGGCAGTTCATCGGTTGCCTGGGATGCGCCCTCTGGCTACAATCGCCGCACAGCACAAGCTGCAAGAGGAGAGCTAAAGTTGAACTGGCCGCCGCCCGGCGGTCCCCACGGAAAAAATATGAGCAAATTTATCATCGAAGGGGGACATCCCCTCCAAGGTACCATTACAGTCAGCGGTAACAAAAATGCCGCCCTCAAACTTTTACCCGCCTGCATTCTCACCGACGAACCCATTGTCCTACATAACATTCCCGATATTCAGGACGTGCGTAACACGATTTTGATTTTGCGCGACTTAGGGGTGGACGTTACAGAAGTAGCGCCGGGAAGCTGGCGTGTTCACGCGGAACGGGTGCATAAAACCGAACTGGACAGTCTGCTGGCCAGCCGCACGCGCGCCTCGTTTGTGTTTTCTGGTCCGTTGGTGGCGCGCATGGGTGAGGCGATTTTGCCTCTGCCCGGCGGCGATGTGATCGGCGGACGGCCGTTAGACACCCTCATTCGCGGTCTGGAAGCGCTGGGCACGCGCGTGGAACTGGTAGACCGGGGCATCTTCCGCATGAATGCGGATAGGCTGGCCGGCGCAGGCTATTACTTGCAAGCAGAAGCAAGCGTCACGGCCACAGAAAACACGGTGATGACGGCCGTCTTATCCCCCGGTCAGACCATCATCGACAACGCCGCCTGCGAACCCCACGTGCGCGATCTGTGCTACTTCCTCAACCAGATGGGCGCGCACATTGAAGGCATCGGCACCAATCGGCTGGTCATCGAAGGCGTGGAAAAGCTGCATGGTACAGAATACACCATTGGCGCAGACTTTATGGAAGTGGGCAGTTTTATTGGCGCGGCTGCCGTAACCGGCGGCGAAATTCGCATCAAAAATGCCGATCCCCAGTATCTGGGCATGATTCGGCTGGTGTACGAAAAGCTGGGTGTGGTGTGGCAAGCGGAAGGCGAAGACGTGATTGTGCCCGCCGACCAGCCCTTGCGTATTGCCTCGGCTTTAGGCGGGCGCATTCTGCAAATCAAGCCCCTGCCCTGGCCCGGTTTTCCTGCGGATTTGATGAGCATCGCTGTGGTGATTGCCAGTCAGGCCCACGGCTCGGTGCTGCTGCATGATTGGATGTACGAAAGCCGCTTCTTCTTCGTGGACAATCTAACTTTTATGGGCGCACGGGTGGTTATTTGTGATCCGCACCGGGTGATTATTGAGGGGCGCAGCGAGCTGCACGCCAGCCCGCAAGGCGTGCCCAGCCCGGACATTCGCGCCGGGATGGCGATGGTGCTGGCGGCTTTGTGCGCCGAAGGCACGAGCGTCATTCATAACATCCAGCAGATTGACCGGGGATATGAGCGTATCGAGCAGAAGTTGAAAACGCTCGGCGCGCACATTCAGCGGGTCGATTAATCTATGACGAAGTGGTTGTTTAACTGGCGCGAGTCGCTGCCCCACCTGCTGCTCCTGGCAACGTTCTGGCAGCCACGCCTGGCCGCAGAGGAAGTGGCCGGCGTGGACTGGTCTGCCTTGTTGGGCGAGTCTACGGCCGTTTCCCTCGAACGCTTTCAGGTGCAGGGCGCGGTCGCGCCAGTTGACCCATTTGGCCGGACGGCCGTTACCGTTTACGGCCGTGTTGTGCTGCAGCAACTGCTGCAAAATCCGGCTATTCTGGAGCAGACAGCCGTGCCGACGGCCGTTGTGCGGCATGTGCTGCGCTGGGTGCTGTTTGGCGGCGTGCCCGATCTTTGGGAAAGCCCGTTGTGGCTGCGGCTGGAAGATTTGGTGGAGCTGGAGGAACGGCCGTTTCGGCTGCGAGCCGCCGTGGAGATAGTCGCTGTTCCCGCCAGTCCGTTTTTGTATGGCAAGTCCAAGGAGCCTGTGGATCTACCGGAATTTTGGATCAGCCAAGCGCCCATCACCCAGAGCCAGTATCAACAATTCATCGACGCCAACCCGCGCTACCCAGTGCCCCATGAGACGGCCGTCTGGGCGCAAGCCAACAACTGGGATGTCGAGCGGCGGAGGCATCCTGAGGAGCGCGCTGACTGCCCGGTGGTTTTGGCGAGCTGGTATGACGCGCTGGCTTTTTGTGAGTGGGCTGGGGCGCGCCTGCTGGCGGAGAGGGAATGGGAGAAGGCGGCGCGGGGGGAAGACGGCCGTCTCTATCCCTGGGGTGATGAGGAGCCGGACGAGACTCGCTGCAACTTTAGGAGCCGGAATGGGGACGTAACGGCCGTGGGACGCTATTCACCGGCTGGCGACAGCCCCTACGGGTGTGTAGACATGAGCGGCAACGTGTGGGAATGGACCGCCTCACGTTATCTGCCCGAAAGTGACATGCGGGTGCTGCGCGGCGGCGCTTTTGTCAACGCGGCCTGGAATATACAAACCATCCATCGCTACTACCTCAAACCGGAGTCACGCCTGAACATGGTCGGTTTTCGCGTGGCTGTGGGCCGTCTAAACATTTAAACGCCTACGTTTGCCGTGCCCGTGCCTGACGAAGGGAAACGGCCGTTTTACGCCCCACCGTGCCTGGGCTATAATCTCTCGACCAATGCATGACACAACACAATTAATGGCTCTCTGTGGCTGTTAGACCAAATCGGAAAGGAGAAAAAGAATGCCAAAAGCGTTAATCACAGGCATTACCGGTCAGGACGGATCGTACCTGGCCGATTTTTTACTCGGCAAAGGCTATGACGTGGTAGGCATGGTGCGCCGCACCAGCACGGTTAATTTCCATCGCGTACAGCACGTGCAGGATAGAATCACCCTCGTCCCCGGCGATCTGGGCGATCAGATTTCCCTTATTCACATTTTGGAAGAGCACAAGCCGGAAGAGGTTTACAACCTGGCGGCTCAGTCTTTTGTGCAAACTTCGTGGAACCAGCCTGTTTTTACCGGTGATGTGACGGCGCTCGGCGTAACCCGTGTGCTGGATGCGATTCGCATCGTCGATCCCAAAATCCGCTTCTACCAGGCCAGCTCCAGCGAAATGTTTGGCAAAGTGGTAGAAGTGCCCCAGCGCGAAACCACGCCTTTTTATCCGCGCAGCCCTTATGGGGTGGCCAAGGTTTACGGCCACTGGATTACCGTCAATTACCGCGAGAGCTACGACTTGCACGCCACCTCTGGCATCTTGTTTAACCATGAATCGCCGCGCCGCGGTCTGGAATTTGTCACGCGCAAAATCACTTACCATGTGGCTCAGATCAAAATGGGGCTGACGAATGAGTTGCGCCTGGGTAACCTGGATGCGCGCCGTGACTGGGGTTTCGCCGGTGATTACGTGCAAGCCATGTGGCTGATGTTGCAGCAGGAGAAGCCGGATGATTATGTGGTGGCCACGGGCGAAACACACTCGGTTGAAGAATTTTTGGTGGAGGCTTTTGGCTGTGTTGACCTGGATTGGCACGATTACGTGGTGCAAGATCCCCGCTTTATGCGTCCGGCAGAGGTAGACTTGCTGGTGGGTGATCCCAGCAAGGCGGGGCGTAAACTGGGCTGGGAACCCACGGTGAATTTCCCAGAACTGGTCCGGATGATGGTCAAAGCGGATTTGGAAATGATCCGCAACGGCCAGACTGTTATGTAAAATTGTGGCGAGGTGCGGAGGTGGACGGAGACGAATTGTCGCTCCGCCTCTGGCCCATCTCGGCCAACTTATTTCTGCAGGAGGGTAAATATGACGATTCACTTTGGCACAGATGGTTGGCGGGGGCGCATTGGGGATGAGTATACGTTTGACAACGTGCGGCGTTGCGCTCAGGGGTTTGCGACCTTTTTGCAGCAAAACGGCCGTGCCGCCCAGGGCGTTGTCGTAGGCCATGACAAGCGTTTTCAGGCCGAGTATTTTGCCCAGGCAGCGGCCGAAGTCCTGGCCGCCAATGGCATCCACGTCTGGCTGACGGACGGGGCGACGCCGACGCCGGCCATCTCTTACGCTGTGGTAGACAAGCAGGCCGGCGGGGCAGTCAATATCACGGCCAGCCACAATCCGTTTTGGGACTGTGGCTTTAAGGTGCGTGATCCGCAGGGCGGCGCGATTCCACCGCAGGATTTGAAGAAGATTGAAGCACAGATACCGGAGATAACGGCCGTTTCCCGCCGTAAGTTCGACGATGCTGTCAGCGATGGCCACATCACCATCTTCGACGCCGGGCTAGCCTACGAAGCCCAACTCAAACGGCTGGTCGATGTCGAACCGATCAAGCGAGCTGGTTTCAACGTGGCCTACGATGCCATGTGGGGCAACGGCGCAGGCTGGTTCCCCCGCCTCCTGCACTCCGGCGACACCACGATCCGCGAAATCCACAACCTGCGGAACCCCATCTACCCGCACATGACCCGCCCGGAACCCATTCCACCCAACATCGATCACGGCCTGGCCTTCGCCCGCGATATCGCCGCCGACGTAACTGTCATCAATGATGGGGATGCCGACCGGGTAGGCTTTGGTGATGAAAACGGGGATTTCATCGACCAACTGCGCGTTTATGGGCTGATGGGCTATTACTTCCTGGAAGTACGCGGCGAGCGCGGCCCCATTGTCAAAACGATTTCCACCACCAAAATGCTCAACAAGCTGGGGCAGCTTTACGGCGTGCCAGTGTACGAAACTGGTGTCGGCTTCAAATACATTGCTCCCAAAATGATGGAAGTGGATGCCATGATTGGCGGCGAGGAAAGCGGCGGCTATGCCTTCCGCGGCCACGTGCCGGAGCGAGATGGCATTCTGGCTGGCCTCTACTTTCTCGATATGATGGTGCGCACCAACAAAAAGCCTTCCGAGCTTCTGGATACGCTGTTTGGTCTGGTAGGCCCGCACTATTACGACCGCATCGACAGCCGTTTTGAGGCGGAACGCAAGCCGGAAATTCTGGCCCGTGTGGCTGCGGCCCGGCCGGAAACCATCGGCGGGCTGAAAGTGACCGACATTGTCACTATCGATGGGCATCAGTTCATCATGGAAGACGGCGGCTGGTTGCTGGTGCGTTTTAGCGGTACAGAACCTGTGATTCGGGTTTACTGCGAAACGACGCACGAGGATCGTGTGGCGGCTATTCTGGAAGACGGCATGCGCCTGGCGGGGCTGCGTTAAGGTTATTTTTGTGGAGGAAGACGATGGATAACGCATTTCAAGATTTCTACCCGGATGATTTGAGTTATTGTTATGGTTGTGGCCGTCTGAATCCTGAGGGCCTGCAGATCAAAACCCATTGGGAAGGGGAAGAATCGGTGACGCGGTTTCAGCCACGGCCGTATCACATGGCTGTGCCCGGTTACGTCTATGGCGGGTTGATCGCTTCCCTAATCGACTGTCATGGCACGGGCACGGCTGCGGCCGCTGCCTACCGCGCCGCTGGCCGCGAGATGGATACCGAGCCGGCTCTACGTTTTCTCACCGCATCTTTGCACGTGGATTACCTCAAACCGACGCCCATCGACACAGTGCTGGAAGTGCGCGGCCGCGTTAAAGAAGTAAAAGGACGCAAAGTGATTGTGACGGCCACGCTGCTGGCGGATGGTGTGGAGTGCGCGCGCGGCGAGGTGGTGGCCGTACAGATTCCAGAAGAGTTTTTGACTGCGTATCGGGAAGGTCAGGAAGGAGCAGCTGGCTGATGGAGCTGGTGGACACCCACTGCCACCTGGATATGCCTCAATTTCGGGACGACCGCACGGCCGTTATCGAGCGGGCGGCGGCGGCGGGCGTGTCGCAGATCGTTGTGCCGGCGATTGACCTGGAGAATATTACGGCCGTTACCGATTTGGCTTCGGCCCACGCCGGCGTGTTTGCCGCCGTGGGCATCCATCCCAATTCCTGCGCCAACTGGTCCGCTGACTGGCTGACGGCCGTGCGCGCCGCCGCTGCCCGCCCCAAAGTGGTCGCCATTGGCGAAATTGGGCTGGACTATTACTGGGATGACGCGCCCAAAGAGGTGCAGCACGAAGCCCTGGCTCAACAACTGGCCCTGGCAGCCGACCTGAACCTGCCCGTGATCATCCACAACCGCGAGTCCAGTGCCGACGTCATTCGCTTGCTGGCTGCCTCGCCGCTGGCCGGACGCGAAAACCCTGGCGTGCTTCATTCCTTTTCGGCCGACTGGGAAACCGCGCAGGCGGCGCTGGATATGGGCTTTTATCTCGGCTTCACCGGCCCGGTTACGTTTAAGAAGGCCGACGACTTGCGCGAGATTGCGCGCAAAGCGCCGCTGGACCGCATCCTCGTGGAAACCGACGCGCCTTATCTGGCCCCGCAGCCGTATCGCGGCAAACGCAACCAGCCCGCCTACGTTACGTTTGTGGCGGAGCGCATTGCCGCAGAAAGAGGGGTGGAAACGGCCGTTATCGCCCAATACACCACCGCCAATGCCCGCCGCCTGTTCCACCTCCCCTCACAACTATGAGTCCATCACCCGATCTTTCCATCATTATCGTTAACTGGAACGTTAGAGACCTGCTGCGTGCCTGCTTGTTATCCATTGAACAAGGGCGCGGCGCTCTGGACGTGGAAGTAATTGTCGTGGACAGCGCCTCCGGCGATGGCAGCGCGGCTATGGTAAGCGCCGATTTTCCCTGGGTCACGCTGATTGCTTGCCACGAGAATGTCGGCTTTCCGAGGGGGAATAATTTGGGCATTGCCAAAGCGAACGGCCGTTATATACTACTTCTCAACCCGGACACGGCCGTATTGGATCAGGCCCTGTCTACCATGTGGACGTACTTACAAAATCACGCCGATGTGGGCATTGTGGGCGCGCAGTTGTTAAATGGTGATGGCTCTGTGCAATCGTCCCGGCGGCGCTTTCCTACCCTGGCGACCGCCTTCTTTGAAAGCACCTGGCTAGAACCTCTGGCCCCGGAACGGCTCCTGACCCGCTACTATGCTCGTGACCTGCCGGACGATGAGAGTGTGGATGTGGACTGGGTAACAGGAGCCTGTATGATGGCCCCCAAAGCAGTGGTAGAAACCGTAGGCGGCCTGGACGAAGCCTATTTTATGTACTCTGAAGAACTGGACTGGTGCCGGCGGATCAAAGATGCGGGTTGGCGAATTGTGTATTTGCCGGCCGCGCAAATTGTCCACTACGTGGGCAAAAGCAGCGAGCAGGCGGTGACTGCCCGGCATATCAATTTTCAGCGAGCAAAGCTGCGTTACTTCCGAAAGTACCATAGCCGCCTGGCAGCCAACCTGCTACGCTTGTTCCTGCTGTTCAGCTATGCCTGGCAGCTTGTTTTAGAAGGGGTAAAAGGTGTCTTGGGACACAAACGGCCGTTGCGCCGCCAGAGAGTCAGTGCCTATTGGGCTGTTCTTCGTTCCGGCTTGCGCCCCGCTGGATATTAGCCTCAATACAGGAAGCGCACACACAGGAGGTGTTGGATGAAATCAAAACAAGTGACAATCGACTTACCAATCCCCGTTTACGAAGACTTGCAACGGATTGCAGACGCATCGAATTGGTCGCTGGAAGAAGTGTTGCAGCAGACCATCAAGGCCGGACTGCCACCCTCCCTGAGCAAAGTGCCGGAAGCGTTCCACGAAGAGCTATTGGCGCTTAACGGTCTAGGCGATATGGAGCTGATGCGCGTAGCCGATGGGCACTGGCCGGAACCCCAGAAACAAGACTCGATGCACCAGAAAGCAGACTTTGTCATGCTGCGCCGAACCTATGCCCTTTCACTGCTGCGCTGGCGCGGCCACCCGGTTCCCAGCGCCTATGATTCGTTTGTTGCCTGAGCGATTTTGGCTGGCTGACGGGGCATGAAAATTGGTTTGGTGACGGGCGAATTTCCGCCCATGGAAGGCGGTGTGGGAGCCTTCACCCAAGAGCTGGCCCGGGCGCTGGCCGATTTGCACCACGAGGTCCATATCATCACGGATCGGCGGGCACGGCCGTTTGAAGCCCGCCGCCGGTGGCAAGATTTACTCGAACCGGTCGACATCGGTTTTGCCCAACTGCACCCCAACGTAAAACAGTGGCGCTGGACGGCCGTTTCCCAAATTGCCGACGTAGCCCTGCGCTATAACCTGGACGTGGTGAATGTGCAGTACCAGGCCGCTGCCTACAACATGCGCAGCCCGGCCATCAACCTGCTCCCCTGGCGGCTCAAAGGACTGACGAAAACGGCCGTTACCTTCCACGATCTGCGCGTTCCTTACCTCTTTCCCAAAGCGGGGCGGCTGCGCCAAACGGCCGTCACCACGATGGCGAAGTATGCTCATGGAGCCATCGTCACCAACCGCGCGGACTTTGAGGCGCTAACGGCCGTTGTGCAAACCCCCGTGCGCCAGATTCCCATCGGCAGCAACATCACCACCTACACCCCCAACCACGTCGAACTTCAGGAAGCCCGTGACCTGTTGGGCTTGCAGTCCGGCGACTGCCTGCTGGGCTACTTTGGCTTTCTCAACGAGAGCAAAGGGGCCGATACACTGCTCCATGCCCTCGCCAGCCTGGAAGCCCACGTCCATCTCGTTTTCATCGGCGGGCAAACCGGCAGCAGCGACCCTACCAACAACCAATCCTTTCTGGAGCAGCTTAAAGGGCTGATCCGCGAATTGGGCCTGGAAGATCGGGTACATTGGACCGGCTTCCAGCCCGACCAGCGCGTCTCCACGTTCCTACACGCCGCCGATTTGATGGTGATGCCGTATCGGGATGGGGTGTCACTGCGGCGCGGGACGTTGATGGCGGTGCTGGCGCATGGACGGCCGTTGCTCACCACCACGCCCGCCATGCCCACACCGGAACTTATTCATGGGGAAAACGTCTGGCTGGTCCCGCCGGATGATGCCGCAGGGTTGGCAACGGCCGTACACACCCTTCTCGCCAACCCTGCCCTGCGCGCCCAACTCGGCCAGCGCGCCGCTCTGGTGGCGGATTTATTCACCTGGGACAAGATAGCGGCAGAAACGGCCGTTTTTTTGGCCGAGTTGTAGGAAGGTTTGTTGGTTGGATGGATGGATGGTTTGTAAGCCAACCCAACCATCCATCCAATCTCCCCACCCATCACTCCTCTTTCTCAAAATCCAACGCCGCCGAATTGATGCAGTAACGCAGGCCCGTGGGCTGCGGCCCATCGTCAAATAAATGGCCCAAATGCGCGCCGCACTGGCCGCAAGTCACTTCGGTGCGCACCATAAAATGGCTGCGGTCTTCGGTCAAATTCACGTTGCCTTCGTTGGCCGCCTGCCAGAAACTGGGCCAGCCGGAACCAGAATCATACTTCTGCTCCGAACTAAACAGCTCCGCGCCGCAAGCCACACAGTTGTACGTGCCCTTTGCTTTGTTGTGATAGTAGGCGCCGGTAAACGGCCGTTCCGTCCCCTTTTGCCGCGTAATGTAATACTGCTCCGGTGTTAACTGCTGGCGCCACTCCTGGTCCGTTTTCTGAATCTTTTCTGTCATCTTTGCCTCCGACATAAGCTCTCTGAATGGTTTGATCTGGTTAAACCTTAACGGCCAAATCTTGGATTTCTATAAACAAACGTCTACTGTTAAGGACATACTCATGCTGTTCTTTTTATGAGAGATTGAGCGAGTGTATACTTGACATCTGTAATCATACTGGTTACACTAAGCCCCATGATCAAATCATTTCGTGACAAACGAACGGAGGATATATTCAATGAAAAACGGGTACAGCGACTTGATAGCCATCTGGCGAAAAAAGCGAGAAGACGATTAGAGTTGCTGAATGCCGCCATAGAGCTAGAAGATATGTGGTTTCCCCCATCCAATAAGTTACATGCATTACAAGGATTTGAACCCACTCGGTATGCGATTTGGGTAAACTCTCAGTGGCGCATTACGTTTGAATGGAAGGAAAGTCACGCTTACGACGTTTGTTTTGAGGATTATCACGCCTGATTTGGAATGAAGACTTGATCAATTGGAAACCCTTGTTAGTCAAGTATTTGCTGACGAGGGCTTCCACACTCTGTGAGAGGTTATGATTATGCTAATACCTGAGAATCGTCCAACGCATCCCGGTGAATTTATTCGGGAAGATATTTTGTTAGAGTTGAACCTGACGCAAGGAGAACTGGCGGAAATGCTGGGTGTCTCGCGCCGGTCTATCAATCAACTTGTTAATGAAAAACGCAGTGTTACTGCGGATATGGCCCTGCGACTAGGGAAATTCACAAATACGTCTCCGCAGATGTGGCTGAATTTGCAAACGGCCGTTGACCTTTGGGAAGCCAGCCGATCCACCGAAGCCCTGGCCCACATCCAACCCTACACTGTCCATTGACAAACCCGGCCCACTTTGCTACCATGCCTGCCATGAAACACCCGAATCCGCACCCAACAATCCTCAGCGCCGCCGCTGCTGCCGGCCAGACCAACGGTCTGGATTGTTGCGCTGCCTGATTCATAGTTTTTCTACCGTAAGCCAACGACCGCCAGACCGAGTTAATCAGTCTGGCGGTTTTTTATTGTCAAGGTAAAATTTTAGAGATGAGAGATTTGAGATTGTCCGAACGCGATCTCCAATCTCCAGTCTCCAATCTCTAGCGAGGAACAAATGAAACCAACCACCAGCAACGAAATCAGACAGGCATTTTTAGAGTTTTTCAACGAGTTTAACCACGAGATTGTGCCCAGCGCGCCGCTGCCGCAGCACGACAACCCCACCCTGCTGTTCACCAACGCGGGGATGAACCAGTTTGTGGACGTGTTTTTGGGGAAGGAGAAACGGCCGTACACCCGCGCCACCTCCTCCCAAAAATGTATGCGCGTCCAGGGCAAGCACAACGACCTCGAAAACGTCGGCCCATCACCGCGCCACCACACCTTTTTTGAAATGCTCGGCAACTTCTCTTTTGGCGATTAT
>Ga0116151_10004669_pt1 | contig 11968 bp, 9 predicted proteins | sample AD_UKC117_MetaG_FD_89893 | JGI IMG/M metagenome (GOLD analysis project Ga0116151, IMG submission 89893) | Active sludge microbial communities of municipal wastewater-treating anaerobic digesters from Hong Kong - AD_UKC117_MetaG | ecosystem: Engineered > Bioreactor > Anaerobic > Digestate... | reverse complement strand
CCGCTGGCCGTGACCTGGTTCAACTTCTCGCCTTCAAGCGCAGTCGACGGCCGCTCGATGAAGCGGGTGACAAGCATATCGTGATGCTGGCGGGCCGCTCGCCCATGGGCGTCACAAACCGCGAGATAAGCGCCGGCATTGTTCTTGAACCATGGTTTACCCGCGGCGGCGGGTAATGCCGCGAGGAACTGGTCGAGGAAATTGAAGCGCCGCATACAGTCCTTCAGTGACTCTTGGTCTTCCGGGCGCATGAAGGGCAGCTTGTCGACCAGCAGTTGCGAATAATAGGGATCATTAGCCTGGCATAGTCCGGTCAGCAGGTCGATCTCGTTGATACCCGCAAAGTCTCCGGCATTGGCGCCGCGGTATTCATGCCGCCCCACGCGGTATGGCTTGTAGTAGGGCCTCACGCTGAAAAAGAAGCGGTCGACATCGAGCTGCCGGAACAACACGTCGTTCCAATGGCACACGTCATCCAGCGCCGTCTTGGCATCCATGAACAATGTCTCCGCCACGGGGTGGGATATGCCGAGTGGCACGATCCGCATCAGTGCGTCAGCAGCCCGCTTGTAGGCAAAGATGGCGCGCGTATTGTCGTCGAGAAACAGCCTTTCGTCATGAAGCCGCGTGAAGCTCTTCGGGATTCCGTCCACGGCCCTGTTGTGGGTCGACAGGTGGCTGGTGGCGAAGCGGGGGACAACCCCCAGCGAGGCACCGATGTGCATGCCGAGCGCCGAAGCCTCATGGAACGGCGACTTCGCCTCGCGGGCCGGATTGGTTAATTCGTGACGGCGAAGTGCCGCGAGCCACAGGCCCAGATCACCCAGCACGTCAAAGGCCCGGTCGAAGCCCTCATCCGTATTTCCCTCCAGCACCAGCGCACGCACCAGGGCCTGGCCTTCCTCGAACAACGCTTGCTTGAGGGTGTCGCCAACACCTTCCACGGCCGAGCGGTCCGCAAGCGCGAAATACATCTCCTCGAGTTCGCTGTTGATCTCGACAAACCGGCCGCGAATCCATCGGTCGAATGCGTCAGCGTTGGTGCTCATGGCAGGAGTTCCTCAATAGGGATCGCAAGGGAATCATAGCTGACTGCGAGCTCTTCCAGCAGGCGTTCGTCCCTGCCGCGGCGAGCGGTCGCGATTGACTTGATTACCTTGTGCGCTACATTCTGAATAGTCATTCAATTTCGTCTGGATGTCAGGATGGTGCAATGAAGCAAGCCACGTCGACACTCCGCCAGGAAGCCGAGGTTGGCCGCCGCCATACCCCGGATTTTGGTGGCCGCACCCTGCTGCTGGAGGCAGAACTCTTCCTGTTGTTTGTAGCTTCGACGACGTTCACGCTCGCCGGTGAGATTCCCATATGGCTTGGGATGATCGGCAACACGGACTTCATCTATGCGATCTACACGGTCGTCCATGAGGCAGTGCATGCCAACATCAGTTCGCGGCACAGAGGACTACAGTGGGTCGATACTGTTGCGGGCCTCATTGCATGTGTACCGCTGCTGCTGCATTACCACCAGCATCGGCGCCAGCATATGGCCCACCACGCCCACACCAATGAGGACTGCGATCCAGACATTTATGCCCGCGGCAATTTCCTGGGCTGGGTTTTCCTCCGCCTACCGGTCGCATTGCTGGGATATTTCAATCCCGTACAGCAATATCGGGACTGCCAGCGTTTCAATTGCACACGGATCGAGTATGTCTACACCGCAATCAGCTTCCTGTTCTACGCGACGCTGCTGATCGGCTTGGTCGCATCGGGCTACGGCTGGGATCTTCTGTTACTCTGGTTCATCCCATGGTGGATCGGCCAGACAGTGATGCTCACCTTCTTCACCTGGACGCCGCACCATGACCACCATGAGACTGGTCGCTATCGCAATACGCGCGTGTCCCTGTTTCCGTTCGCCAATGTCCTGCTGCAGGGTCAGAACTACCACCTGATTCACCATATGATGCCGGCCATACCTTATTATCGCTACAGGGCTGTCTTCGATGAGCTGCGGCCAATTCTGGAATCGAAGGGCGTCAGAATCGAAGGCCTGATACCGGATCGGCGGAACGAACATCCTGTTTCGACAAGCAGCTAGCGTCGCCCGAGGATCTCGACGAGCCCGGCACAGACAATCAGTGCCGTTCCGGTCAATTCCCTGATGCCGAAGTACTCTCCCGAAAACAGGGCGGCCGTAATGGCGCCCGCCAGCACTTCCGTCATCAACAAGATGCCCACCCGCCCGGCATCAATCCTCTGGGACGCCCACAACACCAGATAACTCGGCGGCACGAAGATGATGAGTGCCAGGACAACAATCCATGGCAGGTTCGACACGACACCAGTCGACATCGCGAGCGGCGATCCGCCCAGCACCGCGAGCGCCAGTCCGGAGGAGATCAGCCCTCCTACAGAGAAGAAGAATACCGGCAAGGCCGCGCCCCTGGCAGGGTAGTGAAAGTTGAGCACTGTGCCGGCGGCCCACATCATCCCGCTGAGAAGCGCGATCCAGTCCCCGGCATTGCGGGGCAACGGAATGCCGCCTTCAACCCCCAGGATGAAGGCCATACCGGCAAAACCGGCAATCATTGCCATGCCACGGCTGACGGTCAGGCGCTCGCCGAGCAGGACAATGCCTGCCAGAGTGCTCCACACCGGCGTCATGTAGAATAGCAGGATGGCATGGACGACATCGGTCAAGACCAGGCTCACCATGTAGAGGGTAAAGGCCAGCCCGGTAAGGATTCCGATGACGAGTTGCCTGCCGAGTTCCCGGTAGCCGATCGTAGCCCTGATGACCCACGGCAGTGGCACCACGACCATGACGCCGAAAAAGATGAAGCTGACCCAGCCTGCTCCGGCCCCATTGCTTTCGAGCCAGCGCAACGGGTACCAGAATCCGCCCCACATGGCGCCGCAGACCGCTACCGCAAACGAAGGCAATATCATTCGGTTCGGGGTGGATGCATTTGACCGGTTCATGGCGGGATCACTGCCTCAAACCGGCTGCTCGAACAATGGAGAGAATGGCATGGGCATCTGACAAGAGAACAAGTCAGCAGCACCTAGAGCGTTGCTTGCGCTGCATCGAGCCCGAATGTTTCCTGCCGCCGCCTGTTCCAGGCCTGAGTCAGGCGGTCGGCCACCATGGCCAGAATGGCCATGCCGATGCCGGCCACGAAGCCGACACCAAAGTCCCCGTCCCCCAACCCGATATAGACCCGTTGGCCGAGGTCAGCGGTTCCCACCAGCGCCGTGATCACCAGCATCGAGACGGCATACATGATAGTCTGGTTGAGCCCGAGCATGATGACGGGCAGTGCCAAAGGCAGCTTCACGTCCGTCAGCAGCTGCCACTTGGTGCATCCCATGCATTGCGCGGCTTCCACGACATCTGGCGCGACATTGCGAAGCCCATGTTCGGTGTAGCGCGCTGCCGGCACGAAGGCGTAGGCAATGATGGCAAGCAGCGCGGTAAAGTCGCCAATCTTGAAGATCATCACAAAGGGAATGAGGAAGACGAAGAGCGGCATGGTCTGCAACGTGTCGTTGATCGGGCGGAGAATGCGAGAGACCCGGTCGCTGATGCTGGCCCATATGCCCAGCCCCGCACCCAAGGCGAAGGCCAAGACCACCGCGATCCCGCACAGATAGACAGACATCATGGCCTCTGGCCAGATGCCGGCGACCAGCATGAAGACCATGGCAACAAACGATCCGATGGCCAGTCCGCGCCCGCCCAGTTGCCAGGCGAGAAGCGTCACGATGGCGATCTGCCCGGCCCACGGCAAGTTCGTCAGACCGAAATAGAAAGTCACGCCCAGAAGTCCGATGACCACCGCAAGAGTCTGACGCTCTTTCGCCAGCGCCCAAACAATGGCCGCCGCGATCACTGCCGCAAATCCCAGCTTCAGCGGTGTTGTGAAGGCGAATCCCCAGGTGAAGGGACTGACGGCATTCTCCAGTCCAATCCGTGTCGGCAACATTACATAGTAGAAGGCCAGGGTCTTGATCGTCTGGATCGCGCCGTTGAAGTTGAGGATGAAGCTTTCAATGCCTTCATTGAGGTATTTGGCGGGATAGATGACCCAGGCCTCGGGCCAGTCGCTGAGCCAGGGAACAATGCGAGAGGCAACCAGGAAGATCGCAGCCAGGCTGCACCCGATCACCCACTCGCGGTTCCGATCGTAAAAGGTCTGACCCCCCGAAACATATTGCTGCTCGCGGGTGGCGAGTCCGTAACTGATGCGATCCATGACCATCGCCATGAGCGCGATGACGATGCCCGACAGCAAGCACTCTCCGAAGGCAGCCTTGCGCAGATAGAGCGTCACTTCCCATCCGATGTCCTCGGTTCCGCCAATGATCGAGGCGATGATGATCATCGAGAAAGAGGCCATGGTGGTCTGGTTGACGCCGAGCAGGATCTGACGGAGCGCCGAGGGGATCTGTACCTGCCAGAACAGCTGCCGTGGTGTTGCGCCCGACATGAGCCCCGACTCCTGCACTTCGGCACCGACACTGCGAAGGCCAAGCATGGTGTTGCGAACCATTGGCGGAAACGAGAACAGAACACTGGCGATCAGTCCGACAACCGGGCCGAAGCCAAACAGCAGCAGGATCGGGATCAGGTAGGCGAAGGCTGGCACCGTTTGCATCAGGTCCAGCAGTGGAAGGATGAACCGTTCTGCGCGCGGTGAAAAATAGCCGGCAACACCACAAGCAAACCCGAGCAACACAGCCACCGGCACGGAAATGATGACTAAGGACAGGGAGTTCATCGATTTGTCCCAATAGCCGACAACCACCATGTAGCCGAGCGCCAGCAACGCAAAGACCAACAGGCGGGGCCCGCCTGCCCGCCATGCGGCCGCTCCGACCAATGCCATCATCGTGGGCCAGGGCAGCCAGTGAAGAATGTTCTGCACCCATTTCAACGGAATGGTGAAGATGTTTGACAGGGCCAGGAAAATGAATCCGAACGTGTCGACGAACGCCTTCATTGCGGCATTCAAGCCCGCCGTGAAGGGGGCGACCCAATCCTTGGGATATTCAACCAGCCATTTCTCATAGCTGCGCAGGGCCAGGAGAACGAGTATAAGGGCAAGAACGCCGAACCATAGCCAGGTCTCCCGCGAGATGCGCGCCATCATCCGGTTGCCTGTTGAAGATCGATACGCTTTTCGCCCTCCTGCGCGAGTGCTCCGATGACCGATCGCGCCGTTGCCACGCCCAGGATATTGCCGCCGGCGTCTCTGACTGCGACGCCATCGGCATGTCGTGCCAGTTGCGGCAACAGATCTTCAACAGGCGTGCTGCCATCGACGACTGGCATCTGTGGGTTTTGGGTGACGCCTTCATCGATGACGCTCGTGGCCCGCAAGACGCGCACCAGCGGAACATCGCGAGTGAACTCGGCGACATAGTCATCGGCCGGGTTGACGATCAGTTCGGCGGGCGTCCCGATCTGCACCACCATGCCGTCGCGCATGATCGCCATCCGGTCCGCAATGCGCAGCGCCTCGAGGAAGTCGTGCGTGATGAACACGATGGATTTGTGCAATACCTGCTGGATGCGCAGGAACTCATCCTGCATCTGACGGCGGATGAGAGGATCGAGTGCCGAGAATGGTTCGTCCAGGAACCAGAGTTCGGGCTCGACGGCGAGCGACCGGGCGATGCCAACGCGTTGCTGCTGTCCGCCGGAGAGCTGCCGGGGATAGCTCGCCTCGCGCCCGCTGAGGCCCACGAGTTCGACGACGCGCTCTGCCCGCCTGCGGCGCTCTGCCAGTGGCAGGCCCTGAAGCTTGAGCGGAAAGGCCACATTGTCGATGACATTGAGGTGGGGCAGCAGTCCGAAGCTTTGGAACACCATGCCCATCTTGTGACGCCGGATCTCGATCAATTCGGCAGGCGATTTCTTGAGCAAGTCCTCGCCGTCGAGGAGGATCTCGCCTGCCGTCGGTTCCACGAGGCGTGACAGACAGCGCACGATGGTCGATTTGCCCGAACCGGAAAGGCCCATGATGACGAAGATTTCGCCCACGCGGACGTCAAAACTCACGTCCACGGCAGCAGGAATATGTTTCTCGGCGCGCATGCGGTCGGCCAGTTCACGCGCATTGATCTGATAGCCCTTGGAATCAAAATAATACGCAGGCCGTGATCCGTAGACCTTCCACACGTGCCTGCAGGATAGCTTGACCGGCCGCTTGTCCGCGGGCGGCATATCGGATTTTGCCACGATGCGAGCCCCTTCCCCGTTATCGTACGCAACTCACCGGGAATTGCCGGGATGTCTGGACGAGCATCCCGGCTGGTTTTTTACCGGCGCCGTCTGGCGCCGCATTCATCTACATGCTGGCGCCGTCCACCCACGGCTTCCAGGTGGCTTCGTTGGCCTTGAGCCATTCATCGACGACCTCTTCGATCTTGCGGCCGTTGTTGTCGATCTCCAGCATCATCTTGTTCTGGGTGTCATTGTCGATCTTGATCGTTTCGACCAGTTTGTAGGCTGCCGGCCACTTGTCTTTGAAACCCTTGTTGACGATCTTGCCGATATTGGCCTGGGCGAAGCCGCAATCGTTCACCTTGTCGGGATACATGCCAAGGCTGGCGTCGGTGCCGCAGTTGTCGTCATAGGCTGGCAGATCGACCCAATTGAACTTCAGCTCGGCGTGGATCCAGTGAGGTGCCCAGAACATCATGACGATAGGTTGCTTGGCGGCATAAGCGCTCTTGAGTTCGGCCACCATGGCGCCTTCGCTGCCGCCGGCGACGGGCTGGAAGGGAATACCTGAAGCTTCAATGAGGTCCTTCGATCGTGTGCCCCAGTCAGCCGGGTAGGTGATGAGCCGCCCCTTCGGGAAGGTCTCTGGCGTGGCAAAAACCTGGGCGCAGTCTACGAAGGCCTTCCAATCCGGAAGCCCCGGGCACTGTTCTTCCACATAAGGCGGATACATCCAGCCTTCACGTGGCGTAAGGCCCAATGGTCCGATCTGTATGATATCGCCACTCTCGACAGCCTTGGGATAGATATCGCCGACATTGTTGTCCCACACCTCGGGCTGCAGATTGAGCGTGCCCTGGGCGATGGCAGCAAATTGCGGCACGGCACCGGCTGTTACATATTCAACGTTGTATCCCATCTTCTTCAGCAATTCGCCGGTGATGTGGGCGGAGATATGCTGCCCGGTCCACTCGTTGATCGGGATACGGATCGGGTCGGTCGATTCCGGCGCAGCCGCAATAGCGGCCGTGAAGCTTGCCGCTGACAGGATAGCGGCCACGGCTAGAGCCTTAAGGGTCTTTTGCATGTCTTTGTCGTCCTCCCTGTTGGACTGGTGTTTCTTGAACGCTCGAACCAGACCGGATGTGATCGGGCTGGAAAAACACTATCCTATCAATTGGACTTGGTCGAGAGACGAGGTGGGCTGGCAGTTCGATGGTAAGTCTACCGCTAAATGACCTAGCGGCAATGCAATTTTTCAGTCCGCGCTGCGCGGGCTCGACCCTTTGACCCGGATCACCTAGGCTCAGTATGCGATCAGCTAGTCCCCTGAAACGACCAACAAGGATCATTCGATGAAGATCAAGGCAATGGTTGCGACGGCCAAGGGCGGTCCTGACGTCCTGCAGATGCAAGACGTCGATCTCGCCTGGCCGGGAGAAACCCAAGACGTTCTCATCAGACTCAAGGCCGCTGCGCTCAATCCCGCCGATGTCTTCTTCCGGCAACTCGGCGGCTATCTGGAAGGGCCCGAACCTTTCGTCCTGGGGCATGACGGCATGGGGATTGTCGAAGCCGTTGGATCAATGGTCACGATGGTAAAGCCGGGTGATCGCGTCTGTTTCTGCAACGGTGGCATTGGCGGGACCATGGGCACCTACGCGGAGGCTGCCGTGGTACCTGAATGGCAGCTGGCGAAGGTGCCCGACACCGTCGATGATCTCACCGCAGCGGCCATGCCGCTTGTTACCATCACCTGCTGGGAAGCACTCGTGGACCGCGCCCGGGTGCAACGTGGGGAGTGTGTGTTGATCCACGGCGGCGCTGGCGGCACAGGCCATGTTGCGGTACAGCTTGCTGTCCTTGAGGGGGCACGGGTTGCGGCCACCGTAAGTTCGGCCGAAAAGGCACGGATTGTCCTCGACCTCGGTGCAGAAGCCGCCATCAACTATCGCGACACCGATTTCGCCGATGAGGCGCTGCGCTGGTCAGGCAGCGGTGTTCATGTCGCTTTTGACAATGCCGGTGCGGATGTCATGCAGCAGACCTATCGCGCCATGGCGCCCTATGGCCGCATCGTCACCTTGATGGGAACGCCGGGAGACGATGCAGACCTCACCGCCTACAACAACAATCTTTCCATTCATAACGTGATGATGCTCACGCCGATGTGGAAGGGCCTCGACCCTCGGCTGCGAGAGCAGGCCGCCATCATCCGCAACGGGCTGGAATTGATTGCAGCGGGGAAGCTGCAAATCCGCCTGGCTGAATCATTTGATCTGGCAAAGGCCGGCGCGGCCCATGCCCTTCTCGAAAGCGGCCGGGCCGTCGGTAAGGTCACGCTGAGGATTGCCTGACGCCGTTCCTCTCCGCCAGCCAACCCGTCACGTCCGTGATTCGGTTTTCGCCAGACAGGTAGGCATCGATCAATGCGTGCAGCCGGGCACGCCCGAACGACGGCTCGTGTCCGGCATGTACGGTGTCGACCGGCAACTCGCGAAGTCGCGCCAGCGAGCGGCGATAGTCGACGGCATTCGAGTGCCAGGCATTGTCGATCAGTTGTCCGTCGTAGATCACGTCGCCGCTGAAGAGCGTTTTCGTAGCAGTCTCGTAGATGGCGATGGAGCCGGGGGCGTGCCCCGGCAGATGGAGAACGCGAAAACTGCGGTCGCCAACGTCCAGCACGTCACCGTCGTCAACATGCCCTGTGAGCGGCGCCGGCGTCACGCTGTAAGACTCAAGGCTATAACCTTCATGCGGAAGGGCCGTAAGCAGCTCTCCCTTGATCCAATCGCGGGCGCAGGTCCGGTCAAGATCGGGATGGGCATGGACGTCGGCGTCCAGCCCATGCCCCAGCCTCTCATCGAATTCGTGGGAGCAGCCAACGTGGTCGAAATGGCAATGAGTGCAGATGTTGACGACGGGCCGTTCCCGCAGCCGCGTGATTTCAGCCTTGAGCGGCTTGATGCCCATGCCGCTATCGACGAGCAAGTCGCGGTCACGCCCGCTGATGAGCCACATGTTGCACCTCATCCAGGGCGCAACATGGCTTTCGAGAATGCGATGGACGCCGCCGCCCATGTCCTGAATTTCGTACCATCGCTCAGCGACCGGCAGGGGCTCGTTCACGCTGTCGTTCCGATTGTCATCGCGGCTCATGTTCCAGGCAGATACGGCTGGCATCATTTGACGACAGCGCAACCTCGAAGAGCATGCAATAGTGTGGTCCACCGGCCTCGATATCGCGGCTCTTCTCCCGGAAATACCTGCACGTGGAACATTGGCCGAAACTCTTGTGACGGCCGCGTTGCAGTTCTGAATCGAGCAGTTCCCGCAAACCTTTCGCCAGTCTCCGCCGCGTCTTGTTGCCAAGCCGGTCTGCCGATTCTGCCAGTTCCCGCCATGGATCCTGTGCGAGCTGGTCCTCGCCTCTTGCCGTCAGCGAAAGCGCGATCGAGCGCTTCTCATCTGGTCTGGGTGCCTTCGTGATGAGTCCCTTGCGCTCCAGCGCCATCAGGGTTTGCGAGATGGTGCCCTTGGTCGCGCCTAGGAAAAGGGTAAGGGCACCGGGTGAATTGGAAAACCGGTTGGCGCGCCGAAGGTAGCGCAAAGCTTCCCACTGGGCCGGATTGAGGTTGCCCTCGTGTTCGCGCGCCCTGACCAACCGTACCAGGCGCTCCATTGGCCAGGCGACGCGTTCGCCGGCAACCTGTTCGTCATCCTCGCTCATGGTTGGCCATGGTAGCCCACCGGTCGCAGGACACAAGCCGGGTATTTCAGCGGTTCATGAAGGAGCGGACTGCGCCGCGCTGATGGCCCGTCAGGTGCAGGCCATGCTTGGTCCGGCGTTCGAGGATATCTTCTGGCGTCACGGCCCACTCCTCCGCGCACAGATAGGCGATTTCGCGCTCGTAGAGCTGGCCGCCGAAGTGCCGTCCCAACCCGTCCATGTCCCTGGCATCTGCGATGACCCGGTCGGCCCTTGTGCCGTAGAGACGTCCGTAGTGATGGGCTAGGTCTTCGGGCAGCCACGGATGTCGCCGGCCGAAATCAGCGAGAAACCCCTCGAAGTCGGCATTTGCCATGTCTCCGCCGGGCAGCGCCGAGCCCCCCGTCCAGGCCGGCTTCATCTGCGGGAAGAGCGGCTTCAGCTTCTCGAGTGCATGTTCGGCGAGCTTGCGATAGGTCGTGATCTTGCCGCCGAACACCGACAGCATGGGCGGGCTGCCGTCGACGTCGAAAACGTAATCGCGCGTTACAGCAGAGGGATTTGCGGCACTGTCATCGTAGAGCGGCCGCACGCCGGAGAATCTGTGAACGACGTCTTCCGGCGTCAATGGCGTCTTGAGGTAGCGGTTTACCGCAGCGATGAGATAGTTCACCTCCTGGTTGTCGATGGCAACATCCTCGGGCCTTCCATCGTAGGGGATATCGGTCGTGCCGATGAGCGCCATGTCCCCCTCATAGGGGTTGACGAAGATGACCCGCTTGTCCGTGTTCTGGAACAGATAGGCTTGAGGCCCCGCCCAGAATTTCGGCACGATGATATGGCTGCCCTTGACCAGCCGAACCCGGCGCGCCGCATTGGCACCTGTGACGCGGCCGATGACATCCTCAACCCATGGACCGGCAGCATTCGCGATGGCCCTTGATCGAACTTTCGACTGCTCACCTTCGGCGTCCGTGAACTCGATCTCCCAGTTCTTGTCAACGCGACGGGCGGAAGTTGCCGCCGTCCGCGTGAGCACGGTCGCGCCGCGCTCTCTCGCATCCAGTGCATTGAGCACCACCAGTCGCGCGTCATCCACCCAGCAATCGGAATATTCGAAGGCTCGCTTGTAGGACTCCTTGATGGGCTGGCCTTCGGGATCGCGTATGAGGTCGATGTTGCGACACCCCGGCAATTTCTTGCGTCCGCCAAGGTGATCGTAAAGGAAGAGTCCTAGGCGCACCATCCAGGCTGGACGCTGCTCCGGCGAATGGGGCAACACGAAGCGCATCGGCCAGACGATATGGGGCGCTGCAGCAAGCAGCACCTCGCGCTCAATCAGTGCCTCGCGCACAAGACGGAACTCGTAATATTCGAGATAGCGCAAGCCGCCGTGGATCAGTTTTCCGGACCGTGACGAGGTGCCTTGCGCAAGATCGTCCTTTTCGCAGAGGATGACGGAGAGACCACGGCCCGCCGCATCCCGGGCGATTCCGGCACCGTTGATGCCACCTCCAATGACGACGAGATCGACTGACCCCAGATCCTTCATATGGGCCGCCTCAGCACCTGTTCAGCGGCGGTTCGCCGTCAAGATAGCGGCGCACTTCCTCGGCCGCCAGCCCGGCCGCATAGCTCACCGTCTTCACCGAAGCGCCGGCAATGTGCGGTGTCAGCGTGACGTTCGGCAACTGAAGGATGCGCGCATCCTTCGGTGTCGGCTCCACATCGAAGGTCTCGAGCATGGCGCCGCGCAAATGCTGCGATGCCAGCGCGTCGTAGAGCGCATCGTAGTCGACCAGTGGGCCACGCGCGGTATTGATGAAGTAAGAACCCTTCTTCATCTGCGATAGCGTATCGCTGTTGATCATCTTCGTGGTCTCGGCCGTGACGCGCGGATGCATGGAGACGACATCCGACTCGGCCAGAACGCGGTCAAGCGACGTCTGGATCACGCCGTCATTGAGATCACTGGCCGACAGCTGAACATAGGGATCGCTGACGAGGATGCGACATCCGAAGGCCTT
>Ga0116151_10004668_pt1 | contig 11971 bp, 8 predicted proteins | sample AD_UKC117_MetaG_FD_89893 | JGI IMG/M metagenome (GOLD analysis project Ga0116151, IMG submission 89893) | Active sludge microbial communities of municipal wastewater-treating anaerobic digesters from Hong Kong - AD_UKC117_MetaG | ecosystem: Engineered > Bioreactor > Anaerobic > Digestate... | reverse complement strand
ACCTTCCGCGCCAGTACCGGCGTGTAAAACCAGGTTGCCCTGGGCTTCGTTGGTCAGGTAAATCTGGGTGTAATACAAGTTGAAGCGCTCGCGGATGAGGTCTACGGCCGTTTGCAACAGCACGTCCAGATCATGCACCTGCGACAGGTTGCGGCCCAGCTCAGCTGCCAGTTCCAGGTCGCGCGTTCGTTCGCCCACGCGCAGTTCCAACAGGCCAAACGACTCCCTCAGTCGGTGTACCATCCCGTTAAAGGTCTGCGCCAGCAGGCCAAATTCGTCCTGGCTGGTGACGGTTACTTCGACATCCAGGTTGCCCTGCCTGATCTGCTCTGCAGACTCGGCCAGAGCGTTTACCGGCCCGGTGATGGCCTGGCTGAACAACAACGCCAGCAGCGGCGTGATCATTAGGGAGATGGCCAGCACAGCCTGGCTGACGTTGAGGGTGTCGGTAACGGCCGTTAGCGCTACGTCCTGCGCCATCGTGTTTACCAGATACCAGCTAATCGTATCCTGCCCCGGCACCACAACCGGGGTAAACGCGTAGTGGTTGGCCTCATCGTCAAAACTCCCCGCCTCGCCGGAAAATAGAACGTTCGCCAGCGCGGGCGCATCCTGGAATATCGTAATGCCCGTGCCCAGATCTCGGCCCCAGCGTTTGTCTTCTTCCGGATGATACAAGTAGTAACCATCGGCATCGACCAGGGCGTTGTTTTGATTCGCGTCCTGCAAAAAGCTTAAAAAGTGATCGGCCAGCACATTGGTAACAATCACGCCAACTGTCTCGCCGTTAAAGGTAACCGGCGTGCCGAAACGGATTACCGGCTTGTAGGGTATCTCTATGTCGTTGTCTTCAACGTTTAAATCCAGCGGCGAAACGAACAGTTCCCCGGCAGACAGCGCCATAGTGTTGTCAAAGTAGTAGCGGCCCGCTTTGTTTTGCAGCGCCTCCTCCGGCACAACGGTCGATACCCCGCTGCTATCTGTGTTAATCCGCACAATCTCCTGACCGGCGGCATCCAGAAAACGGACCTGATCGTAGATGGCGTGGGCCTGGGCAAAAGCCAGAAACTCCTCGTTCAAACGTTCGCGGGCGGCCGCCACCATCTGAGCGTCGGCGTCACTGTCCAGAGCGGAGAGGTAGCTTTCCAGAGTGATAGAATTGCCTAGAAACTGCACGTCGCTGCCGACGTCGGCCAGGAAAGATGTTATCCGTTCTTTCACACTTTCTACGGTGGCTGTGCTATTTTGGTCCACCTGCGCGCTCAGCCTGCCCAAGAAGTTGTAGAGGAAAAAACCGCCTACAGTCAAGACAATAACGGCCGGAATAGCGGTAAATATGACCAGTAGTTTGGTACGTAAGCGCAGCCGGCGATACTGTGATAGCAGAAACAAAACGAAGACTGTAGCAGCGGCCGCCATCGCAAACAGGGGCAGCGGTGAGTAGGCTGTGGTAATGCGCTCAATGGGGATCCAGAGATCCAGCAAAATAGCGACAATGCCGACGACGACACTGATGGTGATCCACCAGTTGGTTTGTTTGTCTGGCAGGACTTGCGTGGAAAAACTGATGGTAAGAAGCACGCTAAAAATGGCGACGGGCACGCTTCTGTTGGTCACGATAAAGGGAAGGACCAGCACCAGCAGCATCAGCCCGCCCAGCAAAAGGGAAACGCCTGTTTCCGGGCGCTGGCGGTGGCTTAACCAGGTGCTGATCCAGGCACAGGCGCCAAAGGCAAAAAACGCCGTCAGGGCTACATAGCCATGCCACTCGATGACGGTTGCGGTGCGAATCATCTGGTAGATTAAATAGGCGATGCCAAAAGTGGCTACGAGGCCCATGACCAGCGATAACCAGAATGCTTTGCGTGCCTGGGATGATTTTGTCAGTTCTGCTTCCATAACAGCTCTCCGCGTGTTAGAGGACTCGCTTATTGTTGTGAACGGCCGTTACGCTCATGCGTCTCTTGCCCCAGGGTTACACTCGTCCGGCGGGCATTGGTCGCTTTGCCAATCTCTTTGGCCGCAATTCGCAGCACCGAATCCACGTCTGCCGCAGACCGGATTCTCTGGTTGATCTCATTAATTGTCGCTTCTCGGACCGCTTTTTCCCGGGCTTCTTCGTACAACCGAACGTTGCGAAGGGCGATGGCCACCTGGGCGGCGACGGCCTGCAGCGTTCTGGCGTCTTCTTCGTCCAGACCCTCTATCACATTATGCTGCACATCGATCACCCCTAGCACTTCCCCGCGATACATAATTGGCGTGGCCGCTTCCGCTTTGGTCTCGGGCAGCAGAGGATTGGGCAGCCAGTCCCGCGATTGCAGGACGTTGGGAACCAGCACCAGCTCTTTTCGGGCCGCTGCCTGCCCAACCAACCCCTGCCCCAGTCTCAGTGCATGGCCGCTGGCCAGCATTGTCTGGCTGGCCTCGCCCGTACCGCCAGCCATGATCAGCCTGCCGGTGGTGTTGTCTAGTAGATAGATGTGGACGTGATAGTAATCAAACGCGGTGCGAATCTGCCCCACCACTTCTGAAATAAGCTGTTCTTGCTCTAGAATGGTCGTCAGGCTCTGGCTTACTTGCATGGTCGTTTCCAAAGCGTGGGTGCGCTCGCGCACCCGCTGTTCCAATGTCTCGACCAGTTCCTTCAAGTTTGCGGCCATGGTGTTGAAGTCTTTCGCCAGAACGCCTAACTCGTCGTTGCTGGTGACGGGTATGGTACGGCTTAGATCGCCGTCGGCGATGGCCGTGGCCATGTCGGCCAGATCTTGAATGGGGTGGAGGGCGCGTGTGGTTACAAAGGCCAGGGCCAGGCCCACAACAAACATGGAGATGATGACGACGGCGACGGCCGTCAGGATGCGGTTGGTTTGGGCTTCAATAACGGCCGTGCGATCTGTCACAATCTCCACCACGCCAATGATCTTGTCGGAAAAATCGTGCAAGGGGATGCTGTAAACCGCGTATTCTGTGTTATCGAACTTCACGTCGTTGTCTAGCACAGGTTGATCTGCCAGTACACGCGTGTAATTTTCTGCCGAAGAAAAAATGGGCGTTTCCAGCGTCGTGGCCTGCAAAATCAAATCACTGGTTGGGCCGGCCGCATTTTCCACAGCCCCGGCAAATGTGGCGATCTCGGCCGGTTCGCGGCGGAGCAGGATCTGCCAGTCTGCGCCATACTGTGCCTTAAGGTTTTCCAGCAGCGCCTGGTCAACATCCAGGCCAAACTCTACGGTGCCGATGTGTTCATTCTGATAGCTCACGGGCACGACGCCGCGCATCCCTAGCCCGCCACGGCCGATTTCCAGACCGCTGACCGGTTGTTTTTGCTCGTTGGCCGCCAGCACCGTAAAGCGAAAGTCCGACAAATCGTCGCCAAAGCTGTCTAGTTGGTGCAGCCGCAAAAATGACGTGGCGGGCGGCAAATGAAATTGATTTTGCGGGACACTGAATTTCTCATCAAGGGCCAGATAAGCGGGAAGCGTCAACTCGGTGAGCCGCTCTCGATCGTGGGCGGCGAAGGCCACCTGAACGTCCGGATTGCTGGCGGCTTCCAGGGCCAGGGCGACCGCGAAAGATTCCATGGCTTGTAGGCGGCTGTTCCAGTTCTGGCTCAGAAGCTCCATGTTATTTTGTTCGACGGCCGTGCTGCTCTGGAAATCGCTCCAGGCCTGGGTAACGAGCAAGATAACAAAGCCAATCCCTAACAGCACTAATGTGGGTATCAGCATTTTTCGCGTGATTGTCATCGAGTGGCCTCCACTGGTTGCCACCAAAGCGTGATGGCGCGTGCGGATGTCTGGTTGGGGCGGTTATTCATCGAAACCACCGTTTTGTGGCGCTGATGGGGTGTCGCTGGCCACGGTCAGGCGCACGCTTGTCTGGGCTGCGCCGGTTATCTGGCCTACTTCCCGAATAGCTACTTTTAAAGCCGTTTCCATGTCGGTGGTGCTGAGAATTTTCCGGTTGATGCGGCGGAAAAGGGCTTCGCGCTGGGCGCGTTTATCGGCTTCGGCGTAGAGTTGGGCATTACGCAGGGCTATGGCCAACTGGTTGGCGATGGACTGCAGCAGATCTACGTCTTCTTGCTGCAGCCCGCTGGGTACGTTGTGCTGCACGTCCAGTACGCCCAGCACCTCTTCGCCCACGAGAATAGGCACGGCCGTTTCTGACTTCGTGTCTGGCAGCAGCGGGTTAGGCAGCCAATCCTCCTCCTGCGTGACGTCGGATACCAGAACCGGAACGGCCGTAACCGCCGCCCGCCCGACCAACCCCTTGCCTTTTTCAATCTTGTGGCCTTGATCCAGCATCTTCCGCCCCGCCTCGCCGGTACCGCTCACCATCACCAGATTTTCTTTGGCTTCGTCAAAAAGGTAGATGTGCGTGTGGTAGTAATGAAATGCCGTGTTGATTTGTGTCACCACTTCGGTTACAAGCTGATTCTGATTCAGGATGGTGCTCAACTGGCGGCTAACCTGGGCGCTGGTGAGCAGCGCGCGCGTGCGGTCGGCCACGCGCTGCTCCAATTCGCCGTATGATTCGCGCAGTAGGGTAGTCATCTCGGCAAAGGCGCGAGATAGTTCACCAATTTCGTCCTGGTTGGTGAGGGGCGTAAACTCCTGGAAGTCTCGTTGGGTCACGCGGCGCGTCTGCTCGATGAGGGCGTCTACCGGCCGGGTGATGCTGCGCATTACCGAATAACTGGCGGCCCCGCCTACGACAACGGCCAACAAGACTGTGCCAATCCAGATCAGGCGCAGAAAGTTTTGCGCTTCTACGGATTCGGCCACGGCCACATCCACACTACCCTGAATGTTTGTCCGGTATTCGGCCAGATTTTCGTCGAAACGGCGTTGTAAGGAGCTCATTTCTGTGTGGCGGATAACCTGTGCCCGAGACCAACTGCCCTGGCGGGAAACGGCCGTAATCTCATTCACCAGTTCCGTCAACTGCCCGCCCAACAACTGCAGCGTCTCCACCCTTGCCTGATTGTCGTTAAACGATGGTTGTGAAGACAAAGCCGCCAACTGCTCGTTAAAATCTGTCAGAGTGGCTTGCAGATCTTCCTGAATGGCGCCGCCCGTCTGCCGCGACAACAGCATTCGGTCCACGATAGCCGCTATGTCTGCCCAGGTGCGTTCCAAATGCGCCAGGTCATCGAACTGCTGTAAGCCGGTCTGTGTGGCGTTAATCGTGCGCGTTACCGAGTTGGTAAAAAGCAGCCCTAAACCACTAGAAAGCAGTACCAGCAATCCGATAAGCAAAAAACCCAGGCCAATGCGCTGTCCCAGGGAAAAGTTTCTTAACATAGCTCTCTCCTGCCGTTTATCTTGTTGGAGGATTGCAAAACCATACGTCATTCATCTTACAAAAAGGCCTGACAGGTTTTTACTCTGTCAGGCCTGAAATGTTTACCGCGTGATCAAGGCGAGATCGACCGCAATGTTTTGGGGAATGGTTTCACCCTGAAGATACTTCACGGTGTTTTCGATCCCTAGCCGTCCCATTTCGGCCGGTTGTTGAGCAACGGTGGCCGTCAGACTGCCATCTTCCAGAGCGGCCACGGCGTCATCCACGGCGTCGAAACCGACGAAGGCGATGTCGGCGGCCCGGCCTGCTTCTTGTGCGGCCGCCACAGCGCCCAGGATCATCTCGTCGTTGTGGGCGAATACGCCATCGATCTGTGGATTGTCCGCCAAGATTTGTGCGAAGACGGTCTGTCCCTCTTCGCGGCTAAAATTCGCCACTTCATGGGCGATGATGTGAATGTCGCTGTAGGCCGTCATGGCTTCGTTGAAACCGGCACCCCGATCGCGGGCGGCCGACGTACCTTCAATGCCTTGTAGTTCGACCACGTTGCCTTGCTTTTCTAATACTTCCGCCAGGTAATCGCCGGCCATTTTGCCGCCGGCGGTATTGTCGGAGGCAATGTGGGAGACGACGACATCGGAGTCGATGCTGCGATCAACGGTGAGGATGGCGATTCCGGCAGCGGAGGCGGCGTCGATTTTTTCGGTAACGGCCGTTCCGTCTACGGCCGTGATGACAATGGCCTGAACCCCCATGTCTATCATTTCCTGAATTTGCTCGTTTTGGGTGGCAATGTCGTTTGCCGCTTCACGAACCACCAGTTCCACGTTCAGGCGGTTGGCTGCCTCTGCGGCTCCTTCCTGCAGCGTGCTGAAAAAGGGCGAGCTTTCTGGTACGAGCAGAGCAATTCGCGCTGGCACGGCCGTTTCCGCCGTTTGCGGTGTGTCCTCGGGCGTCGTGGCCGTGGACCCACAGCTGGTTAGAACCAGACCCACTGCCAGTATCAGAATAAGTGCTAATGCAAGTGATGACTTTTTACCAAACATTTTGTCTCCTCTCAGTCAAACTGTCTCAGGGATTATGTAAGATTGTGGGGCTTAGCTGCTGCCTTCATCTTTACATTCTATCTGGTGACAGGTTGAACCTGAATGGTACTTTTGGTAATCGCTGCTGCTCTGTATAACTTGCGTAAACGCTGAATGATGGGCTACCAATACATGGGCAAACGATTCGTTTAATAGTACCTGCCCATGATAGCATAGAGTAGAAGAGGAGACGTGAAGAATGCGTGACTGTACTCGGGGAACGAGTGGGAAAATAGTACCCTTTACGCCTCTCTCTCCGGAAAAGAGGGGAACGGCCGTCTGCCAACCAGCCCGAAGTCGTTTTATAGCGCGCCTAAACCGAAATACCGCTGGCCGAACGAACCGCTGCCGGCTTGCGGCGCAGCAGCAGCAGGCCCATCCAGCCGGCCCACAGGGGCGCCAGAACAAAGTAAACGTTCAGGCAAAGACCAGCGATGGCGTCTAACGGAATGGCGGCGCTGAGTCCGCCGATCAGGTTGAGCAGGCCTAGCACGATGGTGGTCCAGCCCAAAGCGCGCCATTCGCGGCGCAGCAGCCAGCCGAAGCCCAGCCACCATACTCCGGCCAGAAGCGGATCCAGAATGCCCCATACGCCGCGCTGAATAGCATCGCCGAACGCTGCGAAAACGGCCGTAATCGCCGCCTGCTCTGCGCCGGCAGCCGCGCCATACGCCCCCGCCTGCGAAGAGAACACCACCGCCAAAATGGAGGCTCCCATCGCGCCAAACAACAGATACCCCAGCCCGCACACCGAAAACAGGTCCGACCACTGGCCGTACTGCGGTTGATACCGCCGCCAAAGGTACAGCGCCAGCGGAATCAGCAGCAGGTAGAAGCCGAACAGGTCAAAAATGCTGGGCCACCAGGCCAGCGATGGATTTCTGGCTAAGATGGGCAGCATGCCGGCTGCGTTTTCGCTAACCGAAGCGTAAAAGGCGTCCAGGTCCAGGCCCACCACCATCAGGCTCACGACGATGGTGCCCCAGGCAAAAAACATAGAGATAAAGGCTGTCCAGCCGGTGAATTGTTGGAATCGATGTTCGTTCATGTGTCCGTTTGACTGGGGAACGTGGGGGCCGGATACCAGAAGGCGCCGAGCCGGATGCCCAGGCCCAGGGTGGGCGCGTTTTCCCAGGCGGTGCGATGGGATACGGCCGTTTCCGCCCTGCCTTCTTTGTCCTGCCGCCACGTGGCCCGCGTGTAAGCATAATCATACAAAATCAGCCGCCATTCCCGTTCTGTCAGGCTGTGGCCCGGCTGCTGCCGCCAGTAACCTTGCACGCTGCCTACCAGCAGCGGGGGCAGCAAATTGTGCGTAAACAGCGGTTTGCCCGTCGATAGGAACATAGTAATGGGGGGGATATCTTCGCCATATAAAGCTCGTATGGCTGCCTGCCGGGTGGCAGCACCGGATTGCGCCGCCGCCAGCACCCGCCGCCAGGGCGCTTCCTCGTCGGGCACGGCCAGGCACCAGAGGGTCGGACGGCCGTTCCCTGCCGTCGCCTGCCGTAGGCGCTGCGCGGTGGGAGCCAGCGCCGGTATGTCTTCGCTGCCCACCAGCCGCACGCGCCAGCCAAGACGGCCGTAATCCGCCAACGCTTCCGGCCCGGCAATGCCCCAGTCGGTAAAAGCGATCAGCCGCTCGCGGTAAGCGCCAGACTCCCGGTAATTGTCCGGCGTGATCGCCATAATGAAAACGTGCTGCACCCCAGAGCGAAACAGCATCTCCACGCAGCGAATCATGTTCTGGCGGGTGAACTGGATGTAGGCGTCACTTTCCGGTGGCATACCAGCCAGCGCCGCCGCACGGCGCGTGCCCCCCTGCGTGTATACCACCGTGGCCGGGGCAATATCCGCCAGCGATTCCAGGGGAAGCGCCAGGAATTCCTCTACGTCGGGCTGATAATCGGCGCTCATACTGCGCCTGCCAAAGCCAGGGCGACGGACAACATCGCGGCCAGTTCAAATGTGCGATCCACCCGGTGGATGCGGTATTCTTGCTTGTTTTGCCAGCACATGGTTTCGTTAAAGGCAAAGGGGCGGTAATTTTCTAGCATCCAGGTGAAGGCGTGTTGCACGGCCGTCTGCCCCTGCGGCGACTGACACAGCAAGAGTGTCAGGATGCCCATGCCCGTTTCCGTCAGGTTCGATACGCCGGCCGTGCTCCAGCCGCCGTCGGGGTTCTGGTAGGCCAGCAGGGCGTTGATGGCTTTCTGGATGGCTGGCTGGTGTTCCGGCGCGCCCGTGGCCTTAAGAGCGAAAACAGAGAGGTATGTGGTGTACAGCCAGGAGGTGTTCCATTTGTCGCCGTTCCAACGGCCGTCTGCCCTCTGTCGCTGCCGGATAAACGCTTCCGCTGGTTTGTAGCGCTCGCCCCAAAGCGACATGGCGTGGATGGCGCGCGCAGTTACTGTGGGGCTGGGTTGTAATTCGCCCGGATAGGTGTTGAAATGGGTTTCGGTGCGGAAAAGATCCAGATTTTTCCGGTCAATCGGGCGGTGGCTGCCTTTCAGGATGGCCAGCGCGGCATAGGTATCATCGCCATCCGGCACAAAATGGTCGCTGAATCCAATTCCTTTAGGCGTCATCGCTCGCGAGACATTGTCCAGTTCGGGGTCAATCAGATCGGCCAGCGGGGAAAAATCTAAGAGTCCGGCCAACTGCAAGGTGTGGAGCACGTAGATTTGCTCGAACCGATCCACGGGCCAGGCGGTGGGCACGATGCCTGGAATGCCCATAAATGTAGCGGCCGAGGCGAGATCCAGGTAACGTTTAGCACCGGCGCGTTCGGTGAAGAGGTTGTGCCAGTTGGTCGCTTTGTGCAGCCAGAAGGCGGTGGCGGAGGGATTGTGGCCGATGCCGCCGGTGCCGTCGATAACGGCCGTTTCCGGCTCTTGGCCCCACGCTTCCCAGGAAAACACAGGCGTTGTGCCTGCTTTGGGACTATGCTTCTGGATGAGCTGGCGTTTGTACGCGCCTAGTTCCAACAGCACCGTGTAGGGCTGCGCAGAAATACCCAAACCGGCTCTTTCTGCTTCCCCTACAAGCTGCGGAAAGATCAATTCTACCCCTACCGGCATTTCTTCTGGCAGCGGGGGCTGCCATTGGTAAGCCGTTTGATGAAGAAAATCGATGCCCTCCTGCATGGCGGTGCGGGCGGCGGCATCACGGCCGTACTGGTGCAGGGCCAAAACGGCGGCCAGCGTGGGGGTATGGCGCGAAAGAGGTGCAGCCAGGCTGCCCCATCCGCCATCCATTTGCTGCTGTGTCAGAAGCCACTCTATCGCCGGTTCGGGGCCTTCGCCTGGCGGGGCGAACCGTAGAACCTGGGCTGTATCGTAGACAGAGGGGCTCATTTGTCCCCCATTTTTCCCCAACTCAGTAATTAAAGTACGTAGATCGGCTATGAGAATGCTTAGGTAATCCATAGAGCGTACCAATAAAAAGTGGCGCTTATGGAATTCACGGGGGCAGCTTATGGTGCGTGACGGGAAAGGCTTCACGCAGTACGTATTACGCTTCAGGCCACATCCCACGAAATCCCAAAGACCCTAAAAAGTCTGCTCAGGCGGACCGGCAAAGTGCAGGTCGCCAGGCGGTTACTTTACGGAAATTGGTGTAAGACGGTTAGATAATGCCCATGATTCTAGCAGGTCTGGCGGTGTATGGAACCAGTTTCACCTGCAAATCAGCTACAAAAGACCTGCAAACTTCGGGAGGCTGTCTGGCAGTTTGGGGGAAAGGGGGAGGCGGCGGATCCAAATATCTGCCGTGAAGATGAAGAAAACGTGCGGCCCAGTCAAAAGAGCCGGCGGGGGATAGGGCAGGCAAAAGTAACAGGCAGTTCTCGCTTTAGGGCATGGTTTCTAAGAACAGGCGGCGCATTTCGGCGGGGTGAACGGCCGTTACCACATCTGCGTTGGTGGCTTCCCGGGCGAGAAATAGTTGCAGGCGCGCGCCCAGGTCGAAGGCCGCGCCGCTAAGGGCTTCTTCGGCAATTGCGCCCAACTCTTCGTCTGAGGCCAGCATGGAGATGCGCTCGGTGAAATCGTAGCCGATGATCGTTTGGCCGCGCGCCAGCCCATCGTGGGTGATGACCTTGACCAGCGCCGGGCGGGTGATGGCGAGGTCGGGCCGCACGGCCAGGATGGCTGCGGCCAGGTCGGGGATGGTGGCGGTGGTTTGCTCGCCTACGGCCGTATACAGGCTGGCGTAGCGTTCCACCGGCCCGCGCAGCAGGTTGTTGACGGCCGTGGGCTGCTGCAGCGCCGCCGCCAGCTCTTCCAGGCTCAGGCTAAACGCTGTGAATGCATCCCGAATGATTAGCGTAAGGGGCAGGCCGGCAGACAAGACAATTTCTGCGGCCTGGGGGTCTTGCCAGAAGTTGTATTCGGAAACGGGCGTCATGGAGCCGCGTGTTTTGGCTCCCCCTAGCACTATCAGGCGGCCCAGCTTTTGCAGGGCTTCGGGGTACTGCTGCACGGCCGTGGCTATGTTTGTCAGCGGTCCGAGGGTGAGCAGCGTGGCGCCGGGGTTGGCGGTGATCAGGTCGCGGTAGAAAACGGCCGTATCCGTGCCGCAGCCAGCTAGCGAATGGCTTTCTCCCGCGCCCCACAGTCCGTCCGGCCCATGCACCAGCAAGTTGGACTGGCCGAGGGGGTAGCTCAACGGGGCGGCCGCGCCGATGGCGATGGGGATGTCTGGGCGGCTGACGGCGTGAAGCAGGGTGAGGGCGTTGTGGGCGGCGTGGGAAACGGCCGTGTTGCCCGCCACCACGCCAATACCCAACAGGTTCAGCGGGCAGCGCGTTTGCGTGAGCAGCCAGGCGATGGCCAGAGCGTCGTCTACGCCGGGATCGGCGTCAATGATGAGGGGGAGGGCTTGTGTCACTACGTCCTACACTTTCGTTATTGGACAGCCGATTTGCGGCGGTGGCTGAACTTCTTGCGAAACTTGGCGACTTTGGGAGCGACGACGAACTGGCAGTAGGGCTGGTAGGGGTTTTTCTTAAAATAGTCCTGGTGGTAGTCCTCTGCCGGGTAAAAAACGTCATACGGCATGATTTCGGTGACGATGGGGTTGGGCCAGAGGTCGGCGGCGTCGAATTCGGCGATGATGGCCTGGGCGGTTTGCTTTTGCGCTTCGTCGTGGGTGAAGATGACGGAGCGGTACTGGGGGCCGACGTCGTTGCCCTGGCGGTTGAGGGTGGTGGGGTCGTGGATGGTGAAGAAGACTTCTAGTATCTCGCGGTAGGTGATGACGCTGGGGTCGAAGGTGACTTGCACGACTTCGGCGTGGCCGGTGTGTTTGGCGCAGACTTGTTCGTAGGTGGGGTTGGGGACGTGGCCGCCGGCGTAGCCGGAGACGACGGACTGCACGCCGATGAGGTCGTCGTAGACGGCTTCCAGGCACCAGAAGCAGCCGCCGCCGAGGGTGGCGATTTCGGGTTTGGGGGGTTCTTGGTTCATGGTTTCTTTAATCCTTCGAAAATAATTTAACGCCGAGGCGCGGAGGCGCAAAGGGTGATGTATTGGGCTTGATTGTAGCGGAGCGTGGCGGAATGGGGGTGGGTGTTT